>Ga0180438_10002172_pt1 | contig 32896 bp, 27 predicted proteins | sample SS_ome_12_FD_132455 | JGI IMG/M metagenome (GOLD analysis project Ga0180438, IMG submission 132455) | Hypersaline lake sediment archaeal communities from the Salton Sea, California, USA - SS_3_D_2 metaG | ecosystem: Environmental > Aquatic > Non-marine Saline and Alkaline > Hypersaline >... | reverse complement strand
TGCGGCCTCTACACACAAAGGCCGATTCGGTTGCCTGTATGAAGTTCCTGCTCGCCTCGCCGCAACATCCCCACGTTACAGTCAAGACCGAGCCTTATCGTCGCCAAATCAAGCAGCAAACATCATCTTCAACCATCCGATGGTTTCTTCAACCTTCTTGCGAATCCGTTGGGTGACCTGACCGTGATCCCTGCCAGAAACACCACCTGTTTGCAGACGCTTCTGAAGACATGAGGAAGCGAAAATCTCACCGGAACAAGCAGCGGCAGCTCAAAATCGGTGCATATTTCATTCGAAAAGTCGTCGCCGAGAAGCTCAACTTTTTCGAGGTCGCAGCAGCCGAAGCCTAATTGGCGCGCTGTTTTGATAATCGGCAGTGTCTGCGGGTCGATATTTACAAGCCGGCAGCAGACAAGCTCACAGGCAACCGGGTCCGTTCCGCCGATTATCCACCCCAACGGTCGGGCCCTGCCGCTGATCGGACCGCGACCATCCATTACCCGGACCCCGTCGATTATCGTGAGCACCGGACCCAGAAACCTGTATATATCGACCAGCATCTCGCAGAACTCGTCCACATTCCTGCCTTTTCGGAAATGCCAGAGCGCCTTGTGCTTGCCGCTGACACAGCCGAACATGTTCTTTACAGCGAACGTGGCCGTCAACTGCTGGTGCGTTTTGAGTTTGGGAATGTTTATGATGACATCGGCGTCCAGCGCGACCGAACTGATCCCGATCCTTGTATCGCCCTTTCCTATCTTGCATTTCTTCGGGGCATCCAGTTGCCTGACCGGTATCGAAAGTTTTTTCAGAGGCTCTTCCAGTTTCAGCGCTTTCACGCACGCGAAGATATTTCCCCATGCCGGTGAATCGCCGATGAACGGCCTTGTACCGAAATCCTTCAGGATTTTGGCCGTCGCCAGCAGCACCGCCGGGTCGGTTTGTGCGGCGTGGCGACGCGACCTCGGTGTTATGAAATTAGGCTTAATCAAAACGCTGTCACCGCGACTCACGAATTTATCCAGACCGCCAAAAAACTCGAACTGTCGCAAAACCGCTGTCGAAACCTCATCGGCACCGTAATCGGCGCATCGAATCACTGCTACGCTTGCGTAGGACATATAATGCTCAATCGTTTATCCTGGCACAAACTATCAAATAGACCCTGAAAAACGACTTGACACCGGGCCTGCTGAAAAAAGCCCCCGCCAGTGTCGTTCGGTGATCGATGTATTTCTTCGGCCCCAACAGAACGAAGTCACCCCCGTTCATCTTCAGTCTGAACGCAACGGGTATGAAAGCAAACTGCCCCGCATGCAGGTCCGCACCCGGAGCAGCCATCGCCATCGGCGACCTGCGCGACGCCACAAACACCGGAAGAGCATCCACGCGGCACACACCCCTTTCACCCGGAACCGTCTGACCCGTCAGCCGCAAAACCAGTCCACCCGGACCCATTGGAACGCTTTCTATCGAGCCGGTGGTCGAGACGTAGTAAATAGTCCGCTCATTTTTCAGTCGGGTGATGGCCACATCGTTGCTCTGGCCGTCGACCACCAGAACTGACAAGGTCCGAGCCCTTCGGGCCCCGGCGCTGCGGAGCAGGTCCCCGATTTTGTCCCACGTCTCCGTTGTCCCGTAACCGACAAGGAATGAGTTGGCTTTGAACGCATCGTGGTCATTATAGCGCAGAGGCTTTTTGTAAAGCATTGAGCGGACTTCTTCAAAAACGCCGATCTTTTCGGCGGGAACTTCGAAAGTGAACACATTAAACTCTATCGTCGCAGGAAGCACCCCACGCGGTGGACGCGGACTCGCGGCGGCAGCCAGATCCGTGATCTTGATATCCTCCCACAACGCCCTCGTTTCTCCCGCCCCGTTACAGCCGGACAAGACAATCAACAAACCGCCGTAAGTCACTATTTGACAAAGTCTAAGCATACTTACAGGTTAACGACCGCCCTTCACGCTGTCAATATGCCGACCGACCTTGGCGCCCAGATTCCGGCGCGGCCGTCCAGCCCCTCCTTACCTCCCCTGCAAATCGCCTGGTGACCTGCACGAACGCAACATGAGCCACTTCAGCAATAAAAAACTGTGGCAAAACCAGCTCACAAAAAAGCCTCCGCCTCTGATAATTGTTCCGCACACAAAAACCCGAAAACCATCGAGACAGCCAGGCAGGAAGCACGGCCTCAATCCATAAATTTCGCTCTGGACAGGATCGCGAACCAATTCTGTGCGGCGCAGTCAGGTCCTATATCTTCTATCGAGCAGCTATTGCCGCTGTGCGGTACGCTCCAAATGCCTATCTGCCACTCTCCGGAAAACCCGCCATCCACGGCGGCCACGGGTTTATATCCTGCTGTATCCATTGGCGATGCCACTTCAGCCGCCACAATTCTTTCAATCCCGCTCTTCTTACGGATAAGTCAACGAAGAGCATGTTTATCATCCCGTTCTGGTGCCGGTTGATGCAAACACGGCGTATCTCATTCTGATTTCCCGACTGGGGCTCGCACTCATATTCCGGAGGCCTGTCATGCTCCTGCGGGCAGACATTTTGCGGCTGGTCCCCGCTGTCCGAGACGTTCGCCGACCCGTCCATGAATAGTGGCGCCTTACTGGCGCCTTTCATGTCTGGTCTTAACCAGAGCATCTCCAGCTCGCGAACGTTGCCCACAGCATTAGGTACCCACAAATTGAGCAGATAACTTCCCGTCTCGTTGTCCTCACAGAAGGCTATATTGGGGCACAGCCCGCCCTCTTCGACGGTCTTCGTCGCAATTGGACAAAAGCGGATTTTGTTCTGCTTGCGTTGAACCTCCCGAATTTTCGCTATTCGGACCACTGGCGTCAATCCCGTCCCGTATTTATCCTGCACAAGCCGCAATACGTCCGGATAGTTCATCCCCTTGTAAAGGTCCGTCAAAGTAGGATCTGACGCCCAGTATGGCGAGTCGCCCCCTTCCATGTACTTTCCGTCGTTGAGCTCCACGTACATCTCCCAGACGATTGCCCACTGCTTGAGATTTGACATGCAGACCGCAGCTCTCGCCAGTTTTTGTACTTTTGCCATTGCCGGCAACATGATAGAGACCAGAAGTGCAATGATGGCGATTACCACCAGCAGCTCGATTAACGTAAAACCGTTTCGTTTTCGCATTTTCATACTCCTTTTTTTGCTCTGCCACCGGAACCCACAGACGCTCCAGCCAGCCGAATTTATTTTGAAAACATCGTTACACAACAACAATTATACCACCAAACCTTTTCAAATTCAAGCAATAAACGTGTTCTGCTGCTTTTTTTAACACGTTTTTTTCGGAAGTTCGGCCCAAAATGCCTTTCAGCTCAACACGCATTCTGACAATAGGGCCCGCCCGGCTCTGGAGCCGATCACGCAAAAGCACCTTATTTTTCTTGCAGAATCTGCCGATTAGCTGTAAAATAACCGCAAATTGACGCAGAATTCCTGCCGAACCCGCCTTTTTTGTTGCGCATAAGCCTGATCTGGCGGCAACTCGGCAAGGATTATGCAGCCGGAGAATTCATTGGTTCTCGTAAAATTGATAGTTGTCCGGTTCGTTGGGGAATAGTGTAACGGTAGCACGACTGACTCTGGATCAGTTAGTCGGGGTTCGAATCCCTGTTCCCCAGGTAAACACGAATCGCTGGTTGCGACCCAAAACCCTCGTCTTTCCACGCGAAAGCGGGTTTCCTGCAATCTCGAAGGCCCCAATATCAGCATCGCTGAATTCTTTATTACCACCGTTTGGCCGTTCCTCAAGGTCGCGCTCCAACCACACAGCGGATATGTCACTCCATAGCAAAAAACGCGAACTGCAAAAATATCCTTGAGGTTGCAATCAATTTGTGCCTCATATTCACGCCTTCTTCCATGCGCCTGTAAGGACACGGCAAAATCCTCGACATGCTTTCCACAACAGATTTCTAAAATATCTTCGCCATGCTTTCAATAATCCTTGAAGGGCTTCATCCAATCGGGCCAGATGGGCGGCGGCGCGTAGCTGCTTGTCCAGGGACCGTTCGTATCGAATGCCGGGCTCCATTTGAGCCGCCAAAGGCCCTTAAGCCCCGTATTTTGCACGGACAAATCGAAACCGAGCACATTCGTCGTATGCCGGTGGCGGTCCACGCAGAACCGCTGGATGTAAGTACTCGGATCGCCAATCCATATTGTTGGATACTCCGGCGGCGGATTCGTATGACGAGGAAAACCCTCGCACCAGAAGCAGTCCATCATGATCGGAATCCTTTCAGCACGCTTCTGTGCAATGTGCCGCCAGTACGGAAATCCGTCCTTCGTTCCACCACGGTCGTAAATATACGAATTCACACCGTAGCTGCCGTATATGAAATCTTCCGGATGATTAACCCACAGCCCCCACGTCGACAGCATGCCCCGTCTCATAAACTCACGCTCCCCGCGGTCATCGCCGGCGGCCATTGCCGGCGGCTTGTTCGCCCTCGGGCAGCAAAGAAGCTTGCGTTCGCCATAATGGCGCCACAGAATAAGCGGCCACGAATGGTCGCCCTCCGACGCACGGCCCTCGCCACCGTAGCCGCCGCCGATTTCCGGGCCGGTATAATCCGGACCGCCGACCTCCCCGCCCGACATGAACCTCCCGTTGTTGCCGTCCGTGAACATCTTCCACACCAGGCTCCACTGACGAAGGTTCGCCTGGCACATCACGTTCTTGACGTGGTCCTTGGCGGCGCTAAGCCCGGGCATCATTATCGTCATCAAAAGAGCGATGATAGATATGACCACAAGAACCTCGATCAAAGTGAATGCATCTGGCTTGTGTTGATCCATTCGAGAAGACCGCGACCACTGCGAAAAGAACCGTCTCTTTGGTGGACCTGAGTTAGTCTATTCTATCATTATACTTTTTCATCCAGTCCGGCCAGACCGGCTCAGGAGCATTCAGGTCAAAATACGGGTTCCACTTAAGTCTCCACAAGCCCTTCAGGCCAATCCTTCTGGCCGAAAGGTCGAAGAACAGCCCGTTCGTACTGCCATTGTGCCGGTCAACGCAAAAACGCGGCAGGTAAACGCCGGAGTCGGCGAGATAACCATCCCGATAAGGCGGCGGCGGCTCATAGTGATACGGAAACCCTTCGCACCAGTAGCAGTCCATCATGATCGGGATAAGATCGGCTCTCTTCTGTCTGATGCGTCTCCAGTAAGGAACGCCGTTATGGTTGCCCCGATTGAACACCCATGTATTGATCCCGTAGCTGCCGTAGATATAATCATTAGGATAATCGAGCCAAAGCGACCATGCCGAATTCGACCCTCTTTTCTCATAGTACCGTCCTACGGCATCGCCCCCTGGCGGTTCTTTCTTGGCCGCGGCACAACACAGAAGCTTCCTGTCGCGATAGTACGGCCAGAGACATACAGGCCACGAATGGTCCTCGTCCCAGACACCGGTCTGATACGGAGCGCCGTCCGAAATGCGCAGACTTGAACCACCGACACGCATTGGCGTGCCACTGCCGTCGCTGGCGCCCTGACCGGAGGGAATGATTGTGATACCGCGCCCGTGCATGTCCAGATACTCATTTCCGTCAATGAATCTGCCATCGTTATCATTGATGGCCATCTCCCAGACAAAGCCCCACTGGCGCAGATTCGAGCGGCAAACTACAGACCTGGCCTCTTCCTTCACACGCCCGAGCGCAGGCATCATTATCGACATCAACAGCGCAATAATGGAGATAACCACCAATAGCTCGATCAACGTAAAACCATGTTTCTGCCTGAACATAACCACATCGTCTCCTTTCACCAAACCACGGTCTTGTTTTACCAAGATGCACAACCTCACGCTTCTGTTCCACAAAAACTCCTATGCTTGTGCATTTTACCACGACTTTGCCGGAAAATCAACCATCCTATTAGAATTTTTGCCGTCCCAAGTGTTGTGGCTGATTTTGGCAGCTCCAGGTTTCAAAGAGCGTCCTAAGGGCAAAATCGCTTGGACAACGGACAAAATCAGGGCGGGAAGGGGCGAAATTCCCCGTTTCCGGCCACCCGAACGTTTTTTTCGATCCTGCGAACCTGTAGTTGATCGGTAAACTTTGCGACGATTCCAGGATTCCGCCAATTATCCGGCATTAGGGATGCCCAGAACGTCGGCCATCGAATACTGGCCGGGCCCTTTTTCCGCCAGCCATGCCGCCGCTCGCAGCGCGCCGCCAGCGAATCCATCCCGGCTGTGAGCGGCGTGGTTCAGCGTTAAAGTCTCGCCCATAGTGCTCAGAACAACCGAATGAACGCCCGTAATATCACCCGCCCGTACGGCGTGAATCCCGATTTCGCCTTCTTGGCGCACCGCCTCCTTGCCGTGGCGTCCGAGGCTGATGCATCGGTCCATATCCCGGCCCGTTGCCTGGCATATCTTCTCGGCCAGCGTCAGCGCGCTACCGCTCGGGGCGTCCTTCTTGAACCGGTGATGCTGCTCTATTATCTCTATATCGTAATCAGCGCCTAACATCGCAGCCACTTTGCCGACAACGCAAAACAGCACATTCATCCCCGCGCTCATGTTCGTGGCGTATATGAGCGCGATTTTCCGGCTGGCTGTCTTTATTCTTTCGCGCTGCCCCGCGCTCAGGGCCGTTGTCCCCATTACCAGGGCTATGCGGTTTTTTGAGCAGTAATCAATCGTCGCCTCTGCGGCTTCGGGAAGTGAAAAATCAACCACCACATCCGCCGAAGCCGGAAAATCGCTCGATATCGCCACCTCAAGTGCCCCAACACCGGCTGCTGTGCCCGCGTCCTTGCCTATATCCGGATGCCCCTGCCGCTCCACCGCACCGACAATCTCGAACCGACCATCTGCCGCGCCCAGCGCGATTATCCGTTTACCCATCTTCCCCGCCCCACCTACAACCACAAGCCTGCGCTTCATTTCTACTCCTTCTATTGTAACCCAACCAAACCAACCACATGATAACTGTCCATACAATCATTCACAACCTCAAACCACGGGCCTAAGCCAAATCTTTCGCTGACGCACGCCACCGTAATAATGCTTTTTTTACGGTCACGCCTGACAAATCGAAGTTATTAAGCTTGAGTTTTCGGCTCGCTCTGTGATAGAATCGCGGCGCAGACAACATTTTTCGAAAGGGACTTAATCTTATTTGCGAGGGCTTACTGATGAAAAACAAACCCAATAAAAAAAACCGCGTTTCGCGACGCAGCTTTCTTAAAACCTCTGCCGCAGCCTCATTGGCTGCCGCCACCTTTGACACAAGCCGAATTTTCGCCGCCGGGTCGGACAAAATCCGCGTCGGCCTCATCGGCTGCGGCGGAAGAGGCTCCGGCGCCGCCAAAGACTGCGTCAAATCCTCGGAAAACGTCGAAATCGTCGCCATGGGCGACGTCTTCGAGAACCGCCTTAATAGTTCGCTTGCGAAGCTGAGCATGGAAATTGACGACAAGGTCTCGGTCACGCGCGATAGCTGCTTCGTCGGCTTCGACGCCTACGAAAAAGTCATTGCAGCCGACGTTGATTTGGTGATACTCGCAACGCCGCCCCACTTTCGGCCAATGCACCTCAAAGCGGCAATCCAGGCTGGAAAGCACGTCTTTATGGAAAAGCCTGTCGCCGTAGACCCGGTCGGCGTGCGGTCCGTAATAAAAAGCTCCGAACTAGCCGAACACAAGCGCCTCGGCATCGTCGCCGGCACCCAGCGCCGCCATCAGGACCACTATCTCCAGGTCATGAAACGAATCCACGAGGGCGAGATCGGCGAAATCGTCGCCGCTCAATGCTACTGGAACCAGGACGGTCTATGGGTCAAAAAGCCCCGACCCGACTGGTCCGACATGGAATGGCAGTGTCGAAACTGGCTCTATTTCACCTGGCTTTCGGGCGACCACATCTGTGAGCAGCACGTCCACAACATTGACGTGGTCAACTGGGCCATCGGTGCCCATCCGGTACAGGCCATGGGCATGGGCGGCCGGGAGGTCCGAACCGCCCCCGAATACGGAAACATCTTCGACCATTTCTCCGTCGAGTACGAGTATCCCGGAGGGGTGCGGGTGCTAAGCATGTGCCGCCAGATTGACGGAACCTCCACACGCGTCGCCGAACGCATCGTCGGAACAAAAGGCGTCGCGGATACAAATGGAAGCACCGCCTCCATCGAGGGACAGAATCCCTTTAACTACGAAGGTAAATCGCCCAATCCATACATCCAGGAGCACGCGGACCTCATTGCCAGCATTCGAAAGGGCAGGCCCCTGAACGAAGGCCGGCGCATCGCGGAAAGCACCATGACGGCAATCATCGGTAGAATGAGCGCTTATACCGGGCGCGCGCTCAAATGGGACTGGGCAATGAACGCATCCAAACTGGACCTGTCGCCCGAAAAATATGAATTCGGCGACCTTCCCGTACGACCCGTGGCGGTGCCGGGCAAAACAAAACTGATTTAGCGATGACCTGTGGTCTTATATCGTGCCTTGATGGTCGTGAAATAGGGCTGCGAAATGTCGAAGACCGTGAGAATAGCGGCGGCTGTAATCGTGGCGGTTTTATGCCTGCTGTTTTTTGTCAACCCGGCAGGTCGGCTTAACAGGGATTCTCGCCTTATTGCCGTCGATGCTCCATTCGATATGCCGTCGCTGGTTGTTCCGAGCTTCGCCCATCGGATAATCGACATTCGCGACCACGGCGCAGCGCCCGACGCAAACACACCGAACACCGCGGCATTCGCCGGTGCGATAGCAGCCTGCGAAAAAGCGGGCGGCGGACGCGTCGTGGTGCCAGCGGGAACATGGCTCACCGGCCCCATCCACCTCAAGAGCGACGTCAACCTCCACCTCCAGACCGGCGCCGAAATCATCTTCTCCACGGATTTAGACGATTACCTGCCGCCGGTATTCACTCGCTATGAAGGAAAGGAATGCTACAACTACTCGCCGCTGGTCTACGCAAACAACTGCACGAACATCGCCGTCACAGGTCCGGGCAAGCTTAACGGTCGGGCAAAGCGGTGGTGGCGCTTCAACAGAAGCTCGGCCACCAGGCTTTATGAGATGGCCCGCGAAAATGTCCCTGTCAAGGACCGTGTTTTCGGAACTGAGGCCGACGGCCTGCGGCCCTCGTTTTTGCAGACTATTAACTGCCGCAACGTTCTGCTCGAAGGCTTCACGATAACCGATGGGCCCATGTGGACCATCCATCCGGTCTACTGCGAAAACGTCATCGTCCAGAATATCACTCTGCACACGCACGGACCGAACGGCGACGGTGTCAATCCGGATTCGTGCAAGAACGTCCTTGTGGAGAACTGCCGCTTCGACACCAGCGACGATGGAATGGGCATAAAGTCGGGCATGGACCATGACGGCCGGCGTGTAGGGCGGCCCTGCGAAAACATTGTCGTGCGCAATTGCACCTTCGGGCTCGGCGCCGGTTGCGACGGTGTGCTGTCTATCGGCAGCGATATGTCGGGCGACGTCAGGAACGTCTATATCCACGATTGCACGTTCGACAAGACCGTCCGCGCGTTGCGAATAAAATCAAAACGGGGCCGCGGCGGAATCGTCGAGAACATCTTCGTCGAAAACATCACCGTTGGACGAGTCGGCGGCGATGCGCTGCTTTTGAATATGTTCTACGCCAGCGACCCGACTTCACCGCTCGGCGAGCACGCCCCCATATTCCGAAACATCCACATAAAGAACCTGACGTGCGAACACACACGCCAGGCGATAAAGATCGCGGGCCTGCCCGACAGCCCTGTCCGAAACGTAACCCTCGAGAACATCAAAATCACAGCCGAAAAGGGCCTCACCTGCAAGAATGCTGCCGGTCTGCTCCTGAAAAACGTCGAAATTACCCCTGAACAAGCCCCCGTAATCGACCTCGAAAACACCTGCGACGTCCACATAACCAACTCAGCCTGCCCGGCGCCGGTGGAACTCTTCCTGAAACTGACCGGACCAAAGACAAAGAACATACGCCTCACCGAGAACAACCTGAAAAATGCAAAGACAAAAGTCCAAAAAGACACTTCCGTCCCCGCAAACGCCCTGATCCACGAATAAACGCCAGCGTGCAAACAACGAATGACCGGCCGTGCCTCGCGGTTCACCGGGTACGCTTTACGAAGAATCCTCCGTTCGGGAATTTCGCGGTTGACCCGAAGAAAGAGGTTGGGCAGCGCATTATGTCGCCTGCCGGGAGGATCTTTTTGCCAAAATTGAAATTTTTCCGAAAAAATCCTTGCAAAGTTAGGCATAACTAACTATATTAGTGTAGGCTAAGAAACAGGAGCTTGATATGGCTGTCCGCAAACCAAAACAACTAAGCGCCTCTCTTGAGGATTATCTCGAGGCGATCTTTAACCTGGTCCGGAATTCCGGTGCGGCGCGGAGCAAAGACATCGCCGAGGCGTTGGGCGTTTCGCGGGCCTCCGTGACGGGCGCCTTGCGGCTGCTAAAGAAAAAGGGCCTTGCCAACTACAAGCCATACGACTACGTAACGCTCACCCGGATCGGTCATGAAACAGCCGCCGAAATCGCCCGAAAGCACGACATCCTTACGGCGTTTTTCGTCAACGTCTTAGACGTCGAAAAGGACGCCGCCCAGCAAGCCGCCTGCCGGGCGGAGCACACGCTGGGCCCGGAAGTGATAACAAGGCTTTTGCGATTTATTGAATTCGTAACTCAAACTGGAAAAGACGGACGCGACCTGGCTGAAATGTTCAGTCGGTTCTGCAACAAAAAAAAAAAGAAGCGGGACACCGCCGCGGGTGAAAGAACAAGGAAATAATCTATGGAAACACAGCAACTGCGACCACTTACAAACGTGGAACCTGGCGAAACCGTCACCCTGGCGAGGGTCGACGCAGGGCATGGTTTAAACAGCCGACTTGCCGCAATGGGCCTGCTGCCAAACGTCAAACTGACCGTTATAAGCAATCCCAACCACGGCCCGTTTGTCGTAAGCGTGAAAGATTCGAGAATGATGCTCGGCAGGGGGATGGCGCAGAAAATTATGGTCTTATAAAACACACCCGAACATGAACAATATTACCATTGCCTTAGCCGGAAACCCCAACTCCGGAAAAACCTCCATCTTCAATATGCTCACCGGTGCCCGCCAGCAGGTTGCAAATTATCCCGGTGTCACCGTCGAAAAGAAACAGGGCCGCTGCAAGTACGCAGGCTGCGCGATCAGCATCGTGGACCTGCCCGGTACGTATAGTCTTACGGCATACTCCAGCGAAGAGCTTGTCGCCAGGAATTTTATAATTCACGAAAATATTGACGTTGTCGTCGACATCGTCGACGCCTCGAATATCGAGCGGAATCTCTACCTCACAACCCAGTTGATGGAGCTCAACGTCCCGCTTGTTCTGGCCCTTAACATGAGTGACGTCGCCGAACAGAAAGGCCTGCACTTTGATATTGACCAGTTTGCAAGACTCCTCCGGGCGGCGGTGGTGCCCACCATCGGCAACAAGGGCAAAGGTAAGACCCAACTGCTCGATGCGATCATCCAGACAGCGAAAAGACCAAAGGCAGGAACCGGTTTGAGAATCAACTACGGCCCCGAAATTGAGCACCATCTGATGCAAATCGAGCGAATACTTTCCGATGCCGAACCGCAACTGACGAAGGAATACGACAGCCGATGGCTGGCCGTCAAACTGCTCGAAAATGACTCGGACATAATCGGAAAAGTTCGGAACAAAGCGGTCACGGAAGCTGTCCTTGCAAGCCGGGAACATTTACGAAAGATTTTCCGCGACGAGCCCGAAATAGTAATGGCCGACCGAAGATACGGCTTCATTTCCGGCGCCTGCCAGGAAACCGTAAAGACCACCGTCGAATCCAGACACGACAGAAGCGACATGATAGACGCCGTGGTGATAAACCGTATTCTCGGTATGCCGATTTTCCTTGGGCTTATGTACGTCGTTTTCCAGGCGACTTTCGCCGTCGGTGCTTACCCGATGGGCTGGCTGGAGCATCTGTTCGGCTGGGCCGCACGGACAATAACAAGCGCCTGGCCTCACGAGAGTCTTCTGTGGCTGCGATCCTTGCTGGTCGAAGGGGTAATCGGGGGCGTTGGGGGGGTCGTTGTGTTCCTGCCGAACATCCTGCTGCTGTTTCTGGCCATCGCAATACTGGAAGACTCGGGCTATATGGCCAGGGCCGCCTTTATTATGGACCGTATCATGCATAAGATCGGCCTGCACGGAAAGAGCTTCATACCGATGCTCATCGGCTTCGGGTGCTCGGTTCCAGCCATTATGGCCACACGCATTCTCGAAAACAGGCGCAACCGCCTGACGACCATTATGGTTATTCCCCTCATGAGTTGCGGGGCGAAATTGACAATCTACGCACTTTTTATCCCCGCCTTCTTCACCGAAAGCTGGCGCCCCCTAATCCTGTGGGTCATTTATCTGATCGGCATCGGCATCGCTGTAATCGTCGCCAGGCTGCTTCGCGTCACGCTGTTCAGAGGCGAGACAATACCATTTGTCATGGAGCTTCCCCCCTATCGCATGCCCACTCTCAAAGCGGTTCTCATCCATACGTGGCAGAGAGGCTGGATGTACCTGAGGAAAGCAGGCACTATTATCCTCGCCATATCAATCATCCTCTGGGCCGCCGCGAATTATCCGAAACCGGACGCTGACTTGCTAAAAGGCATGACAGCCGAGCAGGCCCACCAGCAGGAGTTGATTCATTCGACCATCGGAAGAATAGGCAAGGCCATCGAGCCGGTTATGAAACCTCTCGGCTTTGACTGGAAAATCGGAACCGCCCTCATCGGCGCAGCGGCTGCGAAAGAGGTGTTCGTCTCACAACTTGGAATAGTCTACGCCGCGGGAAGCGCCGACGAGCGTTCACAGAGCCTCCGCGAAAAACTTCAGGAAAATTATTCGGCCCTGACGGCCTTTTGCGTGATGCTGTTCTGTCTGATCGGCACACCGTGTGTCGCCACACTCGCAATTACAAGGCAGGAAACCGGCCGCTGGCGCTGGGTAGTCCTCCAGTTCGTCGGCCTCACCGTCCTTGCGTACATAGTGACGTTTGTGGTTTACAGCATCGGCACACTTATTTAACACAGGAGTCTGGACACCTGTTGCACACGTCGAATTTCTCACCAGAATATCTTTCTCGAGTTGATGCACATCGGCATACAAGTCCCCTAAAGCCGCCCTTAAGGTGTGAGATGTAAGTGATTAGCGGGTTTTCCCCGCCGCGTGCTTCGCTGTCGTCTGAAGCGGGATCACATAGTAGTCAATGCCGTCAAATTCTTTCTTCCGCCAGCTTTTCGGCGCCTGCGGCATCCGGGGAAACGTGGGGGCAATAACCACTGAATGGTCCGTTGTCATCCTGCCCGGACGAAACCGGCTCTCCAGATTTTTCACCCGCTGCTCAAGAAAGACCACACGCGACGAGTATGGAATGAGTCGTATCACAGGTGAGCCACCCCGCTAATGCCTGAATAATCTGTCCCACAGGGCAGGAAATGTTGCTGTTGCGATATGAAACGATTGCAGGGCGGGTACAATTACTGCTTTTTCTTAAAGGGGCTCGAAGGAAAACGGGTCAACTTCTTCTGCCGGGCCATGCCAGGTGAAAAGGAAGAAGTCCTTTTCGTCGGAAGTGATAACAATCTGGCCGTTGGCGATGTAGTCCGTACCGAGCCAGCCTCTTACGTAGGCGTCGCCGGTAAGACTGCGCACCCTGCCCGTATCGTTATTGGTCTCGAGAATCACGAAATGACCCTTGGCTATGAAGAAAAGCTTCGATGCATCCTCCCCCTGCCGGTCGGTGTAAACCTGCTTCGAATCGATGACGCTTTTGAATTGACAGTTCATCACCTGATAGTCGACGTCCTTGTTGATGAAGAATTCACCCGTCCAGCCGCCTCCGATGGTACCATCGGGAAAAATAAACACCTCTATTTCTACCCTCTGCTCGGTGTCCTGGACCGGCGAGGCCTTGACCTTGAGCGGCTTGGAAAGCTGCGGCTGCTCTGCGGTGGGCGGCTCGCCAGGCTCGCCGCGCCTTTCAACTCTCATTCTATGCCACTGGCGCCACGGCGGGTCAATGTCGGATTCGCCCCCCCCCAATATTACGGACCGGACCGTGCATGCTGCTCCAGTATATGATCATGCCGATTACTACCACTATCAGCAGTCCCAGGAGCATCGCATAGCCGCCACGCCCACTCCGCAACACGCATCGCAATTGTGCAGTTTCCATGGTATCGCCCCCCCGAGTCACTGGAATATTAATAACGGATTACAAGCTCCTAAAAGCCATGAAATCCTTAACAGTAATGTATAAAACGGGTCGTATAGCTCAGACGATGAACGATGAATGAGCTATTTGGAGGCGCGCTTAGTCTCTACTCAAGGCAGGCCATTCGGCAAACGCAAGATATAGAGGGAGAATGACATTTGCAACTGGAACAATCATCAGAAGCCCCAATGCGGCAGGAAAACCTGCCTTGGAAGATATCCTGCAAAATGCTACGACTGGGAGAATCCAGACAAATAAAGAGACAAGAAATATCATGACGATCTCTAAAGGACCAGGTGTCCACAACGCTAAAATATTCATGCAAAATCTCCTTTTCTGTTCTTGCAACTATTATTCACATGGTTTTTATATAATACCCGTTCAAAGCAAATCTGTGGGCTGCGGATATCCTGGCCTTCCCAGTTAAAAACATGTGTGGAAATCATGGTTGTCCGGACTCCGTCCCCGTGGGTTGCATTCCTCGGCTGATGCACCCCCAGGTCGAAACCTTCTGCTGAAAAACGTCGATGTCTCCGCTCACCAAACAATACATGTAGACTATTGGGGAAGGCATATCAAGAGAAAATTTGTGGATGCGGGCAATGAAATATTCCCTGTTGTGTCTGATAGTTGAACTTGCGTATAATCTCGAATGAGAGGTTCGGAAAAAAGGCCCAGGCTCAATCGGAAGTCAATGTCAGGGTCTCGCCGACGGCTGGCGGGCTGAAAGGCACGAAATCGCCGTCCTCGTACTGCAGCCATCGAAGCGAAGCGTCCTCCAATGGCACATCAAATCGAAACGCCGCCTCCGCGGCTCTGCCGTCATCGGTCAAAGCTGTCACCTCCACCGTCATCCCCGTCAACTCGACGTGCTCGCCCAATGCCATCGGATGCTGCTCGTTGCGAAACAATCCGTCAAGCAGATGCGCCATGTACCCGTACGATGGACGAACCACAAGCGTGTACGCATCCGTGCGGTGAACGCGCACAGGCTCGAAAAGGCTGGACGTTAGCAGCCGCATCCGACGTGGGAGGGGCTGGCCTTCGGTCTCCCAGATAAGCGGTGAGTACAGGCCGTAGAAAACCAGCGGTGGATTTACAACTATCAGGTCCTGTTCCTCGACCGCCTCGTCAAGAGCAGGGTGAATATGAAGCCTCTCCGAGAGACTCTTCGGCCCCATCGGAAAAGCGGCACGAACTGGAAGCGCAAACGGTGCAATTACCACATAAACCAGTACGAACAAAACGCCGATTATCGAAGCCGGAACACGCCACAGCCGGCTCTTTGGCCGATCCTGCAAACCGCCGAAAACGAGAACGACAAACCGCGCAACAAGGCCCATTGCCCCGATTCCGACAAAGAAAAGAAGGCGGTCGCACGGAAAAGTCGCACAAATCGACAGCACAGAGACAAGCATCCCCACAGCCCAGAACCGCGCGACCCTGTCACGCAACAGAACCGCCACCACCGCCGCAAGCAGACCAAACCACAATATGCTCTGTGCATGCATCAGCAACGGATGCTCGGGCCAGAGCACATAATCGACCACATGCGTGAGTGAGGCAAGCGGCCGCCAGAACGCTCCCTTTATCCCCGGATAGGTCCACCACGGCAGTATCCCTGTGTCCATCATCTCCCGAATCCGCTCCGGGTCGCCTTCCATGAAACGAAACATATCCAACTGCGACCGCACAAAAGCGAACCGGCTTTCGGGATTTTTCATCACAAGTCGATGGTGATAGTCATCTGCAATCCAGCCCACACCAAGTGACGAAAGCGTCAATAAAACAGCCAGCGCCGCCACGAGAATCGGGAGGCGTCGGCTGACGAGAATTCCGCCGACAAACGTCTTCAGACCGCCCCTTTCGACACCTGAAGGTTTCATAGGTTTCATCAGACTTCCTGCCTGCAGCCGGTGGGCAGTGGGGCTGCTGCACCATGGGTTGGCCGCTTACTTCGTGTCATCGCGTCGAAGCCACCCGACAAACATGGCAAGCCCGTCTGCGATTTGCGTCTTCGGGTCATACCCAAGCCCGGCCACGGCCCTGCTGACGTCGGCGTAGGTGCGTTCGACGTCGCCCGGCTGAGGCGGCAGATATTCTTTTATGGCCTTCTTGCCCAGTGCCTTCTCAAGCTCAGCCACCAGCTCATTGACTGAAATCGGCCGCGATTCACCGAGGTTGTAGATATTGTAACCGGCGCATTTTTCTATCGAGGCCGTCACGCCGTCGATTATGTCGTCGATATATGTAAAGTCGCGCATCATGCTGCCATCACCGAATATTGGTACGGGTTTGCCCGCCTCGATGAGGCGTGCGAATTTGTGGATGGCAAGGTCCGGCCTCTGCCTTGGGCCGTAAACCGTGAAGAAACGCAGGCACGTCACCCCGATACCATAAAGATGGTGATAAGTGTGGCAAATCAATTCACATGCCTTCTTCGTCGCGGCATACGGTGAAATCGGAAAATCGACGTTGTCGTCCTCCGAAAACGGAACCTTCTCGTTGTTGCCGTAAACGCTCGAACTGGAGGCAAAAACAAACCTTTCTGTCCCGTGTTTTTTCGCCGCTTCGAGCAGCACCATCGTCCCGTTGATATTGACATCGGCGTAAAGGGCCGGCTGAGCGATTGACGGCCGAACACCCGCCCTCGCGGCAAGATGGACTATAACATCGACACCGCCGCCGACAACTTTGTCCATCGCATCACTGTCGCGGATATCGGCTTCGATAAGCCGAAAACCTTCGTTCCCCGTACACGCCGCGATATTGCTGCGCTTGACCCTGGGATCATAGAAATCGTCGAAATTGTCAACGCCGACCACCGCCGCGCCGTCACCCAGAAGCCGCTCGCTCAAATGCGAACCGATAAAACCGGCCGCGCCGGTCACCAATACTTTCATATAAACCCGCCTTGCTCGGTTACTCGCTTTGTAATTCCGTCTCTAAGCCGCATAGATGATGACCCCTGCCAGAGCCGAGGTAATCACTCCGAGAATCCGAAGCACCCAGGGTGGCTGTTTCAAAAACCAGTCAATCACAGGAACAAGTCTCTTAGGCCCCAGCATGAAAGTCGCCAGACCCGACACCATAAAAAGGACGCCGAAAACAGTTATCACGATAGGGACACTGCATTTGGTGGCGGCAAGCAAAAAAACCACCGCCAGGGCGAGCCTTATCAGTCCCACTACATAAATCAGGCTCCCTTTTCTGAAAAACTCCAGCAGCACTTTCAGGACGCTGGGCCTAACCAGGTACAGTACACCGAGCAGAACAATAACAACGCCGATAATCTTAATTACAGTGCTCATGGTCATAGTGTTTTCCCCTTCACCAAAAACGGTTCGGTTTTATCTGGCTCGCTCAATATTCCGACGGATCAGGAAGCGGCACAATCAAGGCTTCTACTCATCAACAAGTTCTATACTATCCGTATCTATTTCCACGCTCGTTGCCTGGCCCAGCATGTCGACTTGCAGCACCAGGCGAGTGACGGTCTTGCTCGTGACCACTATGCCCTGAAGATCGGCCAGAGGCCCCATCGTGACGCGGCAGCGCTGCCCTGCCCTGATATACCGGTACGGCGCCAGCGGGGCGCCGGCGCGAATGGCCTGCTCAATCTGCAGCAGCTCGTTTAGAAGTCTATCCTGATCCTTCACCTCAATCAGATTCGCCACACGGTTTGTCCGAAGCACCTCGAGACGCTCATTCTCGCTGCCGCAAAAAAACAGATACCCGCTGAACAGCGGCAAAAGCGAACGAATCTTCCGTCCCCTCCAGCGGTTGACCTTCCATGCCATTGGCAGAAAGTAGTTGACATCTTTCTGCACAAGTTCATGGGCAAGGGCCTTCTCGTTCCGGCTTTTTGTATGCGCAACCCACCACCGCCCGGTGAAACCGGCAATTGTCTCTTCCTCGGGCCAGGTTATGGGAGGGTTTTCACTGGCCTTAAGCAATTCCGCACTCCTTCAACCGGTCTTTATTCACGAGTCAGGGCTTGATTCTCCAAAGCGCGACTTAAGCTGCCTGGCGATTTAAGCCTTTACTATTTTCCTGCGACCGCTCCTGACTTTGGCCGTCGCGTTCCGAGTATCGACCACAAGCTGCGAATTCCGGACTATCCAGTCATAATCGTAATCACTATGGTCCGTCGAGATCAGAACCACGTCATACTTGCACAACATCTTCGCGGACAGTCTCTTGCTGGTCATTTTCAAATCATGCTTGCGCTGTTTGTGTGTCCGTGGAATATACGGGTCGTTATAGTGAACCTTCGCGCCTTTTTCGCGCAGAAGCTCTATCAACTCTATCGAAGGCGACTCACGCAAATCGTCGATGTCTTTCTTGTAGGCCAGGCCCAGTAAAAGTACCATCGAGCCTTTCAGACTCTTTTCGCGCTCGTTCAACGCCTCCATTATCTTGGTTATCACGTAATGGGGCATGTTCGTATTTATCTCGCCGGCCAGTTCGATAAATCGCGTGGGCATTCCGTACTGGCGCGCCTTCCATGTCAGATAAAACGGATCTATCGGTATGCAGTGGCCGCCGAGACCGGGACCCGGATAAAACGCATTGAACCCGAAAGGCTTTGTGCTGGCGGCGCGTATAACCTCCCAGATATCGATACCCATACGGTCGAAAACGATCTTCAGCTCGTTCACCATCGCGATGTTGATGCAGCGATAAACGTTCTCAACTATCTTTGCGGCTTCGGCTGCCTCCAGACTCGACACGGGTACCGTCTTTTCGATGGCAATGTCGTAAAGACTGCAAGCCGCATCCAGACACTTCCTGCTCAGCCCACCCACAACCTTTGGAATCGTCCTGGTTGTGAAGTTCTTGTTGCCGGGGTCCTCGCGTTCCGGCGAATACGCGAGGTGAAAATCTGCGCCGGCCTTCAAACCGCTTTTCTCAAGTATCGGCCTGACCAGGTCCCGCGTAGTGCCGGGGTACGTTGTGCTCTCGAACACGATCAACTGGCCACGCTTAAGGTGTTCGGCTATCACCTCACTGCTGCCCACGATATACCTCATGTCCGGCTCACGGTTCTCGGTCAGAGGAGTAGGCACACAAACCAGAACCACATCAACCGTTTTCAGATGCGACATATCCACCGTCGCCCGAAAAAAACCGCCCTTCACTATCTTTCGAACCTCGGCATGCGGAACGTGTTTAATAATGCTCCTGCCCTCATTCAATATCTCGACTTTTCTGGGGTCTATGTCAAAACCGACCACCCGCACGCCAGTTGATGCAAACTCTCGCACCAGCGGCAAACCTACGTATCCAAGCCCAAGAACGCCCACAACAACCTTTTTGTCCCTGATCCTGCTCTCAAATTCCGTCATCTTCTTATGCCCTATAAATGCCTTTCCCTGCGCCCGGCCCATCCGAAAACAACTCAGCCCAATCGCTCAAATTACCGATAATAACCGGGCAAAACCGTCAAAACTCGCCATTATAATGCTACTTGCAAGTACTGCTTGCCGGGCGATTAGTCTAAACATATAAAAAGAAAAAGTCAAAGCAATTGCACCCCCCGGCTACGCCGATGCTGATTGACAATCGGCCACCAGATGTCGTATCCTGTACAATGCGAACCCTGGGCTTAGACACAAAGTAAGAGACCTAAAGTATGGCGAAATCCAAAGCTGCTTTCGGCAAGTTCGGTATTCTGTTCACCTGCATAGGAAGGCGGGTGTCTCTTCTCAGCAGCTTCCGCGCCGCCGCCCGCGAGCTTAAGCTGAACGCGTCCTTTCTCGGCACCGACACTACCGAACTCAGTCCGGCCCTTCAACTGTGCGACAAGGCTTTTCTCGTGAGGCCGACGACGCACACCAGCTACATCAACGAACTGCTGAACATCGTAAAATCGAACAATGTCAGACTCCTTGTGCCCACTGTGGATCTCGACCTTAAGTCACTTGCCCAGAACAAACCGAAATTCTCCGCCCTTGGTTGTCAAGTGCTTGTTTCCAGCCCGGACGTCGTTGATATTTGCCAGGACAAAAGAAAAACATACCGGTTCCTGGACAAAAACGGCTTCGATGCGCCTCTGACCATGAGCCTAAGGACGGCTCTGGCAAGGAAAAAGCTTAGCTGGCCCTGTTTTCTCAAGCCGTGGGACGGTTCGGCCAGCCGTGGAAATGCCGTCGTTAAAAACCGAAGGGAATTGCTGTTTTTTTCAAGCAGAATACCCAATTGCATCGTGCAGGAGTTCATAAGGGGCGCCGAGCACACCTGCGACGTTTATGTCGACTCGACTATGAAGGTGCGCTGTGTCGTACCGAGAAAAAGAATAGAGGTCAGAACCGGAGAGGTCAGTAAAGGCCAGATCATAAAAGACCTCAACATAATGGAACAGGCCGCAAGAATTGTCCAGAAGCTACGTGCAGGACCCGGCGTCATAACCCTGCAAATCTTCCTGACCCACGACGGCAAGATAAAGCCCATCGAGCTTAATCCAAGATTCGGAGGAGGCGCTCCGCTTTCAATCAAAGCAGGGGCAAATTTTCCAAATTGGATACTCCGCGAACTGACAGGCCACAAGACTAATATCCGCTTCGACGGATTCACCGGCGACCTCCTCATGCTGCGCTATGACGCAGAGGTCTGGCTTGAAAAACCAGCCGCTCCGAAACGGCGAAAGGCAAGACGCGGAGAAGACAAAGCGGCAAAACAGCCCGAAACTTCGCATATCTGGATTTCAAGGTGAGCAAAGCAAAATGTTTAGATTGCTGTTTGCTGACTTAATAGGACCCGCCAGGCCCATTACATGGATGCTGCGGTTCTGGCCCGTAATTGTAGGGTCTTTCGTTGCCTCACTGGCGGCCACGTGGCTGTGCAAGGAAATCGCCCTCAAATACGGAATCGTAGACGAGCCGGACGATACCGTCAAGACGCACAAGATACCTATAGCATACCTCGGGGGCATCGGAATGCTCATCGGCTCGACCGTCGGGATGTTCGCAGGCTTCACGTGCCTCCAGAGCCATGAGTTCTACAGCCCCGTAATAAAATGGCTGCTCGGAATACTCGCCGGGGGTACGGTGGCGTGCTTTATCGGATTCGTTGACGATATTTTCAACATCGACCCGAAATCCAAATTCCTTGGACAGATTATCGCAGCGCTTCTGCTTGTCTCCGTCGGTATCAAACCGGACCTTCACTATATCCTGCGGCCCCTCAACCTTTCCCTGCCCGCGGGTATCCAGCTTACGCTCGAAGCATTGATAGTCATCTTTTTCGTGCTGGGCGCGACAAATTCTCTGAATCTGCTTGACGGGCTCGACGGACTCTGCGGCGGAGTAACCGCAATCATTACCGTCGCAATGCTCTTTCTGTCCATTCATCTGGCAACGTGGGAATTCAGCAGCGTCGGCGACATCGTAAGGGTAATAGTCTGCCTCGGACTCGTAGGCGGCGTCGGGGGATTTCTGCCCTTCAACCGCCACCCCGCAAAGATATTCATGGGCGACGCCGGAAGCATGCTACTCGGCTTCATGGTCGCCACACTGATGATTCTTTTCGCCGAGAGGGTCCCAAGATGGTGGATGGCGTCGATCGTCGTTTTCGGCCTGCCGATACTCGACACGGCCGTTGCGCTGGTCAGAAGATTCCTGAATTACAGACCACTCTTTGTCTCCGACCGCGGACACATTTACGACCAGATGATTGACCGCGGCATTCCTCTCAAGAAAACCGTCGCCATCTGCTACCTCCTCGCAGCAACATACGCCGCCGTCGGACTTTTCATGAGCCAGATAAGGGCCAGGTACGCCGCCGTCGTCTATATCCTCGTCTTCATGGTCTCCGCATTCATCGTCTGGAAAAAAGGCTACCTCAAAATGGAAGGACTAAGAGGCGCAGTCCACAAAAAAGACTGATTGACCCTCTACCGCTCACGTGCACTCGTTCGTTTTGCGTTTCGAATCCCCGCAAACTTGAATTTTTCTTCCTTCGTGCGTCGGCTTTAATATTCGTCCTTTTATCACCGATGCATCCGGCAATCTGCGCCCCGCTCACTCACGCGATTTTATCTTTCGGAACGGTTATCCTCAAATAATCCGTCTCTTCTCCAAATCGAATTGCTCCCTCGTATTCGGCCGGCAAGAGTACCGTATCTCCGGCCTTAAACTCTGCACCGCCGCCGTCGGAGACGAGCGTTCCGGAACCTCCAATCATTATGATGACTCGCATTTGGCCACCGGGAACAAGCACTTCGCTGTTCTTTGCCTGGTGGGCCTTCTCTACTCTGAAGTATTCACAATCGACCAATCTGCCCGCTGTAGTTACCGGGAGCCTGTCGCCCACCACGTCGAAATGGATGCTCTCGAGAGCTTCTTCGATGTGCAGTTGCCTCGGCTTTTGGCTGTCGTCGAGACGGTTCCAGTCGAAGACACGATAGGTCGTATCGGACGGAAGCTGAATCTCGGCTATCAAGAGGCCCGCCCCGATGGCATGTGCGGTGCCAGCCGGCAGGAAGTGACACTCACCGGCAGATACGGCAACGCGGCAGAGAAGCTTTTCCACCTCGCCCGTCTTTACGGCCTCGGCGAACATCTCCCTGTTCACGCCCTCTTTCACACCCTTATAAAGAACCGCGCCCTCGGCTGCCGATATCACGTACCAGCATTCGGTCTTCGGCTCACCCCTGCCCATCCGCTGGCACGTCTCGGCGTCCGGATGAACCTGAACGCTCAGCACGTCCTCGGCATCAAGGAACTTGATCAACAACGGAAACTCGCCTGAAAAGCTCGCATCCCCCATTATCTCCTTCGGATATCGGGCGATCGCCTCGGCCAAGGTCGTCCCCGCCAGCACCCCGTTCACAATGACCGATTTGTCGTGCGGCAGGTCCGCCAACTCCCAGCTTTCACCAATCCTGGAAAACGGCTGGATATCCTTGCCAAACACCTCCCGAAGCTTCTGCCCTCCCCATATCCGCTCCTTGAATATCGGCTCGAACTTAAAAGGATACATCGCCATGGCCAAATTATACCCGACGCAAATCTGAATGTCTACTAAGCTGGGCTTACCGATTCCGTTTCATTCTGTCGCCTTGGCCATCGCATATCTTTCATATCAACAAAATGTTGCGCAAGGCACGCGGCTGGCCCGGTCGTATTTCAGTAAGCTACTGTTGAGATTTCTACAAAACACCACCCCACTTTTACAGTTGCAGAGAAAAATTGCACAATCTGACCGCCGTCTCGATTATGCCCGGCGGCGAGATGGCTAAAATCTCCTGGATTTTCCTGACCAAGATTTTTCCAAGGACCGCACAAGGATATTCGCAACTGGATCGGCGAAATGAAAGCTCATCTCGACAGCCACGGTCGGGATATGAAAAAGCTTTATTTATTCTACACGACCTGCCCCAAATGTGCGAAATACTACGGCAAAAATTATACAGTCTTTTTGGCTGAAATTGCTTCGCGATAGTCGGGATTTTCGTATTTCTGTGGGGCAAGCCCGGCGAACAAAACCCAGGCTAAAAGGGGTCCATATGGCCCGGCAAAAATATCGGGGTGGCCGATTCCCACTTTCGCGGGGGTCAAGACGTATGTTATATTGTTGGCCGTTTGAAGGCGGCAGCGATGTCTGTCTTCAACTCATTGATGTTGAACAGGCAGGATGGTTATGGCTGAGGATGCGAAAAAACAAATCGAGCAGCTTCGGGCCGATATTCGAAAGCACGACTACCTCTATTATGTGCTGAATCAGCCTGAGATAAGCGACAGCCGGTACGACAAGCTCTTCGCCCGGCTGAGGGCCCTTGAGCAGGCCAACCCGGAACTAATAACACCCGATTCGCCCACGCAGAGGGTGTCGGATCAGCCGCTGGTGGGATTTGCGAGCATTCGCCACGCCGTTCCGATGCTTAGCATGGACAACACGCTCAGCGGTGAGGAACTGCGGGTCTTCGACGAGCGCGTGGCCAAAGGACTCGGCACCAGCGATTACGATTATGTGGTTGAGTTGAAAATCGATGGTCTTGCGATAAGTCTACGCTACGAAAACGGACGGCTCGCAACCGCCGCAACCAGAGGAGACGGCGAGGTCGGCGACGATGTCACCGCAAACGTGCGAACAATAAAAGCGATACCTCTGGCGCTGCTGCCGGACGGGAGGATACCCGAGGTTCTCGAAGTCCGCGGCGAAGTCTATATGCCCGGCAAATCGTTTGTCGAACTTAACAGACTTCGCACCGAGGCCGGCGAGCCCGTGTTTGCAAATCCGCGAAACGCCGCAGCCGGCTCCCTAAAACTGCTCGACGCCCGTATCACCGCCGCAAGGAACCTCGCCTTTTTCGCCTACGCCACGGGTCAGGTTTCGCACCCCCTGGCCGACAACCACTGGAAAACATTGCAAGGCTTCAAGAAACTCGGCCTGCCGGTAAATCCAAACATCAAGAAGGCAGCTAATATACTTGAGGTAATAAAGATCTGCCAAGGCTGGGCTGATAGGAGAGACTCACTTGAATACCTGATCGATGGAATGGTGATAAAGGTCAACCGCTTCGATCAGCAGCACGCCCTCGGCGCAACCGGCAGGGCGCCGCGATGGTGCATCGCTTACAAATTCCCCGCAGAGCAGGCAGAGACCGTTGTCGAATCAATAGACGTCCAGGTTGGCAAGAGCGGCATCCTCACGCCTGTGGCGAATTTGACCCCGGTGCTTGTGGCAGGGACAACCGTTAAGCGGGCCAGCCTGCATAATTTCGACGAGCTCAGGCGACTCGGCGTTCGCGAAGGTGATACGGTCGTAATCGAAAAGGCCGGCGAAATAATCCCGCAAGTCGTCGAGGTCAAAATCGACAAAAGGCCCACACACACCAGCGCATTCAAGGTCCCAGGCCACTGCCCGAACTGCGGCAGCCCTGTAAAGCAGGACGAAGAAGGTGTTTATATTCGCTGCATTAGCAAAAATTGCCTCGCTCAGTTGAAGGAGCGTCTGAAATACTTCGCGGGCAGAGGTCAGATGGACATCGAACATCTCGGCGCCGCCCTAATTGAGCAGCTTATCGATACCGGCCTGGTGAAAGATTTTGCGGACCTCTACAAACTGACTACAAACCAGTTGGCGGGCTTGGAAAGAATGGCCGAAAAGAGCGCGGGCAACGTCATAAAGGCCATTGAAAAGAGCAGGACCCAGCCATTATGGCGGCTGGTTGCGGCTCTCGGAATTCGGCACATCGGCGGCCAGTCGGCCCAGATATTAGCTGAGCACTTCGGCTCGCTCGAGGCGCTCATGGACGCAGACGAGGAAACACTGGCGGAAATAGACCAGATCGGCCCCACGATGGCCGCGAGCATCTATGAATATTTTCGCGACCCCAGGAACCGCTCGGTCATTGATGAACTGCTTGCCGCCGGTGTCAAACCACCCACCACTGAAAAAAAACGCAGTCAAAAACTTTCCGGCAAAACGATTGTTGTCACCGGAACGCTGGAAAACCTCACCCGCCAGCAGGCCGAAGCAGCCATCAGGCAGGCTGGCGGAAAAGCAGCCTCAAGCGTCAGCAAGAAGACCGACTTTCTCCTGGCCGGCGCCAGCCCGGGCAGCAAGCTCGAAAAAGCTCGCAGCCTCGGCGTCAAGGTAATAAACGAAGTAGAATTTCTCGGCCTGATCGGAAAGAACTGAATTGGCGGCGGCAAACAAGAATAAACAGTTTATGGAGCAGGCCTTGGAGCTTGCCAAACGCGGATTCGGCTCGGTTGAGCCTAATCCGATGGTCGGCTGCGTAATCGTAAGGCAAGGCTGCGTGCTTGGCAAAGGCTGGCACAAGGAATTCGGCGGTCCGCACGCGGAAATCAACTCTCTCGAAGATTGCAGAGAAAACGGTCACGATCCGGCCGGTGCGACCATGTGCGTTACCCTTGAGCCGTGCTGTCACCACGGAAAGACCCCTCCGTGCGTAGATGAGATAATAAAGGCGAAAATAGCCAAAGTGGTCGTTGCGATGGAGGACCCGACCGAAAAAGCAGCCGGCAAGGGCGTCGAACGGTTGCGAAATGCACAAATCAAGGTTACGGTCGGCGTCTGTGAGAAACACGCCAGGCTTCTGAATCCTGCCTTTATCAGATTCGCCCGAACGGCCCGCCCCTGGGTAATACTCAAATGGGCGCAAACCATCGACGGCAAGCTTGCTGCAAATGCCGGCCCAACCGAGAAAGAATGGATATCCTGCGAGCAAAGCAGAAAAGATGTCCACAAAATTCGCCGGAGCTGCCAGGGAATACTCGCAGGTGTCGACACCGTCATAGCCGACGACCCGCTCCTGACAGCCAGACCCGCCAGGGGCAGGAAACTTATGCGAGTCGTCCTCGACACCAATCTTCGCATACCTCTGGCCTGCCGACTGCTGAAAACCGTGCATGAGGCGCCCGTGCTGGTCGTCGCTGCAGAAAAGGCTGTCACCGACAACCGGCCCAAAACCCGGCAAATCACCGCCGCCGGCGCCGAAGTCCTTACGGTGCCTGTGAGCAAATCCGGACGATGCGACCTCGACAGCCTGCTCGATGAGCTCGGCAAACGCAATGTCCAGCGTCTGCTCGTCGAAGGTGGCCCGACCGTCATAAAATCATTTCTCAAGGAATCCTTGGCCGATGAGTTGATTTTATACATTGCTCCGAAAATCCTTGCCGGAAACCAAATGTCCGATATTTCCGTGATGATGTCCGACCTGGGCCGTTCGCTGAGGTTGCACAATTCTTCCACGACAATTTTCGGCTCGGACGCAAGAATAAGAGGTTTTCTACGAACCGTAAACGAATTTTGATTTCCCGGGGGGCAAGCTATGAAAAAGGTGGAAGTTCTTGGTTTAGAAACCATTCCGCAAATCAAACAGGGTGATGATCTGGCCCAAATAATTGTGGATTCTGCAGCCGCGGAAATTGGCGGTCTCAAGGACCTCGACATAATTGTCATCACCAGCAAGGTCGTCTCCAAAGCCCACGGTCTGACCGTCAAGCTCAGCGAGATAGTACCCGGCAAAGAGGCCCTGGCACTGTCAAAACGCACCGGAAAGGACGCCAGACTGCTCCAGATCATGCTCGACCGCGGTCATAAGATATTAGCTGTTATTCCCTTGAAAGGTGTTATCGCTCGCTACATCTTGAAAGCTTCACCGGATGCCGGCGTTGCCGAAGAGGCGTTAGGTGCCAGCCCTGTGGTGTGCGTCACAAAGGGATCAAGCGGGCTGATTCACACCGCCGACGGTGGAATCGACGGCTCGAACCACCCGCCCGGTGTCGTCAGCTTCTTGCCCGACGACCCCGACAAGGCTGCAAACAAAATAACAGAGCAGATACACAGGCTCACCGGCAAGACCGTCCCTGTAATTCTCACCGACACGGAAATGATAACCTTCGGAACCATAGACAAGGCCGTAGGTTCTTCGGGAATCGCCCCGAGGGCGAAAACTTTCGGTAAATCCGATGCGTTCGGAAAGCCGAAGTTCGGGGGGATGGACATGATTGTGCACGAACTAAGCGCAGCTTGTGCCCTCGTTTTCGGCCAGACAACCGCCGGTATTCCCGCCGCCGTGGTCAGGGGCTTCGACTACCAGCCGAGCGACACTGAGAACATGTCGAACACTATCTGGCCGCAGCAGGACCGGGCCGAACTGCTAAAAGCCATAAAAGCAAGCCTGCGCACGACCGCTGGCGCTTTCGACATTAAATTTCGGCTGCTGTTGCGAATCGCTTCCTGGTTTCTATGAGTCCTCAGACACCAGCCAGAGTGAAATTGTACAAGAGCCATATCATAGTTCTGTTGACAGATTTCCAACCGGGTCAATATGTGGAGGTAACCAAGGCGCTTAGCTGCAGCATTAACCCGGATGTGAGAATTGCTGATTTATGTCACGATATTTAGCCGCGGAACTTCGTCGAGGCTTTCAGCAGAACGGGCATAATAATCTTGAAGTGTTCACCCGTGACCCAATGTACTGCGGCAAGAGGTGTGGAGATTATAAACACTGACATTTTAGGACTTTCGATATCCACCGAAACGGCTGAATTCCGGAGAAATCTTGCCTTGCCGGTATTTGAGCTGGCACTATTCGGTTTCAGGGCGAAAAATACGGTTGATTTTCGCCAAAACATTATGTAAAATTTAAATGGAAGGTAAAAATTAAAGAGATTACAACGAATTGACGTTCTATATTATTCATGGAGCCCTGAAACGGGCTTGCAGCAAAAAAATTCTGGCGATGCCGATATGGAAGCGTTCAAAGAGCGAAGAAAAGAAAAAAGACTCTATTGTGACTGGCCCATCTGGTTTGCAGAGGACTTCGGTAAAAAACTCTGCTGCGGCAGAATGTTGGCCATCTCCAGCACCGCCGTATCGTTTACCGGAATACTCGGCAAGGACTGTCCGCAAAACGGCCAGAAAACAATCATCTATTTTCGCATCCCCAGAGTAGGTGAGGACGACTCGTCCGATCTGGTGCTGCTGACACGTCCCGGACGCATACACCGAATCGACGAAACAGCCGACGAATTGTCACATATTGTTGTTCAATTCGACCAAAAACTGCCGTTCAAGCCGGCAAAGCTCAAACTTGTAAACAAGATGCTCTCAGTTTAGCGAAGCGTTCAAACCACAATCACGTAGCACCAATCACTCCTCGAGTTGCAATTGAACCGGCGCACTGTCCACACTTTCGCTATTCGCAAAACGGATACAAGCCCGTCATCCACCGCAATAACTTAAGGGCACGGAACGACAAACGGACTGCCCGCCTGGAGCAATATGCCCGCCACGCCCTGCAAATCTTCCAGATCAAGCTGAAGATCGCTATTCAAATCGCCGCAGTGCCCTGCTTCGACAGGCACAACAAACGGACTGCCCGCATCAAGCAGAAAACCGGCCAAACCTTGAAGGTCCTCGAGGTCAACCTGTTCGTCAGCGTTCAAATCCCCTATGCACGGACACTCCATCGCCGCCGCGGAGACCAGCTCGAAGGCGTTGAGGATGGCACGTCCACCCTCTCGGCCCGGCCGGGCACAGTCGGGGAAGCCCATATCAGGAGCTTCATAGATGACCAATACCTCACTGCCATTGGTTCTGAACCTGATAACCGACATTGAAACTTCGTCATCAAAGTTAGTATACGTCACCGGCACATTATAAGCGTCCTCGATAGCCTCGACCCCAGTACCAGTCCCGCAAATGCACAGGCCTCTATATAGATCTTTGCCGGGAGGCTTGCACTCCGGCCCGGGCGGAAGCGGCTGAGCTGTGATTGAGGGCATAGGCGGCATCGGGCTCATGCACCGGCAGCAGTTGCGGCTGCCCTGGCCGGGCCCCGGCTCCCAGTGGTTGTGGTAACTAAAAAGCAAGTACTCTCCTGCTGGTAAGTCAGTTAATACCAGTACGATATCACCAGCCTGAAAACCGGCCCAGTCAACGGCGTAAAGCCAGGTATTGGCGATTGGGTCGCCCACTACCACGCCGCCGGGCGGACTATCACCAGCCAGATTGCCTCTGCATAAATCCTTCGCATGAAGACCTGCCTGTCCCTCGTAACCACAGCTAAGCATCGCATGGATTCCGGTACCGTCAATCCCATCCGGTAGCTGGTAGTCGTGCTCCCATACACAGTCGTGGCTGTACATATCAGCCCAGCGTTGTGCCACCCACGGCCACCACCCTTCTTTGGCCGTGCCGGGCCGGGGTTCTTCTCTTGCATCCCACTGCGGCAGAGCAAGGTCGACCTTCAGATGAAGAGCGCCCGCTGGCGGTGCAGTGGTAAACTGCCACACGTCTCCTCTGACGTAAGTCGTATCACCGTACTCATCAATCCGCCAGTAATAAGTGGTCTGGTTTGTAAGGATGCCAGGCTCAAAGCTGTTGGCATCCTGGTGACCTTTGAATTCGTCCGAAGCGGCGGTGGCATCCGCCACGGCCGTCTCATCGGTGCCGAAGTACACATCGTGCGAAGTAGAAAGTGTGCCCGGCGTCCAATTAACAGTTGCATCCAAAGGCACAAGCAGCGCATGATCGCTTGGTCTGGGATTGCGGGCTTTGCCGTCCTCAACCGTAAACTGCCAGACTTTGCCCTTCCACGTCTGAGGATCATTAACCTCATCAATCCGCCAATAATAAGTCTGCTCAAATTCAAGCAGGCCGGCATCATAGCTGTTAACATCCACATTTCCCATGAATTCACTGGAGCCGGTTGTGGCGTTGTTCACAGCGTCGTAATCGGTTCCTAAGTACACATCGTGCCAGACCGCTGTTTTTCCTGGAAGCCAGCTCATGGTTACATAAGGGTACACATCTTCGGCCAGATGCTTCGGGTTGGGCAGAGCCGCTTCATTAGTGTTGCCACCTTTCCATACATACAAATCCCGAATTTCCTCTGCCGACAAAGCACGGTCGTAGATTCGAACATCATCGACTGCCGCCCCAAGGAACCTCCTGTCAAAGGCCGGTGGAAGGGCCCCCATCGCCAAAACCTCTCCGGAACTATTGGCAGGAGTAAAAGAGCCCTCAACGCTGGAATTGTCGACCTCACCGTTTATGTAGACTATTATATTGCTGCCATCGTACACGCCGGCAACGAAAACCCATTCATACTGTGGAATATTGCTTTTACTTGTTACATTGTGTTGTCCCAGACCGGCGTCGCGTAAGCCAAAAGTTATCTTGCCTTGCCACATTACCAATACGTATGATTCGTTATTGTCGTCGCCTTTTTCCAACAGCCGTGCATAGTCGCTTTGCAGTCCGTCAAGATTAATCCACGCGCACACTGTAACCCGCGAGGGTCTCAACTTTGGATTGTCGTCTATCACTACGTAGCCGCGTGTAAAACTCAAGGCGCCGCTGCCGACATGCCCCTCGACCCACTCAGTATCTCCTTGTATCGAGCCGTGAAAGTTGTTGCCGCTCGAATCACGGGCGGTCGAACCGGAACCCTCGTCAAACTTCCACCAACCGACAGGAATGACCTGTGTACTGTCGAGAATGGTGTACGTGATTTGGCTTATAGCCGTCAAAACCGCATTGGTGGGATTGGACAGTGTTATCACAATGGTCTCCGGGCCTTCAGCCACACTATCATGCACCAGCTCGAGGCTGATGCTCTTGCTCCTCTGGCCCGGCTCGAAGGTTAAGGTTCCGGGCTCCAGCGTGTAGTCGACACCACCACCGGTGGCACTGCCTCCGGTAACTGAATAATCGACCGTGATCGTCTTGTCCGAGGCAAAAGCCAGGTTGACCGTGATACCTGCCGGGATAATATCCTCTCTACCGATGCCGTTATCCGTCTCAAATCCAACTGCCGGTCTTGAGTCAAGAATTGTGTAAGTATGCTCATTCGGTTCACCAAGTTCCAGACCAGCTCCTGTGCTCGTGGGATTAGACAACGTGACCATGATTGTCTCGCCTGTTTCGTCCAGCCCGTCGTCAACAGTATCGATGCTGATAACCTTTCTTGTCTCACCGGGGTTAAAAGTCAACACCCCCGGCTCCAGCGTATAGTCCACACCACCGCCGGTGGCCGTACCACCTGTCACAGCATAGTCCACGGTGTAAGTCTGGCCCGGCTCAGGAAACTCCAGCGCTACCGCAAGCTCGGCAGGACTTCCACTTTCAAAACCACTCGACGATGCTGACTCGAAACTCATAGAGGTAGGAAGACCAGAGCCCAGAATGAAGCCGTTCAAAAATGCCTGGGCTCCTTTTCCTGCTTCGTCCCGGGTGGGGGCAAGGTATCTGATAGAGACAGTGCCGCTGCTGGCAGTGAAAAGGATGATAGCCGGGTGCTCCATAATCGGGTGGTCCTGGTCGATGCGGCCCGGCTTGGTCACGTTGGTCGCCCCGGTAACCCTAACACCCTCAATATGACTGAGTTTTGGTTCTGAATCAGGATGGTTATGGTAGCTAAACAGCCAATATTCTACACCCGGTGTCAGATTGCTGAACGTAATTATGAAGTCGCCATCCGGCGAGCCTATCTGATCATTCGCGAACAAGAAATCCCTTTCAACATCCTGCAGAGGTCCTGGCCGAGCCCCGGGCTCCCCAGGCTTTCGGCAGTCACAGGCAGCAGGCTTACCGGTAGCAAGGGTCACATCGATACCCGTACCGCCTGCATCGGTGGTAGTACCGCAGGTATCAATCACGGTCCAGCCACGCTGCAGAACGCCACATCCGCCAACGTCACACTGCATTATAACCCCGGCATCGGCACAGTTAACTATCGCCAGCTTACAAGCAACAAGAATTAGAAGAATTGATTTCTTACACATCACATTCCTCCTCAGAAACATTGGTTTAGACTTTAACTTAACTCATCACAACTGTGCGAACACCCTGCCACCACGAATACTCTCATACTGACATGGCCCGTTTACGCGGTTAAAAAGCATACTTGTTTCTGAACGATACCAATAAGCTTATCAAAATCATATTGAACTGTCAAGGAATTCTTTGCTCAAACTTAGGGGTTTTCGCATAAGTTTCGTCGCAGTAAATCTTTGTGAAGCCAGAAGCACAGATTTATTGCTTCAGTTAACCCTCGCAGCAGTCGGTAGGCAAGAAACTCGACTTTGTCCG
>Ga0180438_10002171_pt1 | contig 32902 bp, 24 predicted proteins | sample SS_ome_12_FD_132455 | JGI IMG/M metagenome (GOLD analysis project Ga0180438, IMG submission 132455) | Hypersaline lake sediment archaeal communities from the Salton Sea, California, USA - SS_3_D_2 metaG | ecosystem: Environmental > Aquatic > Non-marine Saline and Alkaline > Hypersaline >... | reverse complement strand
CCATCCCGTCTGGCGGCTGAGGTGGCGGCTTTGACCAGGGAGTCGGTCACCCCACTCATGGCCGAGACGACGACCACGACGGGCTGGGGAGAGGCGAAAGCTTGGCCCATTCCGCCCCGCCTGGTCGAAGGGCCTGTCACCGCTTCGCGCACGATCTGGGCTGCCTGGGCAATCGGTTCGGCGTCGCCCACCGATGTACCACCAAATTTCATGACGATCACGGTTTCTCCTCCAATTCTTTCTCCATCCAATTGCTCAATGATCAAGGCCGGTTGAAGTAGTGATAACAAAAAGTCGCCTGCGTCCAGCAGACGACTCTGTCAAGCTGATCACAAAAGATTCCATCAGTAACGATTCAGCAAAGTCCGCATCTCCGCGTCATCGGCCAAGTCTGGCGTCAAGGAGACGGCGGTCCACTGGTGGCTTTGTATCTTCCCCTGGCTGTCAAACTGCAACCTGGCGACGCCTATCACCCGTCCCGCGTGTCCGGGGCTGGGCATCTCCGCTTGGACGACGAGGGTCCTCATGGTCTCGTCCTGGACAGCCTGGCCCAGGAGCATTTGCCCCGTCCCGCTCACAATGAGGTCAATGCCTTCCACCTCTTCACCCAGCTTGATGTTCTCCTCCACACCGATGTGAGAGAGGACAATGACAATGTCTGCTTGGGAACTGACCTCAGTCACGTAGCGGCGGGTGGTCTCGATGGGATCGAGGACGATAACAGCTCCCTGAACCACATCAGCAGCCTTCGGTTCTGTGAGACCGATGATGGCTACCCTGTGGTCGTTCATCTCCTTGAGGATGTACGGTTCAGTGAAGAGCGTTTCGGTCCCACTCAGGACCACGTTAGCTGAAAGGAAAGGAAACGCTGCCTCGGCCATGCGCTGGCGCAGGATATCTAAACCAAGACGCATATCCCCCCCACCCAAGGCCATCGCATCGTATCCTAGCAGGTTCATGGCTTCCACGACACCCTTGCCCTGGGTCTGCTGGCCCAAGAACCTATCTCCAAAGAGCGAATCCCCGGCGTCGAGCAGCAAAAGATGAGACGAGGTCTGTCGTTCCTGTTTCACCATAGTGGCTCGCCGAGCCAGCCCCCCTACGGGAGGCCGTCAGCCACACGGCTCGCTGTAACCCCAGGTGTCATTGGTATGCAGCACGGTCAACTCGATAGGCCGGGGCGTGGGGGTAGGAGTGGACGTCGGAACGGGAGTAGAGGTCTTGGTCGGCGTAAAAGTCGGCGTCGGGGTGGGAGTAGACCCAATCCCGCTGCAACCAAACAAAGCCAACCCTACCAGTATGAAAAAGCCAATCAGAAACAAACCGTGTTTTCTGAGCAATGTGATTCTCCTTGAATTAGAAACCAGGTCAGTAGATCGCAATTTGTTCCTGCTAGACTGCCAAATCCAGCGGTTTGGCAGCGGATTTGGCAATCCGCCGCGAGCTTTTACTGAAGAGAGTCTTTCTGTGAGTTACCTGTACCTTTACTTCTCCACAGCCAGACCATCAACCCGACCATGACGGCCGCTCCGCCGAAGGAAGCAAAGCCGGCAAGCAGGAACATGTAGGGTAACAGATCCCTCGTCTGGAAGCGAGACTCAGGTGCAGGGACCGCTCTGGGTCCTGCCGGCGCCTTTGGCCTGGGAGAGGGGTTGTTGGCCATGGCTACAGCCGTTGTCGGTGGGGGGAGTGTAGGGATGGGCGTAGCTGTAGGCTCCAGAGTCGGCGTTTCTGTTGGCAACGGCGTGTCGGTGGGCGGGACGGGTGTATCCGTCGGTGGGACGGGTGTATCTGTGGGCGGGGCAGGGGTGTCCGTCGGCGGGACGGGTGTATCCGTCGGTGGGATAGGGGTATCGGTTGGCTGGGGCTGATTGGGATCGGGTTTCAGACCGACCGCGTCCAGAAACGCCTGTTCTACACCGTGGCTCTGGGGGACACGTACCCGCACAAAGACGGTGATGGTAGTGTTCTGAGCCACAGCCGAGACAGACAAGTCTGGTGCACGACTTTTGCCAGAGTACACCGGCCCCCAGACGACATTAGGGGAGGTTGAATCGGTACCTCCCAAAGGGTCTATGCCCAGCATGCGCTCGATGTAGCCTTCCTGTCTCTCCCAGTTAGTTGTGGCAGGTGCCCAGCCAATAGCGGCTATATAGGCTGCGCCGGGAGTGACATTAGGCACCTGTTGATAAATGCCAGAGGTGAAAGGCACCCAATCGGACCAAATCCGCAGGGAAGTTCCGTCGAAGGGGGTATCATGCGATTGATCGAAAGCAGGATTGCCGGCCTCATCAAATCGGGTCCATCCCTCAGGGACTCCTCCTGGAAAGGACTTGTTGAATTGACAGTTGTAGGTCAAGTTGCCGGATTCCGTACAAGGGTCCCCCTCGCCCTGAACCGGGGGGCCCGACATGAGCATTATCAGAGCCACTGTCACCAGTGCTGGTATCCAGGATTTTCTTTTGCTACTATTCACAGTTCTTCCACACTCTCCAGGTCTCAAATTTGGCCGTAAGTATAGCCCAGGGCTGACAAAAAGTCAAGGCTCAAGTTCGGCCTCGTCGCCGGGGCAGCCAAAGGAGCAACCCACCTATGATGGCCGCTGCCAACAGAAAGCTCAAACCGATGTAGAACGGGGCAGGACGGGCCTCTGTTTCATACCAGGCTAGCAATGGCGTAGCCGTCGGAACGGGCGTAAGGGTCGGCGTAGCAGTGGGAGTAGCGGTCACGGTGGGCGTGCTGGTAGCGGTCGGGGGCTTGGTCGGCGTCGAGGTATCCATAGGAGTCGCCGTCGGTGTGGAGGTGTCGGTTGGGGTAGGGGACAGTGTTGGCGTGGGGGGCGGAGGCATGGGTGTAAGTGTAGGAGGGAGGGGGGTATCTGTGGGCGTGGGGGTAGGGTCCGTTGTCGGCGTAGCCGCGGGCTGGTCAGGGTCAACGATCAGAAACACCGCATCGAAAAAGACTTCATCCTGGCCGTGAGTGACGTGGTTGTCCACCCTCAGGAAAACGGTGATGGTCTCGGCCTGAGCCACGGCTGACACCTTCAGCAACTCGAACTGTTTCTTGTCGTATCCCCATATCTCCGGGCTCCACACAATGTCCGGGGAGCGGGGGTCAGTGCCGCCGTAGGGGTCAAGGCCGATCTTGCGACCCATGATGAACTCATCGGTGCCCGACGATTTGACCGGGGCCCACACCACCCAGGCTTGGTAAGCCACACCGGGGATCACGCCTGGCACCTGCTGATGGACGCCAGCGATGAACCCCGTCCCATCAGACCAGATCCTCTGCGCGTGAATCCCTTCAATGGCTTCCGGAAAGTCGTCGTAGCCCGTCAGCCGGAATATCGGTGGAGTTCCTGGTGGGATGGTCTCCTCGACAAAGGCCACCCAACAGTTGGCCACGCCGCCGCCCATAGGGTAGGGATAGAACCCGTCCTCAAAACTCCAGTTAACGATCAGGTTCTCCGGATCCTGGGCCAGGGCAGGAAGCACAGCTACGGCCACGACTCCCAACCCCAGCATCGCAGTCCAGAACCGCTTCGGCTCTCCCCTGAGGAGAACCCTTGCGAAGGCTTGCACCCTTCGCAAGGGTGGCCACCCATCGGTCTCATTCATCTCCAAAATCTTCTTCCTGTGCAGGGGCATCTAAACGCACGACTTCACCATGAACATTGACCACGACTTTGAAGCCGAGCATACCCAGCCAGGTACGGGTGTCCTCAGCGAGTCCCTGTTGGAACAAGAGGTCTATGTGCCTGTCTATATTCTCGATGGACGCGTCAATCATGGCCTTGGTGAACAGATCATCTTTGCCCAGCATGGACAACATTCCCTGGGTTACCAGTTCCCGGTTAGAGAGGATCTGCTGGCGGAGCCACTGAATGACCTGGCGGTCCACCGTCTCAGCCTCAACGTGACGCCGGAAGCCATCATCGAGGATGACATAGTAGGGGACCGCACCGATGTAAACTACCTCGGCTGGTTCGTCCCGTTCGTTGAAGATCAGACCGGCAAATAAGGCGTGCTTGGATGGGCTCATTCCACTTCCCTAGTTCATGCCAAAATGGTTGCTGGCCAGCCTGGCGCTCAGTTCGCGCTGACAGTCCCGACAGTACAGTGCCTTGACTCTGATTTCTTCTTCTACCCGTTCGAGCCATTCAGCCAGTTCGCTGGCTGGCTGCATGGCACATGGGCTCAGGCACTGGACCGGTTCCCGCCAGCCCGGAATGGGAATACCCATTACCTGCCCAAAGTAGTGGGCTACCAACCGCCGCAAGACCCGGTAGCGTAATGGTCCTTCGTCCAAGATGTACAAAGGATAAATCGTGAGCACCGCAGCACGTCCACGGACAGCCAAACCGAAAACACCGTGCCGGTTCACCTCGTCGAACAGCGGCTGGTGGATCACAGCCAGATCATAGTGGGGGGTTTGGTGCTGCCATGGTTCGTTTAACACCAGTTGGAGATAACGCCTGCCAAGCAACTGCCGATTCTCCTGGTCAAAGCTCTTATTGATGTACCACTCCACGCTGCCGTAAACCTGGCCTGGCTCAGCCCCCTGGAGCACCCAGTAGCCGAATGGCCTGATCTCGGGGACCTCAATGATGTTGCCTCGTACCGGCCATTGTTGGCGGGCCTGGAGGACCGCTTCGTGCACCGTCCGCACGATCAAGATCGCCTCGGTTTGGGAGAGACCTTCGGTCCAGGTCAGTGAGATGAACCTCATACGCTTTCACCTATTCTCCTTCCTCCATGCGTCCGGTGATGGCACGGATGTCATCGAGCCATTTTTTGCCCAGACGCCGTACCTTGGCCTTCTCTTCCTCGCTCAGGCTCTCCTCTCGCGACTTGAGAGGGGTTCCACACTGCCGACAGAAATTATCTTCGACGGTGTTCACTGTACCACACCGACCACAGAGCACCTGCTCGGTTTCTATCTGGGGAGATGGCTCTGATACAAACCCTGACTTTAACCATTCCAGGGCCATTTTGGCATCCTGATTAGCGGGATTGATCTTGAGCGCCGTCTCCAGGCACCTGATCCTTTCTACCCTGGTCTCCATCACGGCGCTTAACCACAACCAGGCCGTTTCGTTGTCCGGATCAGCCTCGACGACTTGCTCCAGCAGGCGGCGTGCTTTATCCTTTTCACCTGCCTTGGCAGCTTCTATGCCCCCTTTAAGCCAGGCGTCTGTCTTTGCCATCTCTGTCTCCCCTGAATTCTTCACTCTCGGTTTGCCCGCGACCTTTACTCTACAACTCTAACGGCTGCAAGTAGGATCTGATAATCAGGCAAAGGCACACCGTCCTTCAAGATATTCAGACGTTCCCCTGTCTCGGCCAGATACATCCCCACTTTTAGCCGATACTCACCAGATGGAACTCCAGAGGGAATGACCAGATCGTACTGATCTCGCACAATCTCTCCCCCTTTCCACTGCGTTGTAGGATAGAAACCATCAACTGGCGGGTTATCTTTCTGAGCCACAATGTGATCTTTTTCGTCAACCAGGTGGGTAAAAACAGTATAGTTTTGCTCCATCTCCTCCAGGCACTGCCAGAAGAGGGTCAGGTGGATGTTGTCCCCCGGATGGAAGCCGCTTTCGATGTTGTAGCCTAGCAGTTGAACCTTGTTCCCGAGATTCACTTTCCGACTTTCAATATCAAGATGATCTATAGACGGTGGCTCCTGCCTTGGCACTTCTATTGGCCCCAGCAGCACACTCCCTCCCCCTTCTGGCTCCAACGTGCGCCCACTGTGCAAATCTTGAAGAATGACCTCGATTTGGTACAGCCCCGGCGGCGTCCCTGGCAAGACTGCAAGCTCCCGCTTGTCTCCTACAACTTGGCCCTGCTCCCAACTATTGGTCGGCGAGCCATCCCACACCGGTCGGCTGTCTTGTTGTCCCCAAATGTGATAGGTATCGTTGACCAGTTTCAGATAGATGGTGTAATCCTCTTCCATCCGGCGCAAGGCTTGCCAGTAGAGGTTGATTTTTAGCTTGCCACCTCGTTCCACAGAGTCATTGTAAACATCATAGCCAAGAAGAAGAATCTGATCTCCAAACTTTGCATCCTGGGCGTGCTGAAAGGGTCGGAAAGAGGCTGGCAGAGGCTTGTCTATTTCGTAAATCCGGGCGTAGTCAATGCCGTTGATGCGCACAGTGTGCTCTGGTTTAAGGGAGCTCAGATAGCGTGCCACTTCTGTATCAATCAACAACCGCTGAGCCTGAGCGAGGTATACCCCTACATAATCAACGTTATCCCAGAAAAGTCTCTGCCTGGTCAGTGGTAACAATTTCCCAGCAAAGAACGGGGCAAACGTCAAATCGCTGCCATCGGTAGCGGCTACTCTCAAACTCGCCGGGTTCTCCTTCCTGTTGAGGTACTGAGCGGCCTGGTCCATCCCCTCCCCCCATCCAACGCGTATTGTTTTAGAAGCCTGACTTCCCCCCCCGAAGAGGGGACTGTAATAAGACAAGTAATACGGGTGATAGGGTAGGCAATAAGCAGCCTGCAAGAGCACCATCAGGGGCAAGCCAATAGCCCACAGACGTTTGCGCAGGCTGTCTGTTTTGAACCTGCGAATCACCCTTTCCGCCAGCCCATACAGACCGAATGCCGCCACGACCTCTAGGACCGGAAAAATGGGTAGGAAAAAACGATCAGCTTTGAGTACCCGCCAAGATACGACAAAAGTGAAGAGGAAAGCAAAAGTTAGGAGCATCACTATATTCTCTCTGTCTCCTTCACTCAATCTTTTCTGACCTTTTCCAACTAGCCTAGCCAGGGAGAGTGCCGCTCCTAATAGGGTTAGCGGTGTCACCCTAAAAAGCAACGCAATTGGGTAGAACAGGGGGCCTGGATCCGGCCCAGTGGTAACTTTTCCCCAGAAAAAGTCAGGCGGTTGACGGCGAGGATGAACCGTTTGCTTAGTAGCACTGATGAATGTCCTTTCCACAGTCCCTACAGGGTCAACCCACATGGCTGGCCAGAAGAGAAAAAACACGAGGGCAGCCAGGCTGCTCCAAACGATCAAAGCCAGAATGACTTGCCGCATCCTTTGCCACTGCAACTTTCGACACTCTCGTGCTTCAAGAAAAAGGGCATAGACTCCCAGGACCCCGATAATGGGTACAAGTAACACGGCAGGGGCCTTAGTCAAAAGCGCCAGCCCGGCAGTGATCCCAGAGAAAGCAATGTACCGTAATGCCCATCCGCGCTTTAGACAGACCATGAAGCTGAGGAGAGCTAACGTCATGAAGCTAGTAAACAACGCATCTGGTAACACCAACCTGGAATAAGCCAAACACAAGGGGCTAAAGGCGAACATCACTGCACTCAGAAAAGCGATCCTGCTATTGAACAGATTCCCAACAAGAAAATACACTAGAACCACTGCAATCGAGGTAGCCAAAGCAAAAGGTACTCTCTCTGCAATCAAGAACTCGGTACTAACTGGATCAACGGGCACCGCCTCCAAGTATTGTTGAAAGCCTATTCCGCTCGGCTGAGCTCCTCCTAAAGCTTTTTCTAAGAGATATTGAGCTGTAAGCCCTACCGAAGCAAGCCACATGATGGTCACGCCGGGATGCAAGGCCTGATAGGTGGCTATGAACTCTTTTCTCGTCAAAGCCAAAAGGAAATTGATCGTATATTCGCCCAACCATTTGGGTTCATCAAAGGTAATGAAAACATTGAGATCCAGCACTCTGGGCAGTAAAGCCAAGGCAAACAAACCCACACTGATGCCTACTCTCTTGCCGGTTAGATTTTTGCCAGTATACAAGTCTCTCATTTGAGAACTCTCAGTCAATCAATGGCGATAGGGCTTTTTCTAAAGAAATAGTGGTACAAATTATTACTGAGGTGCAAGACGGCTGTGCCAAAAAACCACTACCAACTGGCTGGTCGCAGCCAGGATTAACACAAAAGCTGATATGAGCACCCTCTGCCCAATCAGGAAGGCGATGATCAGAGGGCCATCAACCCCACCCAAGCTTAACACAGCATACCATCCTGCCTCCAAAATACCCAGACTGCCGGGTGTGACACTGAATATACGACTGACTTGGACTACGGATGAGCCAAAGAGTATCCATGCAAAAGACACAGGTAGGCGGAAAGCCAGGGCAAGTGAATACCATCGTAGCACAACGAACAAGAGCTTGCCCAAGTTATTGAAATAGAGCTTGCGCGCATCCTGTGCTGTCAGCAGTGATTCCAATTCCTCCTCACGAATCTCCAGAGGCTGGAATCTCGACCCAATCATGGGGATGCCTGACCCAACCGTGATCAGCCAGGAGTAGCTTTTTAGTAGCCAAATGGTGATGGTTCTGTGTTTGACCTCCAAAATACCCCATAAAAGACCCAGAATCAAAATATAAAGCGCGTATGAAGAAATCGCCGGCCAAATTCCCAAAACAAAAAGAATCGCTGGCACAACGAGCGTCAACGCCGTAAGCAAATCAAACAGCCTGTCAAGTACCAGGGAGTAAAAACCTATAGCCATCGGCACCCCCCGGGACAATTTGAGGGACAACGTCCCTGTGCCAAAGGCTCCGACACTCTCGGGGACAAACAGGCTCACGGCACGGCTTAGAATCAAGCAGTGATAGTACCCCCAACTGGACACCGTGGACAGACCTGATAACTTGTTAGCCAATAATCCCCACCGTCTCGCCCAGAAGATAGTCAGAAAAATTGAACTGACAAAGGCACCAACTAACCAAACGGGGTCGGCCTCCAAAACGCGGCTCAGGTCTGAAGTCCCGCCGTACCAGACAAGACCCAAAAAGAGCGCGACTCCAACCGCCAGCCAGACCAAACGGTATTTCATGTCTCTCATTTTCAGCATCGTTACTCCAAATACCTCAACCCTCGCAACTGCTTCAGTTCTCCTTTCAATTCATATATAATTTAAGATATGGATGCATCCAGCGAAGACTCAAGTATGGTAAAAAGAGAACCTGGAAGATAGTTTGTTGCGAATGACCTCGTTTAGATACTCGATATCCTCTTCTGACAAATTCTCCTTAAAGCCGCCAATCCTGCCTCTACGAACCTTTAAGGAGTTTTCCAAGTTCCTCACCCCCGGTTTCATCCAGGGCTCTTTCAGAGCGCCTTCTAGCTCCATCTGCTTCATTTCTTTGAAGGAACTTGCTTCAACTGCATAATGTAGGGCATCAGGCTCAACCTCAAACCCCATGAACTCGAGCAGGTGCTCAAAACTGGCAGGTGTGTCACGATGTAGTTGTTCATAGGTTATCAGGCAAAAGTCAACAGGTACATGGCTATGCTCTACCCACATGTTCATAAAAGCAACGACTTTATGAATCCCCACCAAATCGTCCCGAATAAATTCTGACAAGCTCTTTTGATAAATGCTTTCTCTGTACTTCAGATGGTACCAGCTCGACACTAGGACATCCCGAGGATCTCGCACCAGGAAAACGACTTTTGTGTCAGTGTACTTGGCAGTATCAAAGCGTAGTTGATTTGTGCGCATTGGGGCAGGCACCCAATTCCCCTGGTCATGCTCAAACTTGATTGTCTTCTCCCCTGAAACACCCAAAAGAGATCTATCATTGAAATGCTGCAGAGGTATCCCTCGTCGTTCCAAATATTTCTGCAACATCACCCTGAGCCACGTGCGCCCACACTTCGGGTAGGAAGCGATGTAGACGTCAGGCTTCACATTATCAAAGCGACTCAAAACATACGTTTGCCAGTAAAACTTGCAAGTCTCCCAGTCACCAATAACCTTGATCAATTTATCACAAACGTTCCTTGCTGCAAAGACATATTGACTCACAACCGGACCTTCCTTCTGCAGTGAACTAGCTTTTCTCTACGAGGCCCTACATTCTCTGCATCAGACGATCAGCGCATAATCTCCTCACCGCTTTCGCGAGACGACGATCTGGTTCAACAACATGAAATGGAACCCAACAGATCGCATGATTTGTTCTATGGTCAGCTCAGCTGGGAAACCCCAAGGCGACATCATGAATTTCTGAGCCTCCAGGATCTGAAAACCGCTGTCTAAGAAGAGTTGCCCAAGTTGACGGAGGTTGAAAGTCTGATTGTGACCTTCCTCAGGCAGATGGCCTATGGCGGTAGCTACACGCTCGAAGAAGGGCGCGGGAGTGGTAATCACCATCAGCCCACCTTGGCGAAGAAGCCGGTGACAACCCATCACAAATCTCTGAGGCTGCGATAGATGCTCGATGACGGCTGTGGCAATCACTACATCAAATACCTTCCCACCAAAAGGCAGGTAAAGCGCATTCCCCTGGATCAGGCTCAAATTCGGGTTCTCGTTGACCCGCAAAAGTTCCAACGAAAGGTCCAAGCCCACGCAAATGGAGGCCCCCAGAACAGACTGCAGAGTATCTAACATCGCTCCATCGGCTGTCCCAACGTCTAGGATCGCCCTGACAGGTCTCTCCGCATAGGTGCTTATGGCCCTTAACACTTCATAGCTCCTGCGATGTAGCCGATACTTCAACGCTCTTTTCGTTTGACGCCTTTGATGATAATCTATGTGACGGACACCTTCCCTCATCTCGGAAACAATTCCTTTACCTTTTCCTCGCTTCTTTTCCCCTTTTGAGGGAGAGCTACCATTTGTATTCTTGATCGCCAGGTGAAACCTTCACGTGGATCGTGCCCTTTGCTAGATCAATTCGCCTGGAAACTGTTATCTCTCGGCCGCTGTTGATCTCTGATAGCAACTCTTCATCAAACCTCAGTCCCCGGCTGTCGAACTCTTGGCTCTGAAAGTATCTGGACTGGGGGACGTAGCGAATCGGGAACTCGTCACCCACAAAGAGTGAACTGAATTTGGATTTGCCCAAAAGCACAATATGATCTTGGATATCAATGCTGTCTTGATGGAGCCATAAACTGCGTCTGAATGTGACTGGAACTGGCCTGGATCCTAACATCATGATCTTGCGGATGGTGCCCTTCATCCAATGGGAGAGCCGTGCGCTCCAGCCGATGGCCAAAAGGGCAAACCGAAAGAGGATCAGTTTGAAAGGTGTGAAGATCTGTGATGGGACACGGTTAAAACGCCCTTTCACTACGAAATGAGCCCCATTGACAGCTATCTCATAACTTTTGTCAATCCATTGTGAACTGACTACCTTGCCATCCTCCAAAGTGCCCACCATTCCACAGTCGTTGTAGATCAGTTTATTGGAATCAAGAGAAAAGATTTTCGTCACCCCGCCTTTGGCCAGATTAGCCATCAGGTAGGCTCTTGGTGTCTTGGACACGAGTATCTTACCTTGTGGAAAATACTTCACAAAAGGCGGTCGTTCGTAAGGGAGCAAGGGCAGATCATCTAATCGCGGCTGCCAATCCAAATAGGATTGCAGGAATTCGGGAACCCTATAGAGAAAATAGCGATCGGCCATGATCTCCGGGGGAACAAGCTTGCCCTCTCCAAGACCTTCCAGCATCTTCTGGGCAACTGCTCCAGCCAGGGGGACCTCCCTGCTCAGGATTTCGAAGCCATGGGGGTAAAAGTGCAAAGTCTGTCTGCTCCCTACAATGCCAGCGTAGAACTTGTTAGGATAGACAAAGTAGCTGGCGAAATCAACGCTTCTTTCCAGCACTTTGCAGAGCTCTTTGGTCTTTTTCTCCTTGTAAAGTTTTCCCAGGAATGACACCGTGGCCGACAGATAGCCTGGGTCTGGGCCGTCATACTCCAGAGACCAGCCTTCATCAGTGTGATACTGCAAAAAGTTTGCCCACTTTTTCTCAAAGCCTACACGGAGCTCATCTTGCCCCAAGGTCTGATACGCCTTCCACACGGCGAGGACCGCTATGGCATGATGGTTGGCGAGTATACCACCCGATTGATCAAACTTGATGATAGACATGGCCGCACGATAGATGGCTTCCAAAAGGCGAGCCTCGACGTCCGATGGAATTTCTGCCTTCAACATCTGATAAGAATCCGCGACAGCGTACAAAGTAAAAGCTGTAGGACCAGCCCATCCTCGTTCAAATGGATAGAATTCATCGAAAGCACCATCTTTGTGTTGTATTCTAGTCCAATAGTCTACCCCAGCTATGCACCAATCGCGGATTTTGGGTTGACGATAATATATGCTTTGTGGAAAGCGATGGGTGTAAACCAGAGCCAGGCTATGAACAGCAAACTGGGCCAGGGCAGTAGGAAAGTCTGCTACTTTGTCCAGCCAAAATCTGCGGTCAAAACAGCCATACGTTTGAGAAAAAGGATTTCTGTCCTCCAAGCTGAGGATGCGCGGGATCTGGGCCATCGCCTTTGAAGCATAGACGTTCCGCAGCTCTTCCATATTCCTCCTTAAACGATCTCACTTGGGGCTTCTTTTGTCCATCAAGTCGGCCAAGAGTCCAATCGCGGCGATCTGTATGGATGCCAACATTGTCACCACTACTGTGACGTCCATGAGCTTGTGAAGAACCAGTATGCTGTAGAGGAAAATAACAATGCCGAGGAGAAGGAGAGCCAAGCTCACAGGCAAAAATATCTTCAATGGAGCAAAGTACATCACCGTCCGGATAATCAACTGAAGAAAGCCCAGGGTGTCTCGGATGGGTTTTATCTTGGATTTTCCCCTTCTCTTTTTGTAATAGCGAATAGGGACATACTGAACGAGATAGTCATTGCTCAATAGAGCCAGAGTGATTGTAACTGTAAAAGAGAAGCCAGAGGGCAGAATGTGATAAAACCGCATGGCAATATCTTTCCTGAAGGCTCGAAGTCCCGAATTCAAGTCTGGTATCGGTGTGCCTACCAGATAATTGGCCAATTGAGTCAGGAACCACTTGGCCAATTTCCGTAAAGGGGGAATCTCAGTATTCTCACCCACTCGAGCACCTACCACCATATCCCATTCACCTAGCCCGCTCACCAATTCGGGGAGATCTTCCGCCGGATATGTTCCATCAGCATCAATGATAGCTATTGTATCATACTTTGCTTTTCGCATTCCCGTCTTCAGAGCTGCGCCGTAGCCTTTGTTGAAGGGGTGACGAACCACTTGAACCGCTCTTTCTTGAATGATATGGACCGTATCATCCGTGGAGCCATCATCCACTACAATGATCTCATAGGTGATGTCAGCCTTTTCCATAGTGCTGATGACCTGATCAATGACACTTCCAATTGTTTCTTCTTCGTTGTATGCGGGAATCACTATGCTGACAGCAATCATTCGCCAATTCCTCATTCACTCAATTCCACTTGGCCATCTGCGGCTTTCACAGACCTATTTGCAGTCTTTGCAAAAGCACCCTGTCCTCGTGAGATGCTATGTTTTTTCCAAATACCTCCAACCGTTTCCCTGTCCCCAACAGGTACATTCCCACTTCGATCTGATACTCACCAGGGGGCACATCTTTAACCAGGGCCAGCTCATAGTCGTCAACCACCATCTCGCCTTCAACCCAATGGGATGTTGGATGTCGCCCGCCCTGGGGCTGGCTGTCGTGCTGAGCCCAAATACGATTATTGCTGTCAATCAGGTGGGTGAAGACAGTGTAATTCTGGTCTATCTGCCCCAAAGCTTGCCAGTAAAGGGTCAGCCGTAATATACTACCCTGCTCCAGGGCGTCTTTGTTCAGCTTGTAGGCGGTCAGTTCGATTCCGTCTCCCAGATGCACGCCGTCGAGGTACCGCTCTGTGGCTGAAGGGGTGTCATCCGAGACATATAGAGCCAGACGGAGGTTGCCAAAGTGCCGTTCCGTGGCTTTGTGACCATACTGGTCAAGCCAGCTTTCGATCAAATTGTCGGGATCTCTCTGTTCAGATCCCCAGAACAGAGCGTGGACCCTGTCGTGACCGGCCATGATCCCTTGTACCTGGGCCTTGGTGCTTTCCCCAACAATTGGCTCTTCTGGCAGGGGGTAATAGGGCAACTGGCCGCGATAGTAGTAGCTCAAGATGCCCACTTGCTCGGGAGCATTCAAGATGAGGCCGTCGCCGGGTAGGGACACTGCTTCCAGGAACCTGGCCACGTTGCGAAAGTAAACCTCCTCCCCATCGTGCTCCCTGTAAAAACGGTACTCTGCCAGGGAATCGGTTTCGTTGTACAGGGCCTCGTACTCCTCGGCCTCGCACTCCATAATCAGGCCCTCAACAGAGGATTCCTTGTCCTCATAGATAAACAGCTTGGGCTGGTGGTCTACCAGCACTTTGCCCACCAGGTTGTATTCCTCGTCTATCAGCTCCTGGGGAATGCTGTCCTGGTATTTCTTGCGCGTCGAGCGCTCGGCTACGAAAAGGTATCTGGGCTGATCGGTGGGTGGCAGGGTCTCCCGCAGGTACCACCTCACCATCTCTGGCCCTTCATTGGTCTTATGATCCCCTCGCAGGAGGCCAACCCTGTACAGGCAGCCCACTGTCTTCCAACCTGACTTGTGGGGGAAGCCGAAAAGCCCCACCCTGGGAAGTTTGTCCCAGGGGGTCCAGTAGAGAGCCATTCTATGCTGGGGGAAGGAGAGAATGTATTCTATGCCATGTTCAATAAAAGCGATATACGTGTAGAAGGCGAAAAGGGCGTAAAGCAAAGTGGCAAAAACGATAGCACTTGGTTGATAGAACTTGTGACCTACGCCAGTGACCCTGGCCGTCACAGAACGGCGTAGATCGTCCGCTCCCAACGCTGCCAGCAGGGCCCAGGCTGGTGAGAGACAGTAGTAGTGAAGTCCTGGCTCTCTGAAGACAAAGGCATAGAGAATGAGATAGGAGAAGAACCAAAGAACAATGGTTTTGACCGCTGTCTCCGTACGACGAGAAAACACGAGCATCAGAGGGAGGGGCAGGAAAAACAGGATGCTGTAATTGGCTTTGCCCATGGAGAGCAGTGAGGGCCAGCCAATGGACAGCACCAAACCAATGGCAAAGAGCACCGAGGGTATAAGCCACCGGTAAAGCTGCTCCTGGGCTTGCTTCAGTCTGATGACACAGGCCAGGCAGAGGCCAGCGAACATAAGGATAAGATAGTAGATGGAATTATAGACCAAGCTGGAGGAAAAGTACAGAGCCAGGTTGTTGAAAGGCCCCCGTTCGACGCTCACCCGGTGCCCCACGTACTCTGAGAAGATTTCCCCAAAATAGGGGCTGAGCAGGAAAGGCACGTAGTAGCTCAGGATCACTCCGGCCAGAATCCCTGTGGAGGCCAGCAGAGTGCGCTTGTGCTTCCTGAAGAAGCGCCATCCTTTCTGTCCACAGAGAAAAAGAACCGGCAAGGCGATGGGGGCTGTCTCGTAATGGGTCAGCAAACCGAAGGCAAAGAACAGAACCCCCAGGAGTTGATAGCGAGGAGCCAATTGCTCTTCTTCTGCAAAGCGGTAGAAACAATAGACGGTCAAGGTCAGCATCAAAGCCACGACACCCTGATACTGCACCATCCGCGAGAAGCCCAGGAAAACTCCTTCGATGGCCAGCAATGCCCCGCCCAGGAGAGCCACGCGCTGGCCGAACATGCGCCGGCCCAGCATGTAGACAGCTATGACTGTCAGAAAGCTGGCCAGGGCAAAGGGCAAGCGCAGGGCCAACTCATCGAACTGGCCATGGAAGAGAGCAAAGGCCATGGCCACCATGATCTCCACTGGCCCTTTGCGGTGTGAGAACAGGGCTCCGCCTCGCCCGGCAATGATTTCCCTGGCCAACATGGCCACATCAATCTCATCGCCTTGGTATTCAGAGTAGCCCAAGGCAGCGAAGCGGAAAAAGGCAGTCAGAGCCATCAGCACGATGAGGGAAATGAGACAAGTTCTGTCCCGGAGAGCAAAACGGGGCCACTTCAGACGATTGCCCGTGACCAGGCACCACGCCAACAGCGCAGCGATGAGAAAGTCGAGTATCAGCAGCAGGGAGAGGAGGGTTGTCTTGGCTGGCACAAAGACCAGCACCAGCAGGCCAAGGGTAGAGAGGACGTAACTGACGCCCGCGCTCAGCAGAATCCTCTCCGAGAAATCTGCTGAATCCAGTTCGGGCAGGATAAGGGCTAGCAACAAAAAGCCCGGCAAGAAGCAGAAAAGGATCAGTCCGCCCAAAAGTCGCAGGGAAGGGGAACCAGCCAACAGTGCGATATTCGACAGGGTCGCCAGGGCGACGATTACCACTGCACTCTTTATTTGCCTGGAGGCCATTGCTCTCAACAGATGCTCACCTCTCAAGAATTTGTCCCTTGTCCCACAATGATTTCTGGGACCAGAAGCACTCTGTTGCCTGTTTCCTGATCCCCCTGAAAGACGAGCAATCGCTCCCCCGTCTGCCGTTGATACATACCCACTTCCAGCCGATAGCGGCCAGGCGAGGCCTCGGGTGAGATCATCAAGCTGTATTGATCGCGCACAATCTCCCCCTCCCGCCATTTTGTGGTCGGGTGAAACCCATCCACCGGCTGGTTGTCTTTCTGTCCCCAAATGTTCTGCTTTTCATCAATGAGATGGGTGAAGACAGTATAGTCTTGATCCATCTCTTTCAGACACTGCCAGAAAAGCGTCAGATGGATGTTGTCGCCCGGCCGGAAACCGCTCTCGACATTGTAACCCAAGAGGCGGACGCGCCCGCCCAGCACAGCCCCAATAGGGTGATCCATATCCAAGTCCACGATGGCTGGTGGCTCTCGTCTGGACACCTGCACCGGCCCCAACAGCAGGTCGCATTCCTCTTCTGGCTCCAACCACCTCTCGGCCGATGGATTGTACATGTGGACTTCAACGTGATAGGAGCCAGGTGGGGTAGCAGATAGAGGCTCGACGACCCTTCTGTCCTTAACGATTTGGCCTGGTTTCCACCACTTCAGGGGAAGGAATGGACCGGGCAATGGTTCGCTTTGTTGTCCCCATACCTTATAGTGGGCGTTGACGAGTTTCAGCAGGACATCGTAGCGGGTGGTGGGCGGCTGCAACGCCTGCCAGTACAAAGTCAGGCCAATCTGGCCCGCCTCAATCGGATCGGTCTCCAGGTCGTAACCCATCAGGCGGACCTTCTGGCCAAAGGAGCACCCGACATCAATATGCCATCTTTCGATCGGCCCTAACCCGTTGACCTGGAAGATGCAGTACTCGCACGGAATTTCCTCATTATTGGCGAAAATCAGGTCCCAGTGATCGGGCAGGGCCAGGATGTCCACTTTTTCCTCCCCCAAGGCCTGAAAATATTTCTGGAAAAGCGATTGTCTTCGGGATACCGCCTCACCATCCAACAGGACATATCTGGCCCCTTGGCCCTCCATGTAGGCACTCAACTCTTCCCACATCATCCAGTGGGGGATTGGAAGGAAAGTGAACCGATCACTGTGTTTCCAGGTTGGGAGTGAATGGCTGGGTCCGTATATAACTGCTCCTCCGCTTTGAGCCTCTTCCGAGAGCCAGGCCAGGACCTTATCTCGACCAGCGTTCCTCAAACGGTCTAACTCAAAAGGGTCTGCAGATGGATCCTGCTGCATGGCCTCTCCGCTGATAGAGAGCACCCACAACGCCAGGCCAATGTAGAGAGCCACGTATGCAGCCGGCATCAGCTTGCCATCAATCTCGGCCAGCCTGGCCCCAATCCTGCGCCCCAGGCCGCATATCCCTTCGGCCACGAAAACATAGAGGATCGGAGCCAGGGGGAGCAAGAACCTGACCACTGGTGTGACCTGGGCGTACCAGGCAACCAGGACACTGAACAGAACCAGGAGCACCAGACTGAGCACGATCCGCTCCCGGTTCTCCTTCCAGTACAGGGACAGTCTTTCTCTAAACAGATATCCCAGACCCGACGCTCCCACCAGGACGATCACCAGGCCAAGGCTAGAGTTCAAAAAATCCCGCATGTACCACGAGTGAGCCGGGATGGCAGCCAGGATAAGCAAAAGCCTGACCATTTTGAGCCCTTCCCATTCTCGAGTAACAATGGCCCCCGGCGAATGGCTTTGCCAATAGCTGGTCAGAGTAGGAAGTTCCTCCGGGGACGCGACGTAGCTTTCCTCCCACTCGTCAAGCCACATAGCGTGGGTCGTGTTGAAATTGTACAGGGGATGGCCATACTCCCTGTAGTTGTAAGCCATGAGCACAGAAGTCACCACCAGATAGCAGCCGATAAAAGCCCACAAGCCCTTCCGGGCCAAGGCCCGGGGGCCCTGGATAAGTAACAACGAGGTCAGAAACGCGATGACGAAGAGTTGGCCTGACCCTTTCGTCAACTGGGCCAGCCCGGCCAGGATTCCCCCCAAGATCCAGTATCGCTCTCTGGAAAAGCCCTTGACGGTGAAATACCAGGCAGCGAAGAACAGGACGGTTAACAGCGCCTCACACATCACCATCGAGGACTCGCGCCGGAAATTGTCGCCGACACTCAACAGCAAGATCGCTAACAAGGCCACGTCCTGACCAAATGTCCTATGGCCCATCCAGTAGATGGCCACCAGGCCGATCAGGCCAATGGCCAGACTGAGCATCTTGGCTTTGGTGAAATAGGCCCACTCTCGTTCCGCAAACAAGGCCAGCAAGGCCGGGTAGAGGGGGTGCCGATTGCCATCGGTGAGGGCACTGCCCTCCCGGATCTCCAGGCCCAGCGACAGATACTGGCTCTGGTCGGCCTTGGTGGATCGCCAGTTGTCTTTGAGCCTGGCCCAGCCAACCGTGGCAAAACTCCCAAGGATGACCACAAGCATCAAGGCCAGTATGGCTTTTCTCGCTGGGAACGGCGAGTAGTGGGTGCCTTCCTTCGCACTGGCTTTTGACTGAAAACCACCGCTACGCATCGTTCCGTACCTGTATCTCTTGCAAAACCACCCGGTTGTCAAGGACCTGTCCGTCGGGCGCTATGACCTCCAGCCTCTGCCCAGACTCCCACTGATACATGCCGACCTCGATGCTATATCTTCCTGGAGGCACCTCCGGACCGACTATGATTTCATAGGGATCAACGACGATCTCACCGCTGCGCCAGTGCGTGGTCGGACGGGTGCCCTCGACCGGTAGCCCATCCTTCTGCGCCTTGATGGTTCCTCTCTCATCAATAATATGGGTAAAGACCGTGTAATTGGTTTCCATCAGTGCAGTGGCCTGCCAGTACAGTGTCAAGGTCAGCGATTCCCCCGGTCTGACAACCTCTGTGCTAAGGGCGTAGCCCAGTAGCTTGACCTGGTTGCTCAGAATGGCCTCTACGGAGTACTGTACGAACGGCCGGGCAAAGCGATGGCGAAACAGGTAAACGTCATTTCCCGAGTACATCAATTCGTGGTCAGGGCTGGCTTTCAGGTCAGCCAAGAGGGGGGGCATCTCTCCGCTTCTGGTCCCATCCCAGCGCGGATTGAGGTCCACCAGAACGTAATCGGTGCTTTCCCAGAAGTAGGGGGCAATGTGCAGGACCCGGCGCCGGGTAAAATGGGAGCCCGTGGACGAGGTAGCCGACAAAGAGGCATCATCGGGGACGAGTGCTGCTGCCTCTCGAATGCTCTTCGCCCGGGGCTCGTTGCGGGCAAAACGTGCCGGCGGAACGGCCTGCCCGAAAGGTAGAGGGCCCAGCCAGTAATTGGAAAGCAAAGCCGTGCCCATCATGGCAAAGGGCACCACCTGCCACAGCCTTCTCTCCGACCACTGGCCAACTGAGGCCTTGAGCCAGCCAATGACCTTTGGCAGACCCAAGACAGCGCTGACAAAGACAATGGGTAGGAGCGAGTTGACATGCCAACCCCGGGGATCAGATGGGATATGATAGCCGATAGCCAGCGCGGACAGGTTGACCAGTACGTTTGGGACTGTGGCCAAAAAGACAGGCCAGCCAGCCAGAGGAAGCAAAAGGAGAGGGAAGAACAGGTAAAGAGCGTAGCGGCCGAGAGCCTCAAGAACCTCTGATCCAAACTGGGCTGGCCCTCGGGTCACTCTCTCCAATCCGTCGGCAACAGTGAAATACCAGGGAGTCCCCCCACCGCGGAAGCAGGGGATGATGAACTGAGTGGCCACTGCCAACCAGAGCATGGCCAGGCCCGCAATGATGGCCCAGGTCACGCGTTGCTGGCGGTCTTTTTCGACCACAAGCAGGCACGCGGCGAAAGCAGCCACAGCCAGGGCATAGGTCTCTACCACGGTCAGAGAGAGGATAAAGAAACCGATGGCCCTATAGCGGCGGCCTTTCAACATCATCAGGAGAGCCATCAGGAAAAGGGGAGGGAAAAAGTTATCGGGATGGAACCCGAAGTAGAAGTAACCCAGGGTAGACCACTGTAGGGAAGGATGCAAGAGATATGCCAGGCTAAAAGACAGCGCTGCCCCTTCGTGCCAGAGCACGTGTCGGGCCAGCAAAAATACGGCGACCCCACCGACCCCTGCTCCTAGAGCTTGCAAGAAGAAGAGGGTATAGGCACCAGGGAAGAGAGCGTAAATGGGCAGAACCATCAACATGATCAGGTAGAGATGCTCGGAGAACAGGGAATTGGTCCTGAAAACGTCCTGCTGAGAGGAGTCAGACGGCAAAGCGAAAATATCATCGCTCTCCCACTGGTAGGTCTTTTGGAAAAAGTCCCCATGCAAGGTATTGTACAGCGCCTGATCAAACAGAACCAGATCGCGGGTGCTCATGTGGAACCCTTCGTAGAGCCGAATTTGAAGCCAAAAGAACACGAGGACATACGCTGTCGCCGCTATCAAGCTGATAGTGAGCCCCGGCGTCAGCTTCCATCGCACAGGTTGTCGCACTACAGATCCCTTGATAGTTCTTTCCAGTGTTGTCACCGCCTCAGGTTCTCCCATCAAGGCACACGGTACACAAAGATTGAATACCCAATCACGGCCTCTGGCTCCCGTGCCTTCAACCAATCGAAGGTATGCGGGTCTTTTAGATACACCCCTTGCAAATTGGTCGCGCTCACAGCGAAAATGCCCGCCCGGTTCTGGAAGCCCGGTTCAATGGGACACTTGTCTTTGGACAGTATGCCGAAACTGGGCAGACAACGGTAATGGATCCCATAGTAGGCAGGATCAGCCGTACCGAAGTAACTCAGCACGACCTGGTCAACCCCCTGCGCTTTGAGATAGGCCCCCAATCCCTTGCGGTCCTGCCTCCAGTCCAGGTTTTAATCAACCAGATACCTGTAGCCATTCTTCGGCCCGCCCACCAACTCGTTGAAATAAGCCAGGTAGTGGGGGTGAATGCGCAGGGTGCCCACTAGTTGCCAGGCACAGAGGATGGCTACCAGCCCGAGGATCACATTCCGCCGTCCAATCCTTTCTACATGATTGCTCCAAAATCCGTGGCGAGCGGGGAGACTTACAAAGTCTTCCGGGACTTTGGAAGTCTGTTCGCCCGCTGCGGCTACAACCTGTCCGGCGAAAACGAACAGGAAAGGCAATGCGGGCAGTAGGTGACGGTAGCCGAGGTTAAATCCGCTCGACGAGTTGACCCCAAGCCAGATCAGCACTGGAACGAGGAGAAAAACCTCCCGTTGCCAGAAACCCCTTCTCTGCACTACGGTCCGTATCGTCGCTACGGTCAGCAGAACCAAGAGGGGCACAGGCGTCTTGATGAGAAAGGCGATCAAGAAATAGTGCCACCATCCTTCTGTGGAGAGTTCCCCTATCAAGAAAGCCGAGCGACCTGCTTCGGTGTGGCCGTACTTGACAGCCAACCCATAGATGTATTTAGGGGCTGGGACCGGCAGTTCCTGGAGCAGATATCTGACAGCGGGTTCCCATCTGCTCCCCTCCAACTGTTCATCCAGCCAGTCGAGCTTTCTTCCCTCCGCCAACACCGTCCCCACTTCAAAACGGTAGTCGGCCCACACCAGGGCAAAGCCGATGAGGAAGATCATGAGAAGGACAGTTCCCAAAGCGTAGGCTCTAAACAATCCAGGACGCTGGGAAAGCAGCCTGGACCCCGGCAGTGGAAATGGCGCACGTACCCCGTGCCCCACAAGAAGCCAAAGCGCAGCCAGCAGCATCAGGATAGGGGCCAGGAGCACGGCCGAAAACTTGGAGGCCTGAGCCGCGCCGAAGGCCAGGCCAGCCCAGATGACATTGGCCCAACCAGGACTTGACAACAGCTTCCAGAAACGGTAGACGGCGATAAAGCTGAAACAGGTAACGGCCAGGTCATTGGTGGCCAACCGACCGTGAGCCAGGATATTGGGATCGAAAGCGCAGAGGAAGAGAGCTAACAAGCCTGCTCCTGGATGTCCCAGTTCCTGTCCCCAGGAGAATACCATCCAACCCAACAGTGCCGTCAGTAACACGACGGGCAGCCGCCCCCATAGCAAGATGGTGTCCGCATCCCGGACGTTCCGGTACACAAATCGGTTCCCGAAACGGATCAGACTCTCCTGACTGGCCTGGTCCGCTGGCAATTGCAGCTTGAGAAAGAGCAGGGGAAGAGCGGCGATCTGATCGGCCAGGGGTGGGTGGTCGAGATGTTGTCGAAACACCCCTGTCACCAGATACTCGTAGGCCGAGGAGAGATGGCTGCCCTCGTCAAAAGTCGCCGATTTCCGTACCAGACTGGGCACTGCCTGGAAGGGTACAGCGGCCAGAAGCAACAAGACAACAGCAGCGACCAGCGCTGACTTGCGCTTTGGCTGTCTGGTGGGTAAAGTGCCAGCCATTCTATCGGCCCTCTCCTATTTGGATCCTGTCCAGCAGGACAGTTTGATCACCACCGCTTTGCCGCTGCTCGTCGCCGCTAGCGTCTTCACTTTCGCTTGTAGCGGTTGTGGGCGAGACAGGGCTGCTATACATCCTATCAACTTTTTATGCACCTATGATATGAATAGACCTTGATTTAAGTACAAGCTTGGCAACATAGTATACACATAGGGAGCCAATCAAGGAAAGAACAAAGCTTAGCAAGGAAAACCAAAAAGAGGGAGATCCTGTCAATGACGTATGTAGAGTGTCTCTCAAAATATAAACAAAGAATATATGAGAAAGATAAATAGAATAACTCGTTTTACTAATAAAATATATTATTTTGTTTCTTACATCGAAGGTAAGTAAAAATAGAATTGTAGACAGGGAGTAAATGGTTCCAATTACTGAATCATATCCACCTATGTTATTAATATCTATAGAATACAAAAAACTGTAAAGGGCAAGAATAAATATCCAAATGGCTCTGATGAGCATCTTGTTCTCAAGAACGGCCTTCTCTAGTTTAAATGATCGGTAGCAGATTCCGAGGAAATAATAAGGGGACCATATTAGTAACGTCCGGAGGTAATAATAGTCCTTCCATTTATCTTCTACACCTAAAAAATCAAAGATCTGCTTGGAATACGAAGCATGCAACAGATTGATCATCAGGGATATCAAGAGCAAGGCAGCAAGATATTTTTCCAAAATTCCTGATTTATCGAGTATAAAAATAATAATATACATACATACTATTACAAATACAAAAAAATATATGTTAAAGATTCCTCCTGTAAAGATTCTCAATAAAACTTCGTATATATTATCAATGAGATTCAAGCTCACTTTGTAGACCAGGGCAAACGCCGAGAAAAATAAATACGGATAGAGAACCCTCTTTATCCTGTGCTCTAAATAAGAGACGTCCTGATTCTTTTTAAATAAGGCCCCTGATACGAACAAAAAACTAGCGATACAAGCTCTTGCAACGAGAGCAAACCATCCTCCGATCATGCTCTCAAATTCTGTATCGGCATATCTCGCTGCTGAATGAATGACCAGAACACCGATGATTGCCAATGCTCTTAAGAAATCTAATTTGTGATCTCTTTCCATAATCCCTCTCTCAACTAATTTTGCAAAATCAACAATGTCACACTAACCTCTTGTGGGATTTCAAAGATATAATAGGGTTCGTTGCGGAGGATGATTCTTGCTTCGGGAAAGTAAGATTCAACTTCATCTAACCTCTGTTGGTCTGTCCAAATGTATCGAACGTCAAAGTCGCGGACCAGCTTCTGAACTTGTTCCTGCTCCTTTCTATCACGTCCGTACACAAAGGGGAAACGATGCCAGTATACGGTCTCGAATCCACCGTCCAGGGAGTGAGAGTATCCAAGGACTACGCCTGGCTCCAACTGCCCCAATTCTCTCGCTAAGGGCAGCATTTTCTCGTATTGAGCGGCATGCTCACTATCATTTTCATAATACCTGGTTGGTGGTTGCTCAAAGAAACCTTGTATACCCCAAACGATAGCGCCTACAAGGCATATCCATGCGAGCAACTTACAGAAAGAATGCCTATCATATAGTAGCTTTACAAAACCAAAGGCCGCTAATATGTATGTCGTTGGCAGAACTGGTACTAGAAAGCGATATTGGTATTTGAAGGGGTGAAAGCTACCGAAAGTAGCTAGGTAGAGCACCGATATCAGAAACAACGCTATTCCTCTGCGTTGATTGTTCTGAAACAATGCAAAGCAGCCGACCAAGGCCAATATCAGGCGGAATGGGCCGATCTTGAGCGTGTAGGTATGGAAAAAGGCAAGGCTACTTTCAGCGACAAGGGATATGTACCGTTCCAGCACCGCAAGGTCTACCGACCCTGTTATGCGAGTCGTAATCACGTCACCATATATGCCTGTATCTGTCAGGTCTAATGCTCGCAACAAGTCATAGGTAGAATACAGATAAAAAGGCCTCCCGAAGTGGTGCAAGTTCCAAGAGATCCATGGAGTCAATACCAAGAGTCCAACTGAAATAGAGGCGAGAACCCCTTGCCACCTGAGCTGTGAGTATTCCCGTATCCAAAATATCAAGAAAGCCACGGGTATACAGATCATTGTCATATGAACCTGTAAACCAATGCTACACAAAATTCCTGCCAGAACGTAATCGGTGATTCTCTGGTAGCGAAAGCGCTCAAGCAGTATGATTGCCAGAATGATCATTGTTGCAGATGCGATATAGAAGCTTCCATTGGCAGAGAAATCTACCAGCATAGGGGAAAGGGCAATAAAGCAAATACTCACCAGTGCTTTATTCGGCCAGTCAGCGCGTATCCCAAAATAGGCGATAACAGCCATGAGGAAAAAACCCGCGATTTCACACATCACCTTGAGGATGAAAAAAGTATCATCAGTGTGAAAAATTTTGGCCAATAAACCGCACACGAATGACCAAAAAGGAGGGTGGTAGTCGGCCGGAGCTTGCAGCGCTCGATATGCAACATGATCGCTGTATTCAATCTTCATGGGGTAGTACAAGCGGTCGTGAGTTGCGAATTCACGGGCTGCTAGAGCAAACAGATTGACATCTCCCTGGAGTCGGTCATTCCAGTCAAAGCTGGCGATTCGCAAAACGGACCCCGTCACCAGAGCGAAAAAAGTGATGATCAGTAGAATCTTTGATGGATAACGATTCATTCGTTTCATGGCCCCTTTGACATGAAAGTTGTTTACCCTCCTGGTACCCAGGCAGCACGGCACCAGATATACGAGAGTCAACGTTTCCCATTATAGCACACCTGCTTTAAATTTTCAATGCTTTGGAACCTCACCTCCCAAGGGATTGTCCTCCGGACATCGCCCCATATACTCCATGTACACACCGTGCCCAGACGCTGCCTGCAGGCGACCACATCGCCCGCAGTGACATTGTTCGGCAAATCACTCAACGGTGAGATGACTATGAACCCATCGAAGCCACCCAGGAGGCTATAGCGTCTGCAAGTATCGGGCGATCTCCCAGTCCGTCACCTGGATGCGGTATGCGTCCCATTCCCCCCGCTTGGCTTCGATGTAACGCTGATAGGTGTGGGGACCCAGGGCTGTTCTCAACAAATCATCTCTCTCCAGTGCGTCTATTGCCTCCTCCAGGGTGCCTGGCAGTGTGGCGATGTCTAGCTCCTTCAGCCGGTAGTCGTCAAAGTCATAGACGTCCTCCTCTACCGGTGGTGATGGGGTCAGCCCTCGCCGGATGCCATCCAGCCCAGCCTGGAGCATGACGGCGAAAGCCAGGTAGGGGTTACAACTGGGATCCGGGCAACGCAATTCGGCCCGGGTGGAATCCTCGCGGCCTGGCAAGTAGCGTGGGATGCGGATCAGGGCCGAACGGTTGATCTGGCCCCAGCAAATGTAGACTGGAGCCTCGTAGCCGGGTGTCAGACGCTTGTAAGAATTCACTGTGGGCGCTACGACAGCCGATAGAGCCCGGGCATGCTCCATCTGGCCGGCGATGAAGCTATAGGCTACTTGTGAGAGCCTGTATCTGTCGTCGGGGTCGTAGAAAGCGTTCTCCTGAGCCGAGGTGAAGAGGCTCTGGTGGGTGTGCATCCCCGAGCCATTGATCCCGAAAATGGGTTTGGGCATGAAGGTGGCGTAGAGACCATGGGCTGCAGCGATGGCCTTGACCGTATAGCGCAAGGTCATGGTGTTGTCGGCGCTGGTCAGGGCGTCGGCGTAGCGGATGTCAATCTCGTGCTGCCCGGTGGCTCCCTCGTGATGGCTCGTTTCCACTGCCATGCCCATGTCTTGCAAAGTTATGACGATGTCTCCCCGCACTGTGGCGGCCAGATCGCGGGGCGAGAAATCAAAGTAGCCGCCCACATCGTGGGGGACGGGCCTTATCTGTGGCTCTTCGTCCATCTTGAACAGGAAGAACTCGAGCTCGGGGCCTATGTTGTAAGTGTAGCCCATCTCCGCCGCAGCGGCAATCGCTCGCTTGAGGATGTAGCGCGGGTCGCCCTCGAAGGGCTGGCCGTCGGGCGAGTATACATCGCAGATGATGCGTGCCCTCCGCCTCTCCGCTGGCTCCCAAGGGAGGAGACGATAAGTGTTCACGTCGGGGTGGAGCACCATGTCACTCTCGTAGATGCGGGCAAAACCCTCGATGGAGGAACCATCGAACCAGATCCCTTTTTCTACAGCTTCCTCCAGTCGCCCGGGGGTGATGGTGACGCTCTTGATGGTACCCACAATGTCGGTGAATTGAAGGCTGATAAACTTGACACCATCAGCCGCTACCTTCTCTAAAAGTGCTTTTGCATCGCTGGAACTCATGTTATCCTCCATAGAAATCTTTCAGATTTTGCATATCGGGACAGGCGACCGCTTGTGCTTGGAAGCGGCCATCATGGCTTTCACCCGCTCAAGGGTTGCCTCCTCACAGCACCTTGTGTCACCCTTTTCAATAGCCGAGATGGTTCTGTCCAACTCGTCGTAGGTGATCCCCATCTCCTCCTCATCTGTCTGCCCAGGCCACAGGCCCGCGCTAGGGGGCTTGGCGATGATCTCCTCGGGGACGCCGAGCTCGCGAGCCAGCCCTCGCACTTGGGCCTTCAGGAGATCGCCCAGGGGCAGGATGTCCACCCCGCCGTCGCCGTATTTGGTGGAATACCCGATGGTGAATTCACTCTTGTTACTTGTGCCAGCCACCAGGTAGTTGTGGCTGTTGGCGAAATAGTACAGGGTCGCCATGCGCAGCCGGGGTTTCAGGTTGGCCACGGCCATGTCATTTCCTCTGGGCAAAGAGGCCATCAGGCTGTCAAACACAGGACCTAGATCCACGTATTCCGTCTCGATGCCGAACCTGTCCACCACCAGCCTGCCATGCTCCAAATCGGTGGGGTCGCTGTGCCAGGGCATGAGCAGCCCCAGCACTCTGTCCCCCAGGGCTTCCCTGGCCAGGGCGGCCGTCAACGCGGAATCCACCCCTCCGCTGAGGCCAAGGACAACGCCCTCAGCCCCAGCCTCTTCTACCTTCTCCTTGATCCATGCGCTGATGTAGTGTGCCAGGTCCATTTTCACCTCTCTAAAGCCTGCTCTTTCGGAAAGCCGTGATCAGGACTCTGGAGTCCCCAACTTGTTGGGGGGGACGGCGCAACGAACCCGAACAAGTTCGGGACTCCGGGGCGCTGTCCAAGGACATTTCTAGAGACCCTAAAAGCTTCTAAACCTGTTGGTGATAGGCAGCCGTCGGTCTTTGCCAAAAGCACGGGGCGTGATCCTCACCCCCGGCGGGCTCTGCCGACGCTTGTATTCGCTGCGATCTACCATAGCCATCACTCGTTTCACTGTCGCCTGGTCAAAGCCCATGGCCACCATCTCTGGCAGTTCCCGGTCCTCCTCTATATAAGCGTGCAGGATAGGATCCAACACATCGTAAGGGGGCAAAGAGTCCGTGTCCCGCTGGTCAGGTCGCAGTTCTGCCGAAGGGGGCCTGTCCAGCACTCGTTGGGGGATGACCTGGCTGAGGCCGTTGCGGTAGTATGCCAGGTCGTACACCAGGGTCTTGGGCACATCTTTGATCACGGCAAAACCGCCGGCCATGTCGCCGTAGAGCGTGGCGTAACCCACACCCATCTCGCTCTTGTTGCCGGTGGTCAGCACCAGCCAACCGAACTTGTTGGAAAGGGCCATCAGAAGGTTGCCCCGGATGCGGGCCTGGATGTTCTCTTCGGTCACATCCGGCTCCCGGCCAGCGAACACCGGAGCCAGGGTGTCGAGATAGACCTGAAAAACCTCGTCAATGGGAACGGTCAGGAAGGCGATGCCCAGGTTGTCGGCCAACTGCTGCGCGTCGGCCCAACTGGCCTCGGACGAGTAGCGAGAGGGCATGGAAACCCCCGTGACATTCTCCGCTACCAGGGCATCGGCAGCGATGGCCGCCACCAGGGAGGAATCAATCCCTCCTGATAGGCCAATGACGACTTTTCCGAAACCGTTCTTCCGCACATAGTCCCGTGTGCCCAAAGCCAGCGCCTGGTAGACCTCGGCCAGCGGGTCCAATCTCTCCACTCTGTGTTCGGGCAGGGTAGGGCAGGTTTCCATACCTGCCGAAGGTTTTTCTTCCCGGCTCTCCTCTGATAGCAGAACCCTCGTTACGGAGCCCGACTCAGAGTCCTCTCGCGCCTTCCGTCGGCGGGGATCACGAAGCCGTTGACGGAAAACATCCTCCAGTTCCAGGTCAGCCACAACCAGGTCTTCCTCAAACTGGCGGCCCCGGCATACCAGTTCTCCCTTCTCGTCAAAGATAACGCTGTGGCCGTCAAAGACCAGCTCGTCTTGTCCCCCCACCAGGTTGCAGAAAGCAACGATGGCCACGTTGTCGGCGGCCCGGGTGGCCAGCATCCGCTCTCGAGAGAGCCCTTTGCCGATGTGATAGGGTGAGGCCGAGATGTTCACCAACACCTGGGCGTCTCCCTGCAAAGCCTGCACTTGGGGAGGCCCGGTGGGGTACCAGATGTCCTCGCAGATGCTGACTCCCACGATGGCCCCTCGGATGACGAACACCGAGCTCGTCTGGCCGGTCTGAAAATAGCGGTCCTCGTCAAACACGCCGTAGTTGGGCAGGTAGTGTTTGTGGTAGACGCTGGCCAGGGTCCCATCGTGGATCACCGCGGCGGCGTTGTACAGGTCGTCCCGGGCGTCCACAAAGCCGACTATGGCTGCCAGCCCCAGCGTCTCGGCTACGAGCTCGTGCAGGCACCTGACATTGGCCTCGATGAAAGCTGTCTTGAGGAGGAGGTCTTCGGGGGGATAGCCGGTAACGACCAGTTCAGGGAAGGCGATCAGGTCTACCCCCAGCGCGCGTGCCTGGTCCAGGTAATGCAAGATCTTGCGCTTGTTTCCATCCAGATCACCCACCGTGACGTTGATCTGAGCCAAGGCGATCCGTAATCTGTGCATTCCTTCAATACTCCTGTATCGCAACAGGGAAAAAAGCAAGGCCGCCCTGTGATCAGGACGGCTCGTTTGGATAATATTAAGCGAGTTCCTATAATCCCAGAATCGTGCGAAGAGCCTTGGCTATTCCTTCGAGATAAGGCTCGTCCAAGTGATCGAGCACGCTGATCGTTACCATTGGATTTCCCCGCGTGCCAAGCGATTCTCATGGTCTTCCAGGTCGGACAAGTAGTCGGCAAAATCTGTCTGTAGCTGTGACCATCAACGTGCCCACCTGTTTGCCGCCCTGAGTCAAGCTGTTAGTCGAGGCCCAAACGGTGTCTCATTTCATCGCTAGGAATCCCGCCTTCGCTCTCCTGACGGGCACGGGAACGATGAATTAGAGCCAAGAACTGCGGATTGGTGCTCAACGATATTGTCTCCAAGTCTGCGTTCTCGATAGCAATCACAGCCACTATCGGTTGGCCCTGAGCAGTCACTACAATTGGCCCTGTGTCTACCTGTCGGGCATACTCGGATAACGGTTGGGTTGCCTCTGTGATGTCCAAAGTTCGAACACTCATAGCTCTATCACCTCGCCACCGATGCGCACTTGGTTGCGCTCTTTGATACCCACTGCTCGGATAAATACAATGGGTTCAGGATCGTTCTCTACGTCATAGTATACACGCAAATCGCCGATGCGGAGTTCCCACGGGGCTAATGGATTAGGACGCATTGGTTTGCGGTTTCGTGTTTCCACAGTAGGTTGATGTTTCAGTTGCTTGTCAACCATGTCCAAGACTATAGACTGCTGACGAGCCGTCAAAGCCCGCAGATGGTCTACTGTTTCTGGTGAGTACTCTATCTCGTACGGCAACACGAAAGTCCTTTTGCTTGATGTTGGGCAATACTCATCAGTAGCAAGGCCCTGGTTGATCTTTATGCTATTATATCACATCGCCAGCTAAACGGCAAAGCCCGGTTTACTGCACCTATCAGGTCAGGACTTTCAACTGGGTCGCTGCGACTTTGCGATAGACACTCTCGGGCGCGCACACCTGGCCGTCTGCGGTCAGCAGCGCCTCGATGGGAATGCCAAACAGGCGCTCGTTTTCCTCCAGATAGGGATGGATCAGCGCCCAATCGGCAGCGGTGAAGGGCGCAAAGTACCCGCCGTTCAGTTGCTCCTCGTCCAGGAGGCGATGGGGGTCGCGCACATAGATGGCGCCACCTGAGGCCAGGGAGAACAGGTTGCCTCCCGGATAGGGTGTGGGCTGCTCGCGCATCCGGCCATGGGCGTCGAACTCGATGCCGTTCAGCACCACGAACCCGCCCCCGTTCAATGGGTCCCCGGCCATAAAGGACTCGGCCAGATAGTCCAGGCAGGTGCCGTTGATGACCACCCGCGGACTCCCGGCGGCGTTGATCAGCGGACGGCCCGCTGCGTTGCCCAGCACATAGGCCTGGCCTCCCTTGGCTCCGTACATAAAGGTCTGGCCCACGTCGCCATAGACGACCAGCTTGCCCGCCTTGAGGATCTGGCCCAACTGGTCCTGGCCGTGGCCATGAAGGTAGACCTCAACGCCGTCCAACCCTGAACCCAGATAATCCCCGGCGTTGCCGTAAACGTCAATGCGGACCCCGCCGCTGTCCGGCCCCAGCCCGCAGCCACAGAACCGCCCCCCACGCCAGCGGTAGGTGATGAAGCGCCGCCAGCCCTGCTGATAAGCCTCGACGATGAAACGGCAGGCGGCTTTGTCCCCTTGGGGCGGGAAACGGCTGACGTCCACGATCAGTACTTGCTCAGAGCCCCTTGGCCCTCGCAGCAGATGCCTGCGCTCCCAGTCAACGAGGCAGTAGCGGTTCGGCTCAGGCGCATCGAGGGGCGGCGTGGCATCGAAAATGGCCTCCAACTTCCCTTGCAGCATGGCCAAAACCGAGCTGCGTTTTTTGGCCCCTGGGTCGTAGTGACGGTCGTACAAGAGGGTCAGGATCTCGATGGCAAAAGCCTTCTCGTCGTCACCCCTCTTGGCCACCTCGCCCATAGTCTGGCAGAACCAGGCCAGATGGCCATAGTCCCAATCCGGCAGCCTCTCTGGCACCAGACGGAACAACTCCCGCGCGCCCTCCGAGTCGAAACAGACCATCTCCCCTTCTTCAAGAACGAGTCGCGCCGCCTCGGCAGGAGGCCTGAGGGTCGCTGTAGTCGGGTTGTTGTGCCACTGGCCCGACGGGGTAGAGACGACGCGGCCGAACTTGTCGGTGCACGTCAGCGAGCGGCCAGAGCCACCCTGGAGACCTCCGAGGTCTGAGTCATCGCTGACGGTAAAGACGAAAGCCCCGCCATCGGTGTGACTGCCCCCCCGGGCGTTCCAGTAGCGGTCGGCCAGGGGACAGAACCGCCTGTCCTCGGAGGCCAGACTGCGCAAGGCCGCATCTATGGCCTGTTTCTCCGAGGCGATGAGCCCGATCTGGACTTTGCCCTCTTGCAAGGCAAAGACCTGGGGGCGGAGCATGGAGGTGTCGGTGATGCCCAACAGTTGCCACTGGCCCTCGTCGGGCTTGCTGCGGGCGACGATAAAGAACCAGGGGCCATCAGGCGAGCCGTGGATATGGATGGCCTGGATGGCCCGATAGATGCGCTGCTTGTCCGGCGGCAGCATGACGAAATCGCGCTCGGTGGTGGGGGCCAGGGCTTCGATGATGTATTCCAGGGGATAGCCATAGATCCGGTCCCAAAGATCAAAGAGGAGGACAGAGACCTCGGTGTCCGTCAGGAAGAGGGGATAGATGTTGCGCTGCTGCAGGTATTGGCAGACAGCATGGTAATTGGCAAAGTCACCGTTGTGTACCAGGGCTTCATTGAGGCCGATAAAGGGATGGGCTCCCCCTGGATGCCAGACCCGGCCCTTGGTAGGATAACGCTGGTGGGCAATCCAGACGTGAGCCTCCAGATCTTCCAGTTGGTAATGTTGAGCCGCCTGTTCGGCGTAGCCCACGATCTTGAAGACCAGCATGTCTCGTCCGTGGGAAAGGACAAAGGCCCGTTTCTCGCCCAGCGAAGCGTAGAAGCGTTGATTCAGGCCAAAGGTGTTCTGGTAGACAAACTCGTCCTCCACCTGGCGAGGGGCCAGGCCATCCGATAGCGAATCGCGAACGGCGAAATGATTCTCGGCGGCGAACTGGCCCAGAACCTCCCCCTTGACCCGGACGAAGTAACGCCAGACGTCAGGCGGTCTCACCTCGAGCCCTTCCACCTGGCGGTAGTCATCCAGGGTAGGGACGCGATAAGCCTGATGGACGTCAAAGAAGGGCCGTAGATATTCCCTTTCAACT
>Ga0180438_10002169_pt1 | contig 32906 bp, 29 predicted proteins | sample SS_ome_12_FD_132455 | JGI IMG/M metagenome (GOLD analysis project Ga0180438, IMG submission 132455) | Hypersaline lake sediment archaeal communities from the Salton Sea, California, USA - SS_3_D_2 metaG | ecosystem: Environmental > Aquatic > Non-marine Saline and Alkaline > Hypersaline >... | reverse complement strand
ATGGGCGGCAGCAGCCAGAGCATCAAAACCTGCTTTTTAGACAGTTTCCGTCTTGTTCCCAGCCACCAGGAAACAAAAAAGCCGGTTCCGAAAGGTGCTGCACAAATATCAAAGATATATTCGTTACGGACAACCCTCAGATACTCTCTTTTTGCAGATAATACACCTGCTTCCTTGTAGCTGATGCGTGAGATTTTGACTCCGGGCAATTTCCGGGAATTGATGGCCTGTTCCATTTGGGAGTAAATTTGCTGAGGAGATTCCTGGAGTCCTTCAATGAGTTGGTGCCAGTGCGACAAAATTACAGAAGCTTTTCTTGCCATTTTTATACCTCCAAATTAAACAACATTTACACCAGAATTTTTGTCATAAACGCTTCTAAGATCAATAATTGAAATAAGTTGCAACAATCTCGAAATCTAAAAGGTATCTGTTGAAATACCATTCCAAAACCCTTTGCTTTCTCAAGTCCTGCCCTCAGAACCACAAAAAAGCTCAAAACCTTCAATTTTTTGTACTACTATGGCCGAATATATCCGATTAAATACGAATTCTTCTTGACAGTCAAGGCTTATTATTTAGAATTCATTTTCAAAAACCCACTCATTTTAAGGATTAACCAGATATGGCTGAAAGATGGCTTTCGGTAGATGAAATCGCAGAGCACCTGGGGGTCAAAAAGGACACTATCTACAAATGGGTTCAAACAAAGGATATTCCGTATCATAAAGTCGGAAGACTCCTTAAATTTCAAATCAATGAAATTGATCAATGGGTTCGAAGGGGTAAAAGTAAAAGAAAAAAGAATGATCAGAAGGCGTAAGGGCTTTAAATATCGCAATATATGTGAGTGAAGATTTGCAATGAAAGATAGAATATCGAAAAGGATGTATCAATAATGTCAAAAAACGTTCTGGTACAAGGGCGTATTATCACCGGTTCTCTTTTCAATGAGCCTATGAGAATAGAAACGGTATTCGAAAATGATAACCACTCGTGGTCAGTGGGATTAGTAGGAACACAGTCTGAACGTTTTCGGCGCGTTACATTAAATACGGAAGATATAAAGCAGCTTTCTATTCTCGATTCTTTACCCACATATAAAGCCAATGGTGAACTTCTGAAACTTGCCCTCCAAGCATACTGTCTTGGAGTTGCCTATGAATTTGATCCTTATTTCGGCCTTTCAATTTCCCGCGTTGACCCATTGCCTCACCAGCTGGAAGCGGTTTATGATTATCTTTTAAAGCTTGCTCGTGTGCGATTTTTATTAGCTGATGATGCCGGAGCTGGAAAAACTATTATGGCAGGTTTGCTTATTCGCGAATTACAACTCCGAGGACTTGCTGAAAGGATTCTAATTGTTTGCCCAGCCAATCTGTCTTTTCAATGGCAACGCGAACTTAAAGAAAAATTTGATGAGAAATTCTTAATTTTGAAAGGCGGGGATATACGTGACCAATTTGGGGTAAATCAATGGCTTGAGCAGAAAAAAGTCATTACTTCTTTGGACCTTGCTAAACGCACAGAAATTCTTCCAGGTCTCAGGCAAGTAAACTGGGACTTAGTAGTAGTTGATGAAGCTCATAGAATGTCATGGACGCCGCCATCGCGTAAAACAGCAAGATATGCATTGGGTGAGCTACTTCGTGATACTTCAGATCATCTATTACTGTTAACTGCAACTCCACATAAAGGAGACCCAACCAATTTCACTCTTTTCTTACAACTTTTGGACTATGATACTTATGCTGATGTTCGCTCAATTAAGGAGGCAATGGAACGCCGAAGAGCCCCTTTTTATCTTAGAAGAACCAAAGAAGCGATGGTCTATTTTCCTGAACGAACGTCAGATGGTACCTGGGGTGCTAAAAAGATTTTCACAAAAAGATTGCCAAATACCGTAGACTTTCAACTTGATGGCCCTGAATTTGACCTGTACAAAAAAGTTACCCGTTTTGTTAAAAGTCAGAGTGCTAAGGCTGCCGCACATGGTGATGATCCGAGAGCTCGTGCCGTTGGTTTCTTGATGTCACTTTATCAGCGTAGATTAGCTTCCAGTACTCATGCTATGCGACGTAGTTTGGAAAATCGTGCACGAAGGCTGGGAGAAGGTCTCAAGCGTGCACAAGAATTAGCACGTTTGGCTCCCCCTATTCTTCCGGATCCGGAAGAACTCGAGGAAATGGAAGAAGGTGAAAGAGAACGTCTTGAAGAAATGCTGGAGGCTATTACCTTATCAGGAAATGCTGAACAGGTGCGTGAAGAGATACATGAATTAAAACAACTTGCGAAAGAGGCTCAAAACGTCGAAAATTCAGGGCTTGAAGAAAAACTTTCAAAACTTAAGGACTTGCTTCACAAGGAAGGATTCTTTGAAAATCCCCAGCAACGATTGCTTGTTTTTACTGAGTTCAAAGATACACTATACTATTTGCTTGAGAAACTTAAAAGCTGGGGTTTCAAGGTGGGGTGTATTCATGGTGGCATGAGGCCTGGTTCCCGCGATGAACCTGGCACACGCCTTTATTCTGAGCAACAATTTCGGGAAGGAACAATTCAAATCCTTGTAGCAACAGAAGCAGCAGGCGAAGGTATTAACCTTCAAGTTTGTAATATTCTATTTAATTATGACATTCCTTGGAATCCAAATCGCCTCGAACAACGAATGGGCCGTATTCATCGTTATGGCCAGCGAAAAGACTGTCTTATTTTTAATTTTGTCGCTACCAATACTATAGAAGGCCGCGTTCTTCAGAGATTATTGGAAAAGCTTCAAGAGATTCGTGATGCTCTTGATGACGATGCAGTTTTTAATGTTGTTGGCGAAGTCCTGCCGTCAAGCCACATTGAACGTATTCTACGTGATTATTATGCTGGCAAACTTGGCGATGCTGATCTGGAAGAACGTCTACTTCAGAATGTCGACGAGAATCGCTTCAAAGCTATATGTCAAAATGCTCTGGAAGGATTGGCTTCTAAGAAACTGAATCTGGAAATGCTCATAGAAAGACGAGCCCAGGCACAAGAGAAAAGAGTTGTCCCAGAAACAATTGCTAGGTTTATGCGGGAATCTGCTGACTACGTTCCTTTGAAACTCAAAATTATTGAAAAATTACCTCATACCTTCGAACCATCCAGAACACCTGGGAAACTTCGTCGCTTCGAGCGTGAGTCAAACTGGAAGTTACCGCCATTAGCCAGCAAATATCCACGTTGTTCAACTGATAGAAATACGGCTGAAAAGAATAATTTGGAATGGGTTACACCCGGCCATCCCTTATTTGAAGCTGTAAGAAGACACATTTATGAATCCGGACAGGAAAGCTTTGCTCAGGGATCATGCTTTTATTCACTAAGGCACGAAAATCCGTCTCGTATAGACTTCTATCGTGCCCGAGTAGTTGATGGCCTTGGTCATGTCATTCACGAAAAGCTCTTTGCTGTAGAGTTGACTGATTCAGCCCCTCCTGTACTTCGCGAACCTGAAATGTTGGGTGATTTTACACCAGGTGATCCACCAAGCGAATTGCCAGCAATAGCACTGCAACCGGAAACAGCAGGCTGGTTGCACAAAAATGCTTTGGTAGCTTTCCTTGAAGAAACTCGCGAAGAACGTTTGTCAGAAGTCCAACGAATTAGCGAGCACGTTGAATTATCACTCACAGAGTTACTTCAAAGAATAGATGAAGAAATTGGTAAGGCCACTGAAGAAGTCAACAAGGGTGTATCTGGTGCTGAAGGAAGATTGGCACAGGCGGAAAACCGTCATGCTGAACTTTTAACCCGTCGCGAACGTCGAAGAAAGGAACTTAAACAGCAAAGCTCACTTACATTACAGTCGGTTGAACGATTGACCAGTGTACTTATTCTGCCCCACCCAGAACGGGAGGCTCAAGATATACGCCGAATGCAACCAAATCTGGAAACTGAAGCGATATCTATGCGAGTAGTGATGGAGCACGAACGATCACAGGGTCGACAAGTCTATGATGTTCATGAAAAAAATCTGGGTTATGATCTTACCAGTCTTGATTTAAATTCTGGTGAGCTAAGACTTATAGAAGTCAAGGGACTAGCAGCACCGACGGGTACAATTATACTAACACCTAATGAAAGACGTGTTGCCGAAGACCGTCCTGATTGTTACTGGCTTTACATTGTTACTAACTGCGGCACGGAACCTAAATTAAATGAGCCGATCAAGGATCCTGTACGCTTAAAATGGCATGAAGTTACTAAGGTTCAACATTATTGGGTAAAGCTTGGCGCTATACATAAATAAAAAAATACAAAAATAGGAGATAGATTCATGCGATTGAAAGCATTCAAAGTAAAAATGTATCGACCGATTCTTGATTCTGGCTGGATTGACATTAGTGATATTACAGTTGTTGTTGGCAAGAACGAGTCCGGAAAAACAGCTTTGCTTAAAGCACTCCATAAGTTTAATCCTTTTAAACCAGAATCATACAAATTGGAGCGCGAGTGACCACGTGGGCATCGTAAAGAACGATCGGAAGATGCCGTTGTTATCCAGACACGATTTGAGTTCGATGACCATGAGAATGAAGAAATTACAGGCATACTGCCAGAAGAAAATAAAATTACAGGAGTTGAGATTTCCAAGGCCTATAAAGGAGAGTTTATCTACAAGTTTCTGCCAGAGGACGTCCCGACTAAAGCTACTACTGATCATGTCCTATCTATGATACAGGAAGGCCTTGTTTCTAAAGGCACGATATCAGACAGCATGAAAAAAGCAATATCTAATATTCAAAAACAAGCTATCAAACTGGTGAAAGATGCTGGACCTGATGCATTCGTTGCTCAATCGCAGGAATTTAAAAAGTCACTTGATGATAGTGTCCAAAAAGATAATGAAGAAGATTCGACAGAGATTTCAAATATCAAGGGCATTATTGATGAAATTGCCAAAAAAGCTAATGTTACTTCAGCGAGGAAACAAATCGAGAAATTAGTTCAAGATAAACTGCCAACGTTCATCTATATGGAAGACCATAAACCCTTTCAGGGTATTGCACACCTCGACCAAATCAAACAAAAGAAAGACCAGAATCAACTCACCGATGAAGATAAAACATTTCTGATGATTCTAGAAATGGCTGGACTTGATTTCGAAGAGGAACACAAGCGCGCAAATACAAAGGACAAAGAACAGCGAATGCTTGATATGAATGACGCTTCCCTTACTCTTACGAGCTTGCTGGCCGACCATTGGTCACAGCGCAACTACCGAGTACGTTTCGAAGCCGATGGATATCACATGATAGCGTTTGTCAGTGACGAAGTGCAGCCTGCCCTCGTACCTCTAAATGAGCGTTCAAAGGGTTTCCAGTGGTTTTTTTCATTCGATACTACGTTTCTTTACGAAACGGAAGGTACTTTCAAAAACGCCATTATTCTTCTAGATGAACCTGGTTTGCATCTCCATGCTGCTGCGCAACGGGATTTGCTAAAAAGAATGAAAGAATATGCTGAAGGAAATCAGTTAATCTATACAACCCACATGCCATTCATGATTGATATGGAGAGGCTCGATAATATACGCGTCTGTACTGAAAGCAAGGAACATGGAACAAAAATTTCTTCTGATTTTTATACGGCTGATGAACACGCAAGGTTTCCTCTTCAGGCAGCACTGGGTTTATCGATAAGCCAGAGCCTGTTTGTCGGCCAGTATAATTTAGTTGTGGAAGGAATTACAGATTTTTGGTTAATTTCAATAATAGCTTCAATGCTTCGGGAGGAGGATCAGGCATCTCTTGATGGGCGGATTGTAATCACACCAGCTGGTGGTGCCACAAAGGCAGCTTATGTAGGCACAATGCTTCACGGTCAACAGCTCAATGTGGTCGTTCTCTTAGATTCGGATCCGGAAGGCCAGCGTGTAGCGGAAGGTCTGGTAAAAAAATGGATTATGAAAGATCGACATGTACTTCTCTTAGGTCAAGCCATTAACCGATCTGAAGAAACCACAATCGAAGACCTTTTCCCAGAAGAGTTTTACTTGGATTCTGTTAATAAAGCATACAGTAGAGAACTTAAAGCAAATCCGATAACACTTGAAGACTTGGCTAAGCATCACCACCCCCAGATAATTAAACGTATTGATTCGGTATTTATCGAGAGAGGGTTTCAGCCAAACGCAGAGGGTTGGGCGTTTAATAAAGGACGTCCAGCCAAACTTCTTCTAACAGAACTCCCCAAAAAGAATTTGACAGCTCTTCCCAAAGAATTGATAAGTAAATTTACTCAGTTGTTTACCAAGGTTAATGAAGCAATGCCAGCCCTATCAAATAATCTGATTCCGAAAGAAAAGAATGATACCAAAGGAATGTAAAAGGTTAGCTGAAGTTGATTTCTCTCTATCAGCGGTTAATGAAGCATGTATACGTGAGAATAACAGAAAGACTCAATTAGATAGTGGCCACATTTCATTACTTCACACCTGGTGGGCAAGACGTCCTCTTGCATCCTGTAGAGCAATCCTATTAACACTACTTCTTCCAGACCCTACGGATGAAAAATGCCCGGGAGATTTTAAAAAGATAGCACGGGATGAGCTTAAAAAATTAAGAAAAGTTGGTGATTCTGATATAGAACTACAGCGTTCCTTGCTGGCATTTGTGTCGGAACTTTCGGAATGGGACCTTGTAGATAAAGGTAGTTATATTCCTATATCAAGGAAATTGGTTTCTTCTGCTTATAAAAGCATTCCGCATGTTTTTGACCCGTTTTCAGGTGGCGGTTCTATACCTCTTGAAGCACTACGGCTTGGATGTGAAGTAACTGCTTCTGAGTTAAATCCAGTTCCTTGGTTATTACTTAAAATTATCCTTGAGTGGTGTGGTCGCAATGGACCAGAACTCGCAGAAGCCTTTTACAAATGGTCACAGTGGTTACTTCAACGGGCAGAAGAGAAGTTAATCAAATTATATCCACTTGACGAGGAAAAACGAAAACCATTAGCTTATTTATGGGCTAGAACAATTCGATGTGAAGCTCCTAGTTGTGGCGCTACTATACCCTTAGTTCGAAGTCTTTGGCTCTCAGAAGCAAGGGGCCGTAAGAAGGCTATAAGAATAGAATATCCAAACCAATCATTAAATCCAAAAATAGAAATATTTACTCCTAATCATAACCGAGAAGTCGGTTTAGGCACTGTATCCAAATTTCGTGCAGTTTGTCCTAAATGTCACCAGACCACCTCTCGTGAACGAGTACAAGCACAATTAAGTGAGAAGAAAGGTGGAACTCAGGATTGCATTTTACTAGCCGTTGCAAGAAAAAATCTTAAGGGGAGGGGTAAAGATTACTACGAGCCTACCAAAGAAGACTTATATGCATACCAGATGACTGTAGATGAAAGTAATAGAATCGAGTTTAATATGCCACCAGCACCACCAACTGGAGACACTGGTTTTAGACCACGCCCATATGGTATTAAAAATTGGGAAGATATATTAACTCCAAGACAGAAAGTATCACGGTGGATAATTCATGAATTAATTCAAGAAGCAATTGAAAAAGCAAGTAAAGAAATTTCTGATAAAGACTTAATGTCTGCTTTAGCAGCAAGCCTTTATACTGCTTATTCGGATAACGCTCAATATCATACATCTCTCTGTGTTTGGCTTTCCGAAGGAGTTAAGTCTGTATTTATACAAGGAAGTGGAGTACCCATGCGAGCAGATTTTGTTGAAGGAAGCCCTCTGAGTCCCAATTGTGAAGGATTACACTACTCAATTAAGAGTGTTCAAAGTGCTTTGGATAAGCTTGCTAACGTACATAATACACCATCACAACCTCTATTAGCAAATGCCTTAGATCCAATTCTTCCCGAAGAAAGTACAGATATCGTTTTCACTGACCCACCATATGCAAATCAGATTCCATATGCACATCTTTCAGACTTTTCTTATGGTTGGTTGCGTCTTGGTCTCAAGGCCATTTTACCAGGAGCATTTTCTAATGCTCAAACAGAAAAATTAAGGGAATTGACAGAGAATAGGTCTGTTGAAGATGGAGACGTACATGACCGAGAATGGTATGAGAAAAGAATGCATGACGCTTTTCAGCAAATGAAGAAAACGATAAAGAATGATGGCATAGCGTCTGTAGTGTTTGCTCATAAAGATACGGACCGATGGGAATCTCTTGTTTCTGCTTTAGTGGATGCCGAATGGAAGGTTACAGGTTCATGGCCTATAGCAACTGAGCGAAAACAGCGAATGCGAGGCCAAGGCTACGCTGCGCTCGAGACAAGTGTACATCTCGTTTGTCGCCCGCGCCCGGAAGATGCCCCAATTGGTGACTGGGCGGAGGTTTTACGAGAATTGCCGCAGAGAGTTGGAGATTGGATAGAACGGTTACAATCTGAAGGGGTTCGTGGAGCAGATTTGGTATTTGCCTGTATAGGGCCTGCGCTGGAGATTTTCAGTCGATACAGTCGAGTGGAAACAGCGGATGGTCGCGTAGTGAAGCTGGCAGAATATCTGGAGAAAGTCTGGGAGGTTGTAGGCAGAACCGCCCTGGAGCAGGTGCTGGGCACAGAAGAGGCAAGAGCAAGAAATGGTGTAGCAGGTGTATTGGAAGAAGACGCCCGTTTGACTGCTCTATTCCTGTGGACACTACAGGCTACTAACGGACAGACAAACGGCAATGACTCTGATGAAGATGATACTGATGATGAAAAGACGACAACACGTGGAAAAAGCAAAGGCTTTAGCTTGGTGTTCGACGTGGTTCGAAGATTTGCTCAGCCGCTGGGTATAAGTTTACCTGTATGGGAAGACCGAATTATTAAAACAGAGAAAGGTGTTGTTCGGCTTCTTCCTATACGTGAAAGAGCAAAACAGTTATTCGGCGAAGACGGGGCCGACGCCGCAGCTGACTGGATAGAACAAGACCCAGCCAAGGATATTCAGCCGATGCTATTTCCTGATATGGAAGACCGTACACCGAAGATTCGAGGACGACGTGGCAAACGCAAGGTCAATATTGACGCATCGGACATTGACCTGGATAAACAGCGTGAAGCTACAACACTTGACCGTGTTCATGCTGCTATGCTTTTACAGGCAGGCGGTCAACCCAATGCTTTGCGAGAGCTTATAAAAGCTGAACAGCAACGCGGGTCAGATTTTCTACGTCTGGCAAACGCGTTATCTGCTCTTTATCCTAAAAACAGTGAAGAAAAACGTTTGATTGATGCAATGCTTCTTGCGGTACCGAGATAAATTTTATGGTTATAGGTATGAATAAAATAGAGAAAAAAATTAAAACGGCTGTAAACAATATTATTAGTGATATCACAACGGATTCAAAATTCAATGAGGTATTATCTTCACGGTCGGAAGTTGAGTTGGTAATAAATAGCTCGTTCCTCTATCGTGATAAAAAGCATGTTAAGACCACGAAATCGCCTGAATGTATTGTTGCGACCTTCAAGAAGACTGAAAAAAGCATAATACTCCAAGAAATGAAGATTGCAAAAGATTATAACTTAAACACACATTACAAAATACTGGATGGCGACTCAAATATTCCTACATTTAAGCTTCAAGGAGCTTTACAGACAGAGTTAGAGGGACTCGGTGACGTTGTTTTTGTTTTAATAAGCAGAATCGAGGGGAATCAACCTACGGAGATACCCATTACTGCAGGTCCGATCAAGCAATTGCGATTTGATACTTCAGCTCCAGATAACGTTTCTCTTTCCGATGATGGTAAATGCACCATAGGAACTCTTTTACCTATAGACGTTGTTCTTTCTGAGATTCAAAACGCTCTTGAAAACCAAGATGAATTTCAGGAAAATGAGCGTCACAAATTTTCAAAGGCATATGATAAACTTCTTGACCAACTTACAACCGTTGTTTCTCTTCCTGCTGGAGATGTTACTAAATCTCAAGAGACACTTTTAGGGCAAATGGCCAGCGCCTTAGAGGAACAAAGTAATGATTACAGAAAAGGGTTAGATAAACTCTCTAAAGATCGTTCTAATGCTACTCTTTTGAACGAAGTTTTGAGAATTGCATATAATTTCGTTACCGACGTACAGCCTATTATATTCCTCTTGATGAGTTTGTGTGATCTTAAGCCGATTGTATTTTGGTGTACTATTGACAAACATTGGCAGCTTCATCGAGCGTTTTCAAAACTTCCATGGTCAGAGCTTGGGAAGAAGGAAAAGATTTCTGAATATCAAGACATAGTTTCTTCTGCCCGAAATCGAGCATTTCATCATTTTCTTCCTTTTGACCACACTGTGGAAGTTAATCTTGAAAAAGTAAGAATCCAAGCTGAGAGGCTATATCTGTTTCCTCTCTATAAACAAAAAGGACGTAGGGGTATACAACTCAAAGACCAGGCAATAATCGATCTCTTTTCCGAATTCAGCAGAGCAAAAGAGCGTCCTGTTTCCTTTGAGTTTTGGAAGAAAAATTTAGACGTTATAAATTGTACTTGCCAACTAGTTCATAGTACAACTGATGCATTGATATTACTGAATAACGCTAAATACAAGTGAAACAAAAAATGAATTTTGATATTAAAATCAGTAATTATAGGAGTTATTCAAATGGAAGCTTGGTATAAAGTCGCAACACCAAGAAAAGAGGTAAGGCAAGGTCGATCATTCAATCCTGACGAGTTTGCTATACACTTAGAACAGGTTCTTGCCAAAACAGCACCTGAAGATTACAGAGAGCCTAAGCAATTCTTTGCCAGAACCTGCTTTACGCGTGCATTACGTGAACATGCAGGAATGGTACTGCGGAGGCTTTCAGGAGAGACTACTAATACCGCCCCTGTAATGACTCTTATCACTCAATTTGGTGGTGGTAAAACCCATACTCTCACAGCTTTATACCACTTGGTAAAGACGGGTGCAAAAGCATCTGAATTCCCTGGTGTGGCTGACCTCTTAACAGAAGCAGGAATTAGCAGCGTTCCCTCTGCAAAAGTTGCGGCTTTTGTCGGTAACGCCTGGGATCCTCAAAAAGGACGAGAAACCCCCTGGATGGACATTGCCTGGCAACTTGCCGGTGAAAAAGGAGTAGCAGAACTGGGCAAAGCTGCCAAGACTACACCACCAGGTACAGATGCTTTGAATAGGATATTTAAAGCTGCGAATGCTCCGGTACTATTATTGTTTGACGAGGTTTTGAATTTCCTGAATCGTCATAGAGGAATGGCTGATCAATTTCATGCCTTTATTCAAAATCTAACCGTTGCAATAACCGGTGTAACAAATGGGGCTGCTGTTATAAGTTTGCCCCGCAGCCAAGTTGAAATGACAGACTGGGATTTACAATGGCAGGATAAAATAACTAAAGTTGTCAGACGGGTAGCTAAAGACCTTATTGCCAACGATGAAACTGAAATCAGTGAAGTGGTTCGCCGCCGCTTGTTTGAGGACGTGGGTAGTGAGCGTATCAGGAAGAACGTATCTAAAGCTTTTGCTGATTGGTGTTTTGAAAGAAGAGCACAGCTTCCGCCTGAATGGACAGCGGTTGATACTTCTACCACAGAAAATAAAGCAAGAGATTATCTCAGAAAGCGTTTTGAGACTTGTTATCCATTTCATCCAGCCACACTGTCAGTATTTCAAAGGAAATGGCAAGCATTATCGCAGTATCAACAAACCCGCGGCACCTTAGCGATGCTGGCTCAGTGGATATCGTGGGCTTATCGAACCGGTTTTACCGAAGCCAGAAGAGAACCTTTAATTACCTTGGGTTCTGCACCTTTGGATGTTCCTGAATTTCGAAGTATAGTATTAGGGCAATTAGGTGAATCTCGTTTGGTAGCGGCTATTGACGCCGACATTTCAGGTAATAACTCCCACGCCCGGGCTTTAGATGCTGATACTAAAGGTGCTTTGAGAAACGTCCATCGCAGAGTAGCTACAACAATTCTTTTCGAGTCTTCCGGCGGCCAGGTGGACAAGGTGGGTCATCTGCCTGAACTACGTTTTGCTTTGGGAGAACCTGAAATTGATACCACATCGATAGACAACGCCGCTTTTGCTCTGGAAGATAAGTCTTACTTTATTCGAAGGGTTGGCTCAGATGGTTTTAAGATAAGTCACCAGCCAACTATGAAAAAGGTGGTCAATGATCGACGAGCTTCACTGGATGAGGAATCAGAAATAGTTCCAGCAATGCGAACACTGATTCAAAAAGAGTTCGAGCGAAATGCAAATGTTCCTATAGTTTTGTTTCCCACCGATGGAGCCGCTGTGCAGGATACTCCGAGGCTGACATTAGTGATTGCTGATCCGATTTCAGAGTGGAACAGCAATGGCACTGTACGGAAAAAAATTGCAGAATGGACAAAGCAACGGGGTAAATCTCCAAGACTTTATCCAGGCTCTTTGGTTTGGTGTCTGAAGAAACCAGGACGGGATTTGAGAGATAAAACAGAATTCTGGCTTGCATGGAAGCGAGTTGCCAAAGAAATTACAGAAGGCACTCTGGGAGGCGATTTTGATCGTAGTGACTTGGCTGAGATTAGAACTAAGGTTGCAGATGCAGAGGAGGCAGCTAAGGATGAAGTATGGGGTGGATACCGTTTTGTAGTTTTGGCAGACGGTAAAGAACCTGATGGTTTGAAGACTATAGATTTAGGAGCTGGTCATTCCAGTAGCGGTGAATCTATGTGTGGTCGGGTTCTAACAGCACTAAAATCTCAAGCTTTGCTGAACGAGTCTGTTGGAGCAGGTTACATTGAAAGAAATTGGCCTCCAGCTTTGAAGGAATCCGGAGCTTGGCCTTTGGCAAGCCTTCGGCAAAGTTTCCTCAATGGATCCCTTACCCGGCTTTTGGATCCAGATACTATCTTGCGAAACAGAATTATCGATTCTGTCACAAAAGGTGATTTTGGCTTAGCTTCCGGGCGTAAGTCTAACGGCACATATGATCGGATTTGGTTTGAGGAATTCGTAGCCAAAGAAGAAGTTACTTTTGAACAGGATGTTTTTCTGTTATTAAAAGATAAAGCCAAAACTCTCAAAAAGCCTCAAGAGACAAGCACTCCGTCAGAAGATTCAAAAACGACTACAGAAACGCAGCCAGTTCCTGGGCCAGATCGGCCACCTGAGCAAGAGGTAGAACCACCTTCAGAGCCTTCAGTACAAACACTCAGAATATCAGGTAGTCTCCCCCCTGAAATTTGGAACAGGCTTGGAACAAAAGTTTTACCCAAATTGCGGGGAGGCTCTGACTTGGATATACACATTGACTTCAGAGTCAACGTTGAAAGCGACCACGCTCGGAATTTGCAAGCTGAGATTCAGCAAATATTAGCTGATTTAGGACTTGATGACAGTATTTCTATTCAGTAGCTCTTTAAATAACTGTTTAATAACGCCGCATCCATAGATGTGGTTTCTATGTTAAAATGGTATAATAATGGGAAACCTGTTTACAAAACAGCAACAATCGAAGCCACCAGTAAAAGAGGAAACAATTATTTCAGATGGCTTGAAGGATATCTTTTAAATAACTTTAAGGACTGACCGATGAAAAAATCGCCATCGTCGAAGGCCAAGCAAAATAAATAACAATGATGATCAAACAGCTTATAATCAAGAATTTTAGAAACCTAAAGAATGCTGATTTAAAATTTGGCAAAAATACTTTATTGGTAGGTAGTAACAATGTTGGCAAGTCTACTGTTTTAGAAGCTTTAGATCTTTTGTTAGGGCCTGATCGCTTAAATTCCTTAGATGCTGTTAACGAGCACGATTTTTATGGAAGTAGGTACTTAGATAAAGATGACCAACCCATTCCCATTGAGATTGAAACTCGGCTTTACGGTTTGAATGATAGACAGAAACGCCTGTTTAAAGACCATTTGGAATACTGGGACACTCAGGACAACAAATTTGTGGAAATGCAAGAAGGCCTTGATGAGGAAAGATTTCATTTAGACTGCCTAAGGGTCGCCTTCAAGGCATATTATGACCGTGAAGAAGATGAATTTAAAACTGAAACCTATTTCCTAAACCCTGAATTACCTAATAGTGAAAGTACCAATAAATTTATAGCCTTAACAAGGAACGATAAACGTGAAATCGGCTATCTATTCTTAAGAGTTCTTAGAACAGGCAGTAGAGCACTCAGCTTAGAAAGAGGGTCGTTGCTTAATATAATTTTAGACTTGAAAGAAATCAAAACATCGTCTTGGGAAACAATTCTGAGTAAGCTAAAAGGCGCAGGTAACGAATTAGATAAGGATACTGGTTTTCGAGATGTCCTTTCAAAGATTGAGGACAAAGTAAAAAAATACACGCCCCTTCGGTCAGGCGAAGATAAATCATCGCAGTTTGAAATTACAAACTTAACCCGGAAGAATTTGAGGAGTTCCCTCAATATTTTTGTAGGAACAGAACCCAGCAACGAATTGGTCCCTTTTAGAAGCCTGGGAACTGGCACAATAAACGTTCTCCTCCTCGCCTTGATGTCATTCATAGCCGATCTAAAAAGGGAAAATGAAAAAAATGTAATCTTTTCAATGGAAGAACCCGAAATAGCTCTTCCACCTTATACGCAACGGAGGGTTATTGATGAATTGTTTGAGATGAGTGATCAGGCCTTAGTTACAAGTCATTCGCCGTATGTAACAGAAAGATTCATCAATAACAATATTCTTGTTTTAAAAAATGATGGCGAAAAAATTTCAGGTCATAATGTTGACTTTGGTCCATTCAAAGAAAAAATTTTTAGAAGAGACTTTAGAACAAGGTTTGCAGAAGGTCTTTTAAGCAAAGGTATCATTGCAGTAGAAGGGGTATCAGACGAACTTACTCTTTATGCTACTTCACAAAAACTGCCCGAATTTTGCAGCAATTATATTCATTTAGATATTATTGGCATGGTGGTGATAGACAATGAAGGAGGTGGAAATATCAATAACATCGGCCAATTTTTCAAAAGCTTAAACATAAAAACCTATGCATTTTATGACAAGGGCCAACAAGTTTCTAAAGACGCTTTTGATTCAATTAAAGAGCATGACCACAAAAGCCTTGAAAAACTTCTGGTAGAAGAGATCCCAGAAAATGTACTAAAAGAATTTTTTGATGATTGCAAAAAATATCCCGATTATCCACAGGGAACTACCTTGAAAAATAATACCAAAGATGACGTATGTGCTATCTTGGAGCAGAGAAAGCGGGAAGGCTATTCTGCTAAACTGCTAAGTTTCTGCAAGAAAGAAGCCGACCTCCCTCAAACAATTGTTGATTTTCTCAAGAATATTAATAATGACCTCACTCAGTCAAAAACAAAATGAAATACTTGGTTGCGATGGCTACTTACTTATAACTGGGGGGCCGGGCTCAGGTAAAACTACTATAGCTATTCTTAAAGCTCAGCAGGAAAGCAGAAAACTAAAAGAATATCAGCATATCCTTTTTCTGAGTTTTTCCAATAGTGCGGTATATCAGATAAAACGTGGTGCTGGTATTAATCTAAGCAAGGAAGACCAAAAAAATATCAAGGTGCAAACTTTTCATTCGTTTTGCTTTTTGATTCTAAAAAGCTATGGTAGGATCTGTGGGATAAACCAACCTATTACGGTGTATCCACCAGAAGAGGAAGCATGCTTAATAGCAAAACGGGGTTTTGATGGTGAGGCAACCAAAGAGCAGTTTTTAAGAGAAACTACTTTAAAAGAAGGTAGAATTTGCTTCGATCTTTTTGCGGAGTTGACAGTTTCGCTTTTAGAAAAATCAAAGAGTTTATTGACTATATTACAAACCTGTTATCCTCTTGTAATCATTGATGAATTCCAGGACACTGATACACCACAATGGGCATTTATAAATTTATTAGGAGAGAGCAGTAAACTAATATGTTTAGCTGATCCAAAACAGAGGATATACGATTTTCGAAAAGGCGTTACATCTGAAAGACTAAACCATTTTAGGTCACAGTTTTCTCCGACCGTGGTTGATTTAGGAACTGATAATTATTGCAGCAGAGACAATGAAATCCTCACAGCAGCCGACAATATTGTCCAAAATCAAGGTATTTCCAGTAGTCAGCACGTGGGATTTCGAATATATCAATATCCTAACCAAGTCGGCTTTCATTTAAAGCGGGAAATTTCAGAAATGCAGAAAAAATTAATCAACGATAAGGCAGTTCAATCCCCGCAAATATGTGTTCTAACGAGAACTAATAACACAGCCAGTCGTTTATCCGAACAATTGAAAAAGAAAACACCGAAAGCCAATTATACTATTCGACATGATATTATCTTAGATGAAAATAAAATACTGTATGTTCAGCGTTTCTTGTGTACTCTGCTCGATTCCGATCCTAAAACGTCTTTGGCATGTATTTCAGAATTGCTTTCGGTCTTGTCCGATCTTCACTACGCCTGTGATACCAAAACGAATACAAACAGTGCACAAAAACTAATAAAATGGAAGCAACAAATTGATCGTGGTTCTGTGTCTTCAAGGGCCACTATTTGTAAAATATTAAGCGACCTTGTTGGGAATATGTCTAATATTAATGATGGTAACTTTGCAGAAAATATTTCTCAGATAGGGAATATGATCCGCAAACAGAACAATCAATATTTGAAACCAGTCGTGGATTTATGCGATCATGCTGTATTTTCACTTAAGGATATTAAGATAAGTAAAAAGGCCGGCGAATTATTTACCGAACAGCAAAATTATTCTGGCCTAAAAGACCTGATACAAACATCTATGCTCCAAAAAAAGATTATAGGTATTCATCCTTTAAACTCAAACGTAGTTATAATGACAATGCACAAATCCAAAGGGAAGGAATACGATGGTGTTATTATCTTTGACGGGCCTCACCATGATACCATTATGTTAAAGAATGACGGTAAAGAGTTTACTCGTACAAGAACCCTTGTTAGAGTAGCTATGACCCGTGCTAGACATTATGTTACCGTATTACATCAAGAGAACAGTTTGCCACAGATCTTCAGTTAATTACTGGCAAGCCTTTGGCCGTTCTACCATCTAATACTAAATGGGATATATAGCCAGCACCCAGGCCACCAAGACTACCTGCTAAAATACATGAAAGAACTTCAAAGATAACATACAAAAACTTCTGGAACCAACATACACATTCTTCACTCTTCTTGTCCCCATAATATTTGGCTTGAGAACGAAAGTATTTTTCCCATCTCTCAAGTAACCCATATAAGCAGGCAATACTACCTCCCGCAGTCACTGAATGGGCAAATTGTCGGTGGCCTGGCCATGAGGCAGGTTCAATAATATCTGGAAGTTTGCTACCTATATAACCACCAAACCCACCACCTATCGTTTCTAAAAACATTTTTAGTAAATCTTGCTCACGACTTCTGTAGGCGGCAAGGCCACAACCACTAAAAACACCAACTTTTACATGTACTTGTCGATTTGGCATAATTCTTTTGTGTCTTGCATTTTACAAATCAAGCTTTTTTGCGTTTTGTTTTAGCAAGATTTGTTACAGTCACATTCATATTTTTCTGTTGAGCACGCTGGACGGCCAGGCCCATATCAGTTTGGGGAACCCTTAGAATCTTGTTTTTATTGGTTTGGGTTCTCAACCTTGAAAGTGCTTGGTCAATCTTTTGCGGTGTTCCACCACGTTCGACTTCTATAGCATGTTTGCCACGAACAGCGTCAAGACGACGGCCACGTGAAATCGGAAATTCTGTGCGAGCAGCACTACCCTTTCCCTGTTTGTGTGATTTGCTTTCAGCCATAATAGACTCCTTTCATTGGCTATATTTAATTGCCCAATGATGGTATTAACTTATTACCAACTTTAATTTTACACCATCATATAACAATTTTCAATTATTACTTTTCACCCCTTTCTATTTTCAGTGTCCTGAACGCTTCCCTAGGGCTTTTGTAATCAAGATAAGACATCAGTGTTTCGTTGATTTGCTGTGATGTCTCAAAAGGAGACAACTGCCGTTCTGTCAGATACAGCTTGGATTCATAGATCAATTCATTCATTGAACCTATGACGTGCCGGCTGGTTGCCTTGGCAAGTGAAATTCTCGCTGTATGCGGTGATATCAATCGTCGGTAAATAAATTCACACTCATCATCAGCCATAAATTCCCGCATAAAACTTAGCACGTCCTTTATCAAATCATTGTCATCGGTTATCCCCCGGCCATACATCACCAGGCTATACAAAGAAGCTGTATTGGTAACGATGATATACTGGGCACGCTCTGCCCTGAACAAATGAGCCGTCCAGTCGATAAACGGATTCTCGCCCTCCGGCTGGGCCGGTAGGGGCGGCAGTTTAACCTTTTTGGCCAGTTTTTGAGTCAGGCGAAATATCATTTCACAGTCAATCCTGAATAATCATTCTCTCAAATTTTAACCGGCGTTTGGGGTAAAATCTAACAAAAAGCTCCACGTTACAAAATGAGCAGTATCAAATGTGTTTATCTACCATCACTCCCACCGCCACCGCATCAAACATGTTCTGGTGGAACCGCTCCTTCCAGGCACGATCCTGGGTATAATAGACTTTCAGTTCCGGGTATCTGGCCAGTACCGCTTGGGCGACCTGCTTCTTTTTGGCCCAGCCGTTGCCGCAAATAAATTTCTTGATACTGCTGGGCGCAAAGCCGACCAGTTTTAGCTTCTTTCTCTTGGCGATCAGCCGAATCTCTTCGGCAAAGACCTTCAGCAGCGAAGAGTTTTTATTATTCGCGAAAAACACCTTCTCTACGGCCAGAATGTCCGGCTCGAAGTCCCGTACAAGCCGCAGAACGGCTTTTCTGGCGTGTTTCAGGGTCTGATGGGGAGAATGCCCCCGCTGGATGACTTCAACGCCGTGATAGAGCAGTTTTCCGCCTTGCAGGACAGCGACTCCCATCAGCCGAGTGCCGGGATCGATGGCTAATATCCGTGTTGGTCTTTTGGGCATAGATTGCGAAGCGGATTTTCGGTCAGTACTTACCTTTTCCACCTCGGATTATTGTTTCTCTAATTGATTGACACAAAGCTGGCCCAGGGCAACAGCTTCGAACATCGACATGTAATAGGGCTGTTTGTTGTACTGCTCTTTTCTGAACTCATACAACAGCCCCGGATGCTTGCAGGTAACAGCCTGGGCAAGATTGAGCTTGTTGGCTCGGTTACCCTCACACAAAAACGCTTCCAGTTCTCCAATCGAATACTCGTAAATTGCCAAATTCTTTTCCCTGGCAAGTGTCTTTATCTGGCTTGCCAGCAGGTCAACCCTTTGAGATGACCTCGAAGAATGCAGTTTTTTTAAGACCAGAACGTCGATCTTGTAGTAATCAATAAACCAGCTTAGAAAGGCCTCTGCCTTTCTTGCCGCTGTTTTACTGTCTGTGGAACGGATGTTTTTTACCTGCCATTCGCGCAAGGCGTGGCCGTGGAAATAAGCGATTCCCAGACACCGGCTAAGCGGATTGACGGCCAGAATCTTTGAAAGTTTCTTGGGCATGTTTTTGAACAAGATGGTTAAATAAAGCAGCTCGACTCTTTTTGATTTTGTTTGAAGGTATGTCTTTTGCCTCGGTTAGAGCTTTTCTTAAAAGCCTTTCCGGATACCTTCTGGAATAAGCGATGTATAATGCCAGGCTCTTTCTGTCATTAAGAGCATCAGCTAATTCAAGGGCTAAAAGCTGCTTTTTATCAGGCCCTTTAGAAGCCTCCCGATTAAAACAGGGCACTTCGCTATCGATATCGTTTTTTAATATATCTTTTTTTATCGTTCTATCGTTAGGGTTCTCAAAATTACCTGGTTTTTTGGGAAAATAAACTGAAAACCGGGCACTATGTGAAGATTCAGAAGTAATATCTTTGTCTCTTCTGGTATCAGATTTTTCTGACTTCTGGGTGGTTACATTTGAAACATCAGCGCCTTTCCATTTCTTTATTTGTATCTGAAGGCATCTTCCGTTGCTCTTGGTAACAATGTAACCCTGCTTTCTGAGCACCATCAGCCACCGCAGGATTGTTTCGCGATTTATACCGGTATCTTTACAAATAGTCTGGACTTTTCTCACAAGAAAACCCGTTTTCCTGTCTGCGTTGAGTAAAAGATATAAAAAAAGCCAGAGCGCGTTTCGCATCTGGTAGTAGTGTGTTCCATCTTGATCTATAACCAAACCTGTCCAAACCGCAGCCCACCATTGTTTATGTTTATTCTTTTGTGCCTTTCCCATTTTCCTTCGTAGTTTTTTTATTCCTTAAACACTGCTCTTTCTTGCGGATTTCCTCTTTTATTTCCATCCGCAAATCAAGGTAAATCGCATCGACCATTGTTCGGTACAAGACAGCCAGCTTGACAAGGTTGGCAATATGCGGGATTCGGTGACCATTTTCCCATTTGGAAATGACGCTTCTGCTTTTAACATCAAGAACTTCTGCAACGTCTTGTTGTCTGAGTCCTCTTTGTTTTCGAAAATGACGGAGACTGTTGGGGACAGCTTGCTGCTTGATGTTTTTCATCTATCTGAAACTTTAGATTCCTATTAGTTTACCCTAACCGGTGCTGAAAAGCGGAACAAGTAGGGCAAAGTTGCCATTTAGTGCAAGTTATCACCCCGCTTGTGGAAAAGGTGGGTAAAGTATTTAATAGCCGTTATACCGTCTTAGTATAATACTTCCGCAAACCAAAAACCAAAGCGTCAAAGGTTCGGGGACTGTGTAGCCGGAATCTATTGTTTCAAATGTTACAGGGTCAATGATTTCAAAAAATTGACTGTCAGGCTCCCCTGTTCCAATCCAGTCAAAGGATACGCTAAATCCGCCGATAGCTTCATCTATCTGAATACCAGTATCCAAAGACAAGGCGTCATAACCCAAAGGCAATCCAAAACCGGTCTCCTGCAAGATAATCTCATCCCAGGTGTTGGCCAGAGGCTCCGGCGTAGTTATAGTCAAGTTGTCATATAAATCCACGTCAAACCAAATGGTAAATTCCTCAATAGCAACGCTCAGGCTGTTGTTCATGACGGTATATTGATATTCATGCCGGTCACCGCCCAAATCAGTAATCTCATACTCGATTAAAGCTGCTTTGGCATTTCCGGCTAAAATACCTAAAAGAAAAACAATCAAAATACATAATCTATTCATCACCCTTGTCCTTTCAATTTTGTTTCAACCAATCTTCGGCAAATAATGCAAAATCGACGAAGTCAATCTTGTTATCTGGATAAAAATTGCCAGCTTGCTCAATTCCTTCAGCAAGCCAGTTTTCAGATATTATTTGCAGATCACGTACATCCACTCCCCAATCATTATTCAAGTCAGCCGCCGGTCTTGGGGTGTAATTCAGAACATTCCAGGTTATCCACTCCTCTTCCATCGGGAAACTCCTTTCCATACGAACGGTGAAGGTGTCGCTACTGACAGCTTCCGAACCGGCAGCAAGCAAATCAAATGAAACAGTATTATCAATCGAGCCGAAAGAAAACCAATCGTCAATTTCCATTTTTACGTCCTTGAGGTCGCAACAGCCCATGTTCGCAGCTTTTAAGCGAAGGGTATATTCGAATTCTGTCCGGCTTATCCGCTTCTGCTCAACAAGTTCGTAGTCAACAGGAACAATCGCATCAGAACAGGATGGATAAATGGTTAACTCATCTGAACTGAATTCAAGCCAATCATCATTTATGCGATCATAGATTTTAAAAAGAACTGGTGGTATTGCAATTTCAGGCGAAGATCCATCATTCGGAATTACAGTTATATGCAACTCCCTGACTTCTCTTGCTTGTAAGTCAAGTGCCCATTTAATATTGTCCCCAACTTTATTACCTTCTGTAAACACAATACTAAAATCTGGAGAGATTTGATGCTCTAACTCTGCCTCTATTGGGAAATTGAAGGGATTTCTAACATAAAAGACAAGCTCGTACATATTTTCAGAAGAAAGACATCTGACCTCAGACTTGACGGGGTAGGTTCGAATTCTAAATTTTTTTGCTTCATCTTCCGGGATAATCTCTCCAGTCTCCGTTATGTAAGTTGTTCCAAAGTGACTTGTGTTTTGATCTAAACCATAAATATTTTCTTGTCCGTATTTTCCTATCAGACCAAACGAAATATAACTTTCAGGAATATTCCCTTGTTTATTTTCTCGATACATTAGTTTAAAGAGTTTGCTATCTTGTTGAGGAATTTCTCCTTGCAACACTTTAACAACACGTATGTTATATTGCCTTTCACCTATACTACCTGCCGGTATACTTGGCGGCAATAAATCTACGGTTGTAAATGATTTCTCATAAGAGCTATAAAGCTCACATTCATATTTTGAAACGCCATGATTTTCTACTAAGACTTCCGAATATGCGTTTTTAGTTAACCAATCCCATCCATAACCATATGCCCACTTATTGCCTTCAACTACATTTTTAATTTGTGTTATCTGTCCTTCTATTGGCTTCGGGTGAGTATTGGTTTTTATGTTTTGTAGTCCTGTAAGCGTGTTTTCATATATTCGTCTTTCTTGGATAATGGCATCTAACAAAGTATTAAGGCTTAAATGGAACATTTGAGCATTCAGGCTAAAATCATCCATCCATCGTATATTTTTCCAGATTGTGTCGTTGATAGCGGTTCCTGTTGAAAGTACTATAGTTCCGACTGGGCCGGTTGAAAGGCATACTGCTTTTTTGCCTAAACTCAAACTAAAGTTGTATAAGCGTTTGCTCCATAGATACGATTGGCTTTCTTCATCGTCTTTTTTCAATTGAGCAAAAGTCACAGGGAGATGTGTTTTTTTGTAATAAAGCTCGCGTATAAATATATTACCTCTCGTTCGTTTTTTAATATCATCAATATACAGTGAGATTTCTTCTTCTGTAAAATCTTTCGATTCAGTTAGTATCTCTTGTTTTAAAGCAGAAAGTTCTTGTTTGTGTGTTTCAATTTTGTTTTTTAGCGATTCAATCAACCAATAATTTGCATATTCCTTATTTTCCAACTTATCAAAAATAAAATTTACAAGGTCAATTGTTTCCTCTCCTCCAACATCCAACACCGTATCAAACAAATCAAACGTTGTCATTTGCTTTATAATTTCAACAGATATGCTCACTGCATTGTTAACCACTCCTCGACGCTTGTGTGATTTGACGTCTCGATAATAATAATCCAGAGTGCTCGCAACTTTGTTCGCATCATTTAATATAGAATCAAAATAACTATTCGTGTCAGCAACAAGGTCATGGATACATTGAACAAACTCTTTATTAAAGACAATTATATCAATTGAATGTGATGCAGTAGTATTTTCGTTGTCAGATATTGTAATTGTAACAGTGCGAGAACCCCTTTCCTGATAGTTGTAAGTTATCGAGGGATTGGTAGAAATGCTAGTTTCACCGTTACCAAAATCCCATTGATATGAGACAATATCGCCGCCGTCAGGGTCATAGGACGAAGAAGCATCAAATGTAATTGGTTCGTTTACATCCGGATATTGCGGAGAATATGTAAACCTAACAATCGGGGCATAATCTATCTCTACTGAAAAATCAGCAGCCGTTTGAGCATTATTGCCAAAGTCCACCCACTCGCTTACAAATCCGTGCTCATCCTTTGTCCTGGCTCGCCAGTGATAATCACCATTTACCAATCCATAAGCAATCGCTGTTGCATTATTCCCATCTGCAACTAATTCGCTTTCTTGGGTGAAACGTTCCAGGAAATGAGATTCGTGTTCATTCAAACGACGGAGTTCAACTTCCAGTTTAACGTCATCTCCGTCCGGATCAGTTACTGTTGCTTTAGTGCCGATTTCTGAATGTTCTACCGTATCACCAACCGGTATTATCTCATTTGTATCTAATATGAATTGGTTAATGCTTTCAGGTGGATCTGGTGGATTGTTATTGATGGATGGACGTACAACGTATAGACTCTCACCACCACCAATATAAATATTGCCATTTCTATCCATGGAGATTACGTTACTGCGCGATGGGATGGATATAGACCATTTTTCCTGACCATTGATTCCAAAGGCTTTTAACGTGTTGCCGAATACGCCATAAATATTCTTTTGAGCGTCAATAATAGGAATTGTACCAACGTGACTATATCCAACATAAACCGGATAGTTTACCAATGTTTCTCCGAATGCGTCGTAACCATATAAGTAGGCTACCCACTGAGAAGCCCCTAAATGTCCTGCTGCTATAAAAAGTTCACTTGTAGGCGTAATCACAGGTGGGGCACTTTTATTAAAAGATTTACTGTATTTTGCAGGCCATTTTTCCTGATATGGATTTTCCGGATTTATAGCATGTAGGCCTGCTATTTTACCGCTATTTTGCAAACTCTTAAAATCTCTTTCCTCACGGACAATTACATAAATTGTACCATCTGCACCAATTGTCGGTGTCCCCACTCTAGGCTCGCAAGTATAATATTCACAATCAGGAATAAAGACCCGTTGCCATTTTTCACTGCCATCAGGATTAATTGCGTAGAGGGTATCTTCATGACCAAAGTAAATGGTTCCATCGTGTCCTATGGCGGGAGAATAATTACCGCCGTCCAAATGTCCACTTAGTTCATAAGTCCATAGCGGAGTACCATCCTCTAAGTCTATGGCCCAAAGTGCTGAAGAGTCAGGGTCAACGGGAGCAATAAAATACAAGATATCATCGTCTAATGTAGGATAAGGACGGAGTCCGCATGGCAGGGACATGTCCCATTGTACAAGCCCGTCATAATCAATTGATTTCAATCTACAGGTGCTAGGAGCATATACTATTATGCTGTCTGAAAGACCCAAAACTTCAAGTTCTGAGCCTGGGTCACTATAATGCCATTTCTGATTTCCATTTGGGTCATAAGCATAAACACCTTTGCTACCGTTCAATTTTCCGGACAAGATGATTGTATTATCAGGCCCAATGTAGGGAGTGTTAAAGTAGTCACCATCCTGCCCCTGTACAAAAACATCAACAATCGGAGATTCATCAATAGCAGGACCAACATAAAGACTTCTTCCGGTATGCTGAGGGTCGTGTTGATACATTAGCCAAGGTAATTCAGCGTATGCAAAATTCGGGAGAAGAAATAAACACCACGTGATGAATAAAACCGTTACAAATCGAAATTTTGTTTTCACTTCCGCAACCTCACTTTCTATGGCTGTCTTCGGGATTCAATTACGTAAGTGATTTGCCCAAAAAAAAGAGGGCACCGCCGCAATTGTGCTTGTCTTAGGCCCGCCAGAGCCTGCCACGAACACAAGCGAACGATGCCCCGTTTCGAGGCACCGTCCTTGTGCATTTCGTGGCTTCATAAACTGGCGGTTTAAGACAAAATGCCCAAAGATACAGTGTATTTCAGTTTTTAAGTGCGGCTATTAAAAACCGCGGATTCTTTTTGCCTCCAAAATTCAATACTTAACATCTTATCCGGAAACAACTTCCAGATCTTTTGGAACATGTATTTTACGAAAAACCAGCTTGTTTTTCCAGAGAAAAACAATTCCATTGCAAATTATTATATGGAAAGAAGTTGCATAGCGTGCTATATTTAAGGCAAAGGAGCATCACTTGGCAGGAAATGTGTTATTGAAGAAGCCAGGATTAATTTTTTCCAGTTCATAAAAACACATAACTCCCAAAGCCACGGTCTTGAACATCCTTGAGTAGTACTCTCTTTGATTTGACTGTTCTTTGTTGAAAATAAACCCCATTTCCGGATACTTCGCGACCATTATTGTGGCCAAGTTGCTTGTGTTTTTTTTGCCATCTGAAATAAAAAAATCTTCTGTTTCTTTTAGCGAATATCTGTAAAGCTTAAGACCTTTGTATCTGGAGCAATGCTGTATTTCTTGGATTAAAGCATTCAAGTTATCAGAGTAATAGCGTTTCTTTTTCAAGACCAAAATATCTGCGCTATACTCGTCAACCAAATGATTAATAGCCTGCAATATTTTCTTTTGTTTTTCTCTATCGTACTTGCCACGAAAAGACTTTATCTTCCAATCTAAAAGATATTCTCCTTCAAAAGCTGCCACACCTAAGTATTTGGTTCCTGGATCAAGAGCTAATATTTTAGAAATGTTATGGCTCATATCTTTAATAAAATCTTCAATATTTTCTGTTTTTTGATTTAACTCTTTCAAGAGCTTCACACACTTCTTCCTTGAGTTCTCTTTTAACGCTCAAATACAAACCATCTGCCATGGTGTTATAAAGAATTGAAAGTTTAATAGCGGTTATCAATTTTGGCACACGAAAACCTCTCTCCCATCGAGAGATTGTACTGGCCTTTAATCCCAATATCTTCGCGACTTCTTCCTGGGTCAATCCTTTTGCCCTGCGATATTTGCGAAGAGAATTCGGTGTTCTCTTGTGTTTAGTGCTTCCCATAGCTTTCTGTTTTCGCAGGGATGGGATTTAGACCTGAAAGTAAAGTAGAACAAAGCCAAATAATCTCGAAGTTAAATCAAAATGAAGGGAAGATGAATGACTGGCTCTGAGAAATTGACTTAAATAAAAACATACTCTTTTAGAGTATGAAATCTATGTTCTTAATTAACCTTTTCAGGAATATGCAACATTACAACATATAACCATATGTTGTCAAGGCCTTCGCTTGGAAACGTGGCTGCATGGATCGGGACAAGTAACATCACCTTTTTATTGGCTAAGCAATACTTATCCACAGAAGCTACTTGACATTGTTTTTTTATTGAGCAAAAATAAAATAATATCTGCACCTTTTCACTAATAGGTCTGCATTTCAGCTCCTATTAGTAGCTAGCACATTTCATCTTTTATAACGTGCCTAAGTCTTAAGGATATGGCACTCAAATCCCATCCTCGACAAAAAGCTCCTCGTCAGGTTACTCGGGGATGGGTCATAGTCGAAAGACTATGGATGGCAATAAGTCATCATCGCTGGCGGGGAGCTTTATGTTTCCGGTCGGTTCATAAGCACTCTTTTTTTTCATAGCTTCTGCTGTTTTTGTTACCTTACTTAATTAACATATTTTTGAATAGAGGTAAACAGGAAACCATGAAAGCGGACAATAAAAAGACAAATGAAAACCCATCCCCAAACTAATAAACCGGAGCACGCGGTTCAAAAATCATGCTCTAATGCCTTTATACCACTGAGAGAGGCTACCAAATATTGTGACTATTCCCAGGAGTATTTAAGTTTGAGAGCAAGACAGGGAAAATTAAGGGCGATAAAAATCGGCAGAGACTGGTTGACGAAAAAAGAATGGATCAAGGAATATAACCAGCGAGTACGCAGCTATACAAAGAATAAAAAGGAAGTTGTGCAACAAACAAGTAAAAAGCAATCACTCCAGGAGAAACGCCAAAAAGATAATAAGGGCGGTACAAAAAAACTGAAGGCTTTTCTGTTTCGTAGATTTTAGCTGGATTTATCACTCTAGCGATAAATTAAAACTAACTCCCCCAATCTTGTATTTTAGGGGTTGTCTTGTTTTATATGTTAATAACTTGACCAGAACGGCAACTTTGCCCGCCTTTTTTGTATTGAGTTCTTGAGATATTCTAAAATCAAATGGACTTGAACAAAAAAGCAATTGAAGAATTCAAGGAAATCTACTACCAGGAGTTTGGCGAAAAGCTTTCCGATGAAACAGCTCGTCGAGTCGGCGAGGGTCTTTTGGAATTGTTCTCGGTTATTTATCCGCCTGAATTGTTGCAGGATATAGAAAGCAGATCCGGAAATCACAAGTCACAATATAGGGACAGGGCTTGAATAAACCGCCGGAGTTGACAGCTTTTTTTGGCGCGTTATAATCGGCGCGCAGATAAATTATTAAAAAGTCTTGAGGATTCCTATTTCTCCAAGACTTACTAATTCATGCCAAGATATATCATCTACTGCCGGAAATCCTCAGAAGCTGAAGACCGGCAGGTATTATCCATCGAATCACAAATAACCGAACTAAAACGCCTTGCAGAAAGATGTCATCTTAACGTAGTTGATATTATGACGGAATCATATTCTGCCAAGGCTCCGGGCAGACCGGTATTTAATCAAATGCTGAAAAAGATAAACCAGGGCAAGGCAGATGGGATTATCTGCTGGAAGCTGGATCGGTTGGCAAGAAATCCCCTTGATGGTGCTCAGATAACCTGGCTGTTGCAGCGTGGAATACTAAAGCACATACGGGCTTTTGACCGGGACTATTTTCCGGAAGATAACGTTTTGCTTTTGAACGTGGAATTCGGCATGGCCAACCAGTTTATCCTGGATTTGAGCAAAAATGTTAAGAGAGGTCTAAAAACAAAAGCCGAGAAAGGCTGGAGGCCGGGACTTGCTCCTCTGGGTTATTTAAATGACAAAACCAAAGATAGGGGCAAGAGGGAGATAATAATCGATCCGAAACGTTTTGCCTTGGTAAAGAAAATGTGGGAGATGATGCTGGAAGGTAGCCATACCGTTGCCCAGATAATAGAAATAGCGAATGATAAGTGGGGGTTTAGGGGTAGAGACGACAAACGTCTGGGCAGAAGTAATATTTACGAGATATTCTCCAGCCCTTTTTACTGCGGACTGTTTGAATATCCTAAAGGCAGCGGCAACTGGTACAAAGGAGCCCATAAGCCAATGGTAACTCAACAGCAGTATGACAAGGTCCAGATCTTACTTGGCAGAAATGGCAGGCCAAGACCAAAGAAGCATAACTTTGCTTATACAGGGCTTCTGCGATGTGGTGAATGTGGCGGAGCTATAACCGCCGAGGAAAAGAACCAGATTATCTGTCCGGTCTGCAAGAAAAAGTTCTCCTCAAATAACAGAGTTGCCTGCCCAAAATGCAACACCGCATTTGAGGATATGAAATCGCCGACTATCCTGAGATACGTTTATTATCATTGCGTGAAAAAGAAAAACCCCAAGTGCACGCAGAAATCAATAGAATTAAAACATCTTGAAAATCAGATTGAAGATTATCTGTCAAAAATCCGGATATCTGTAAAGTTCAAGGATTGGGCTCTGACATATCTAAGGCAGTCCAGCCGCCAAGAGGCGGCTTGCAGGGACTCAATTCTCAAATCAAAGCGAAGTGCCTATGACGGCTGCCTTAGAAAACTTGACAACCTGTTTCAGATGAAGATATCACCGCATAACAAAGATGGCAGCTTGATTACCGATCAAGAGTATGCAAGACGAAAAGCCGAGCTTGTAATGGAAAAAGCCCGGCTTGAAGAAATACTCAATGATACCGGAGCCAGAGCAACCAGGTGGCTTAAAGATGCAGAAAAGACCTTTGAATTTGCCTGTTATGCACAAACTTACTTTGCCAAAGGCACTGCCGAGGAAAAGGCAAGAATTCTACAGTCACTCGGTTCGAACCTGACTATAAAGGACAAAAAACTGCATATTCAGCTTAAAAAGGTGGCAAAGATTATTCAATCAATCACTGAAACCACCCCTGAAACAAAAGCGGGGTTCGAACCTGAAAAACAGGGGCAAAATGAACGTAAATTGGAAGATTCTTTTGCCAAAAATCCGAGGTTGCTCCGAACATTGGACGACGTTCGAACCTGTTTGCTTAAGGAATGGGAAGCAAAAATCTTCTTGCCAGTGATCCTATGATGTATATAGCAGCAGAACCATCAAAGTAAATACTTTATAACAAAAAATAATGCCACTGTATAGGGGGGCAAAGTTGCCGGAAATGGCATTTATATGGAATTATCTGCTCAAAAGCTGGTGGGCCTCATTTACCTGTCTCTTTGATTATGTCTTAATTTTTCCATTTCTTCGATGTTATTGCCTATAATTGGCTTTGGAATGCGGTAGACCGAAAGGTAATACAGTAACCAGATTGAAACAATTACAATGACAGCAATAGCCAATACGAAATATAAATGTGATTTATTGTTAAAAGGATTGAAACTATCCATTTGAATTAAGTCAACATTTTTTAAGTTGTGATGCTCAAAACAAGAAATGGTCTTAATTATTTTCTCTTAACCTCTAAATTAACTTCAACCTCTTTGGTCTTATCCTCTGAGGTTATTATTATTTTACTAAAATAGCTACCTGCACTTAAAGCACTTGAATCTGCCTCAGCTTTAACTGTAGCCGGAGTTTCAGCTTCAGTAGGTGTTAGGTTCAGCCAGTTAACTCCTGTGGCAGATGGTGTTGTGTATTCAATAGCGCTCTGCCAATTAGTTCCCATTACGTTGAATACAGCAGATACAGGCGAGGTTGAAAAGTCTATAGCTTCCATGTTAGATGTGCTTGTTAAAACATTCAGGTCAAACTCAACTGTTTCATATTCGCAAGAACCAATACACTTCCATTCTCCGTTTTCAATCCAGGTACAGTACATATCCCCTGTTCTCTGGTCTACCATTTTTATTGTCTTCTTAAGACTGTGGAAGTTTAACTTCCATAGAGTTATTTATGAATTGTTTTTTATTTTAATAACCCCACGCCTGCCAATAGAAACCATTTAGATCTTGAGGAGCCCAAGTTCCATATATACCAAACCCTCCTTTAGTAGTATTAAAGACCTGGGTTTCATCATTCGTAAATTCTGTAGCACTCTTTTTTGCTGTAACAGTTACACTCACAAGCTTTTCGGAAAAATCGGACTTAAAATTAACCACGGTTGGTGAGCCAGATTCTACCACATATCCATGTTTCAAAATAAGACCATTAGGAAAGGTTATTGACTCTTGCCCCTTATAAGGATCGGGGTTAAATCCCCCTACCTCGCTTGCCCAGGCACCATTGCCACCTTTGGCATCTCTTAACCAGACATCATTGACATCAAGGTTGCCTGTAGCGTGGTTATTGGGGTTTGCCACTGTTGTTGGCTGCGTCGTGCCAATACCCACGTTGCCAGAGCCACCAGGAAGCAAATTAATGTTTGCTGTCCCAACACCATCGTCAATAACCATAAACTGAAAACCTGGCTCCTCAGGTTCGACGAAATAAATGTCGTCTTGTGAAGCATACATGGCAAAATCACTACTACCTGAACCAACCACATCGCCGTCTAGGTGCAATAAACCACTATTTGTAATGCGTATTGCTGAATCTCCAGAATTAGTAACATCAATATGAAGTTTTGCTTCAGGAGTAGTTGTTCCTATCCCGACTGTGCCACTTAAAATAGCCAAATGGGTTGCACTATCTGTTTCAAAAACTCCACCAACTCCGAGTGCTCCGCTCTTGTATTGTGTCACATCACCAATATTAATTGGTGCCGCAACATTGCCTCCGGGTGGGCCAGCTGTCGGCTCGGTCCATGCCACAACATACATGGCAGTTGCAAAGCAGAGGGCTAATACAACAAAAACCACGGAAAGAATTTTAGAAGAAATGGTATTATTCATGCTTTTGAGTATCAAACAGAAAATGTAGAAACTCGATTTCTACTCTATCTGCTTATACACCATATTATTTTTTATGCATTTTGCGAAGCTCGTCAAGCTCCGTTGTTTGTTTGATTAATTGTTCTTGCGTTAGAGGAATAGTATCACCCCTTAATACTTGCAATTCCTCTGACTGTGCTTTGATAAGCTGATGTTTTCTTATGGCCTTGATTTCATCCATTGTGTTCTTTATCTGAGGTTCTGGAACATGATAGACAGAAAGATAATATAAAAGCCAAATAGAAGCGATTATAATGACACCAATTGCTGAAATGAAATACATATTTCTCTCGTGCCGAGGCTTGTTAATTTGAATCATACTGTTAGAAGTTACGAGGTTTAAAATTTGTTATTTTTTTTAACCTTTAGATAAACCTTTATTTGTTTGACCAAGATTGCATCTTGGATGGTTATTTTTGATAAATATGTTCCTTGCTCTAAATTTGAAGGATTAGCTTGGACTTTAACTGTAGCTGGAGTTTCACTTGAAGTTGGAGTTAAGTTTAACCAGTTAACTCCTGTGGCAGATGGTGTTGTGTATTCAATAGAACTCTGCCAGTTAGTTCCCATTACATTAAATACAGCAGATGCAGGTGAGGTTGAGAACTCAACAGCTTCCATATTCAAAGTGCTTGTTGAAACATTCAGATCAAATTCAACAGTTTCGTATTCACAAGACCCATCTTCTTTTGTAGCATTTGGATTATAGTTTGTAGCTGAAGGATTCATACATCCTGTGATTTCGGCAGCTTCTGTTCCAAACTCTATTGTGTCGCAGTTACCCCTTACTTTCTTCCATTCTCCGTTTTCTATCCAGGTACAATACATATCCCCTGTTCTCTGGTCTACCATCTGTAGTTTTTGAATAACAGCCGTCTTTGTTTTTAGTTGATTCTTGATCTCAGCATCGTTAGCCACTAACCTGTCTGCTACCAATTCTCTAACTTTAGCCACCCCATTATCCAATATTAAACCAAGGGAAGCTAGAGATTGTTGGAGAGAAGTAGGTTGAGGTAGAGTGGACTGGTCGCCCAGAGAGCCATCTTCTGCTATCTGGTCTGATGTGTACCAGTTTAGGTTAATGAAGGCTGTAATGTATCCTACGCCTTCAGAATTGTAGCTTTCTAGGGCTTTACCTAGGGCCGATCCTGTTTCTGTAGCTTTCATGGCAGTGCCTGGTGTTGAAGAAGATGTTAACCAGTCACCTGGTTTAATCTCCCCATTTTCTGTAGATACCTTGATAGGCACTCTACCTACCAGGACTAGAGGCTTGTAGTGGTCTGCTGGCTTGTTACCTAGAGAGGCGCCTGCTACAACGTCAGCTATGACACCTATTAATGTATCTTGATATGGCTTATACCCCTACCCATTGTCAAGACAAAAAACCGGTTCTTTTAAGGTGGACTCATCGCCCTTGGTTAAGGCCGTTGGAACGGAGGGAGCCCGTAGGGCAACCGGAGTGCCAACGGCGACGCCAT
>Ga0180438_10002167_pt1 | contig 32922 bp, 45 predicted proteins | sample SS_ome_12_FD_132455 | JGI IMG/M metagenome (GOLD analysis project Ga0180438, IMG submission 132455) | Hypersaline lake sediment archaeal communities from the Salton Sea, California, USA - SS_3_D_2 metaG | ecosystem: Environmental > Aquatic > Non-marine Saline and Alkaline > Hypersaline >... | reverse complement strand
TGGCCAAGTTCCTCGCTGGACGTGAGCTCGGTATCGCACCGATGGCCGCATACGCCGAGATCGACAACATCGAAGGGAAGTTCGCGATGAACGCCCGAACGATGGTAGCACTCGTGCGACAACGCGGCCTTGGCAACATCGTCACCGTCGAAGCAACCATTCAACGTGTCGTCGTCGCCGTCACAAAGACCGAATGGACCGACGGTCGCGTCGAACACGTTGCGTTCACGATGGAAGACGCCGTCAAGGCAGAGCTAACCGCAAAGAAGAACTGGCGGCACTGGCCCGTTGACATGATGCAAGCACGGGCCAGGTCAACAGCGGCCAGGCGGTTCTTCCCCGAGCTATTCCTTGGCGTACCGTACACGGCTGACGAGCTCGAAGCCGTTACTGATCGCGACGGCACTGTCGGCTACGAATCAAGCTCGACGCCGACGCCGACGATCGCGGGCTTGCCGCCCGCCGTGCCGAAGCAACCAGGACAACCGAAGCCGGCGACGTCGCCCGTCATGCAATTCGCACCGACGATCGACGTGCTCGCAAAGATCCGATCGCTTGTCGATACCCTGAAGTTCGATCAAGTGACGTGGAGCCGGTTCCTCGCACGCTTCGGCATGACCACCATTCAACAAGCCGGTGACGATCGCAAAGCAGAGATCGCGTCCTGGCTTTCCTACATACACGGGATTCGCGTGCTCCGCGTTTGGGCGAACGTGTCCGACGCAGAGTACCAAGCGGCACTAGGCCGACGTGGCATACAGGTCGATACCGACCTCGACTTGAACCAAGCCTATGAAATGTGGTCGAAGCTAATGGAGGTCGCCACCCCTTTTGACTTGCAACGGCTAGGGCTTGCCGACACTCCCGACGATTCGCTCGCGGGAAAAGCATCGGAGGCGAAGACGCCGGCGGAGGCTCCGGAAATAGAACTCCCGACGCCACCACCAACGCCTCAACTGTCAAGCCCGGTGGCAAGTCCGCCGGTGGCATCGTAACGTGGGCCGATCGTGCCACGGAGCTATCCGAAACGCACGGCCTGGCCCTTGGTATCAAAGCCCTTGGGTACCCAACAACGTGGGCACACACCAAGGGCGAATATGAAACGATGGAAGAATTCGCTAACGCAAGGAGATGACCAATGTCAGAACAAGTGCTCGATTCAACCGCAATGGCCAACTACAACTTCACAGGTGCCGAGGCAGCACCGGCAGACACCAATCCCGATCGCCAAGCCCAACGCGATCTACCGCCGGGCGACCTACGCCTTGTCGTGAAGGACTTCAAGGTTAAGCCCAACCATCAGTTTTCGTGGGACAAGCGTTACTATGTATTGCACCAATTCCGCCCGATCCTGTGTGGTCCAGACGGCCTGCCGTACGCAGGTGCGTCGATCATGGACTTTCTTCCTCTGCCAACGCCAGGCCAAGAATGGTGTGCTGGCTTGGCTGAACGATGGATCAACTTCATTCGTTCACTCGGCTTCGATGTACCCAAGGGACACGCTGTTCCCGCCGGCTTCCAGCTTCCGCAGGTTGTCGGTCGCGAATGCCTGGCGACCATTCAATACCAGGTCCAGAACAAGGTCGTGAAGACGAAAGACGACGGCTCGCCGTACACGCAGGTCAAGATGTTCAGCTACGCCCGCGTGCCCGCCGGCTGGGTCTACACGCCAAGCGGCTTGGCCACTCCGCCGGCACCGGCACCGGCACCGGCACCGGCACCGGCACCGGCTGGTGCACCGGCACCGGCACCCGCTCCGGCTGGTGTTCCCGCTCCGGCTGGTGTTCCTGGCTTGCCGGCCGCACCGGCACCCGCTCCGGCTGGTGTTCCGAACCTGTAACCGAGTCCCGTTCGCTGGCGACGGGGTCGCGTGGCGTATGTGAGCGGCCCCGTCGCCTTACTTTCAACCCAACCACCCTGGAGGCACGATATGAACGACCAACTATTCAATCACGCGGAACCGGAAACCGTTCGCGGAATCATCACAAGGATATTCTGGCGGGAAGGAACTCGCCTAATAGCTCAAATCACGACGAGCTCGCAAAGCCGCACGAATGCCGGCAAGCGATTCCCGTCTACGTTATCAGTCTTGGGCACGATGGCTGACCCGAAAGAACAGCAAGAATACGAGTTCACGGGAACACTATCGTTCAATAAGCAGTACAGCAGGCATCAGCTTTCCTTCGAGGCGTACCACACGATATTGCCAGACGACCGCGACGGCATCATCGACTACCTGATAAACGTCGCGAAGTGGCTTGGCCCAAAGCACGCAAAGGAGGTGGTCGATGCCTTTGGTGATGACACGCTCAACGTCCTCAAGAACGATCCGGATCGCGTAGCCGCCGCGAAGATTGCCGGCCTAACTATGGATCGCATCACCGAGATGCAAGAATCCTTGAAGCGAAACGAGAAGCTTGAGGCAGCAATGGTGGAAACCTCGACGCTCCTAGCTGGCGTCGTCGGCCCTATCACAATACGCAAGGCCATCACGAAGTGGGCTTGTGACGCCGCCACGAAGATCCGCACCAACCCGTTCGTCCTAATGGGCCTTCCGGGCATTGGATTCAAGGTTGCCGATGCCGTTCACCGAAAGCTGAACGGTAAGCCAGGTGACCCGATTCGCCACGATGCGGCCGTCCTGTACTCGCTAAACGAATCGGCCTACGGCAACGGGCATACCGCTATCCCACTGAACGACCTCGACATGAACGTCCGCAAGCTAGTCGAGACGTTCGACTCCGGTGCGATCAACCGTGCGATCGAACGCGAAGACGTCGTGTCCGTGTCGAACGAAGTAACCGATCTGCGATACGGCCTGGCCGACATCGTCGAAGCCGAATCCTACGCCGCGTCGAAGATGCAAGCGATCGTTGACATCGGCGAGGCTGCCGAGATACCGCCGGTGCAAGTGTCGCCGAAGGATATGGCCACCGACCAGGCACAAGCCGTCGAACAGTTCGCCAACGCCCGCGTATTCATCCTGACTGGCGGACCTGGCACGGGAAAGACGTGGACCGTCGCACGCATCGTCGAAGCCTTGCGTGCATCTTTGTTGACTGTGTCGCTCTGTGCCCCAACCGGCAAAGCTGCAAAACAAATCACGCTCGCCATGCAAGCCGTCGGAGGTGGCCAGGCCACGACAATCCATTCGTTGCTAGAGGCAGGTGTCGATCCAGAGACAGAAGAATTCGCCTTTGGTCGCAACGAGCACAACCAGCTTGAAGACGACGTTATCGTCGTCGATGAAACAAGCATGGTAGACGTCAATCTGTTTCATTCTCTCTTGCGAGCCGTTCCAGATACTACCCGCTTGCTATTCGTTGGCGACAGCTACCAGCTTCCAAGCGTAGGGCCAGGTGCGGTGCTTCGCGACATGATTCGTGCAGGTATACCGCACGCAGAGCTCACCGAGATCAAACGCAACGCGGGCCGGCTTGTCCTGGCCTGCCATGCAATCAAAGACGGCCAGACACCTACGCCATCCGAGAAGCTTGACCTCGAAAACGGGGAGAATTGGCGACACCTTGACGTCGGCACCCCGAGCGACGTGCTCGACATGACGCGAACGCTCTTGACAAACAACATACCAGACTTGGGAATTGATCCAGTTTGGGATGTTCAAGTCATAAGCCCGACGAATGAAGCCGGTGCATTATCCTGCAAAGCGTTCAACGACATGTTGCAACCAATCCTGAATCCGAACGGCTGTGACATGAAGGGCGTCAAAGGTTTCCGCACTGGCGATAAGGTTGTGCGTGTCCGCAACGGCGTAGTGAAGGGGTGGAACACGACGCCTGATTCCATCTTCGAGGCCCAGCCGTTGCCCAATGGCCGTATCAATCGCAAGCTATCGCTCGGCAAAGACCAACCCAAGCCACCGGACTCCGGCGAAACTCGCATCGTCAATGGCGACATCGGCAAGATCATCGGGCTCGACGCCGATAAGCTGATCGTACACTTTCCGTTTCCCGATCGCGTCGTCGCGTTACCGAAGAATGAGCACAAGCTGAAGCTCGCCTATTGCCTAACCTGCCATAAGATGCAAGGGTCCGAAACCCCCGTGGTCATTCTGCCGTTACACACATCTATGAACAAGTCGCCCATTCTCAATCGTGAATGGCTTTACACTGCCATGAGCCGTGCGAAGCGGTTCATCATCACGGTCGGCCAACTTGACACTATGGTCCCAGCGATCGCGAAGATCGGCAACGACGCACGCAAGACCACGCTGCAAGACTGGATTCAACGAGACCGGAAACCGCGAACGTCGAACGAGGTGGCGGACGGCGGAGAGACGTCCAAGCCGGTGACGTTGGACGACATCACCAAAGCCGCCGACGCATTGCAACACGCGAAGGACGCACGATCGCCTATCGTCAACGTGACCGAGCTCGAAAAAGGTGCTGCCGAGGTCTTAAAAAACGCCAACCTACCGAAGCCCCCGGCCGGCATCCCAAATCACCCCGGCATGGTAGCCGTCGCGGACCCGTTCGGTATGGTCAACGACTTGCTTGAGCTCGACTCCGGCATAGGCGAGAACGACGTCAAGTTCCTTGACGGACTCTTCGAGAAGCTGAACGAAGACCCGGACCTGGCCCTGTCCGAGAGACAACTGGCCTGGCTGAACGACCTATGGGACAAGCACGGACATCGCGTGTCATGAAATCACAAACAAGAAAACTCGCTTGCTACGGCGGACCACAGCACGACAAGATTGTCGAGATACCTGTCGGCGTCGATAGCGTTGACTTCCCTTGCTTCAATGACTGTGGTCCGCCGTCTAACGGCAGGCTCCATGTCCATCGTTACGTTGTGACGACGACGCCGATCGAGGGTCGGCAAATACTGATTCCTGAAAAATAGGAGTAGTCGCGTGGCACGGAAGCCAAAACAGATCATGCACATTGCGGTCGATACGAGGGAGCAAAAGCCATACAAGTTTAAGAAAACGGTCAAGCCGTCGAACGGTATCGAGTTCGATATCGAACGAACGACGTTGCAAACAGGCGACTATGGCCTTGTTAAGCCGATGCTCGCCGAGACGTCGGACCTGATCGCACTTGAACGCAAATCGCTTGCAGATCTTTTCTCTACCGTCAGCCAGGGGCGATTCCGATTCGAGAACGAAATGAAGCGGATGACGCAGTACGGGTATGCTGCCATCATTATTGAGGCAGACTTCGCGATGATGTGTAACCCGAATGCTTATCTGAAATGGCCGACTGGCATGGACACGAAGTCTATGTTTGCCACGCTGATTGCATTCTCGACTCGCTACAACGTACATCTGTGGCCTTGTCCAACTCGCGAGTTCGCTGAAGCCGTAACGTACCGATTGCTTGAACGATGGTTCCGAGATCATACCGATATCTTTATACCTTGAGGTGCCCGTCATGGATGATGGAAATGGACGCGACGGAGAGGTGAGGGAGGCAATTCTTCGGTCTTGTCAAACCTTGTTCGCCCCCGGCCAGGTGGCAGAGCTACGGATTCTCGGCATAGGTGGACGGGAGGGAAAGAATGCCGCCGGCTGGTATGACGACCACAACGCCCTGGCTGACGCTGTTCTGCAATACGAGCACGCGAACGCTGAGGGTATGTACGTCACCATGAACCCGTTGAAACGCGGTTGTCTGGCACGAGCTCACAACCGGATCGTTGAATGGCGGAAGAAAACATCCGGCGACAACGACGTCGAACAACGGTTCTGGATCTTGATCGACGTGGACTACGCGAACCGGCCGTCAGGTGTCTCCGCGACCGACTCGGAGATCGCCGCCGCCAGGGCGGTGGCCAGGGACATACGCGATTCACTTGAACAAGGTCGGCACTGGCCGCCAGGGATTCGAGCGTTCTCTGGCAACGGGATTCACCTGTTGTACCGGATCGCGTTACCCAACAACGACGAATCGAAGACACTTGTGTCGGAGTGCCTGGCCGCCCTCGACCAGCAGTTCAGTACGAGCGAGGTACACGTCGATCGGGCGAATATCAACGCTTCGCGGATCGTCAAGCTATGGGGCACCGTAGCACGCAAGGGCGACAACACACCCGATCGACCGCATCGGCGATCGCAACTGTGGGCGACAACCTCCGAAGGCACGGTCCCGGCGTTCGGTGAGTTCGGCGTCGTCACCAGGGAAATGCTGGCCGACCTGGCCGGCACGTTCGGACGCCCTTCCGCTTCTGCCACCACGCCCGCACCGAAGAAACCACGGACCAAGAAAGACCCGCCGATGCCGGGCACAAAGCTGTTCGATCTTGAGCGGTTCATCGACGAAGCCAGCCTGAAGGTAGTACGCCACGAGGCTTGGGACGGCGGAGCCAGGTACATTCTGGAATGTTGCCCGTTCGATTCATCGCACACCGGAACGTCGGCGTCACTCGGCAGGACGAAGGCCGGAGCGATCTTCTTCAAATGCCAACATGAATCGTGCGTCGATCGCAACTGGCAAGCTGTCAAGGCACTGTTCCCCGACGCCTCGAACAAGACGTCGGCGTCAAGTGCCCCGTCTGCGAAGGTCAGAGCCAAGGCGGCATCGGGCGACGGCGACCCTTGGGAGTTCGCGAAGCTGATCCTGAAGGAATACTTCACTGATCCGAACACTGGAAAGATCGGGCTTCGGCAACACCGAGAGTCATTCTACGCTTACGACCCGGACCGCAAGGCGTATATCGCCATCACGAACAACACGATGAAGAACACTGTCACCAGATGGCTTGGCGAGAATGCGGACAAGGCTACGCTCCGGAAGGTGTCGGACACAACGAATTGCCTGGCAGCATTCGTCGCTGTACCCGACGAGCTCGACTTGCCGCTGGTGTCACCGATAAACGAGAAATCGGGATACGCTACGGCAACCAAGAGCCAGCACAACAGGATTGGCTTGAACAATGGAATCCTGAACCTTGACGAAATCTTGTCCGGCAAGCCGATTGGCGAAGCTTTGTCGCCCTGCACGCCGGAATGGTTCTCGACTTCGGCCCTTCCCTTCCCGTTCCCGACGACGGAAACAGAAACGAAGTGCGATCGGTGGATGGCCTTCTTGAATGAGGTAATGCAGGGTGACGAGTCTAGGATAAAGCTGATCCAGGAAGCGTTCGGCTATAGCTTTTTCCCTGATCCGTTCTTGGAGGCGTTTTTCGTTTTTCACGGTGCCGGTCGCAATGGAAAGTCTACTGTCTTGTCGATCTTGTATGAGATGCTTGGCGGGGAAAACGTGTCGTCACTGTCGCCGGAACAGCTATCCGACAAGGTCATGGTCCATTCGCTGTATGGTAAGCTCGCGAATATCTGTTCCGATCTGAACCAACTGGACCGCGTCGAAGAGGGCATCATAAAGGCGATCGTGTCTGGCGATCCGATCATGTCGGATATCAAGTACAAGACACCGGTCATGTTCAGGCCAACCGCGACGTTGTTCTTCTCGACTAACGTGTTGCCAAGATTCGCGGACACGTCGATCGGGATCTGGCGACGTATGGTACTCGTGCCGTTCGACTACGTTGTTCCGCCAGAGAAAATCGACGTCAATCTTCTCGCCAAACTAAAAGAAGAGATGCCCGGCATTATCTACTGGTCGCTTCAAGGCATGGTTCGCTTGAAGCAACGGCAGCGATTCACCAAATCCGTTCGATCGACGGCGGCAACCTACGAGTACAGGCGACAATGTTTCCCAATCCTGATGTTCCTGGCTGAATGCACCGAGCTACAAGGCAAGGTCGCAGAAGAAGACCAGGAAGCCCCGCCGTTCACCACCCAGATTCACGAGCTCTGGCGTTTGTATCGCCAATGGTGCTCTACATTCGGGTTGCAGAAACCGAAGCCGATGCACCAATTCGCGAAAGACGTGTTGTCCTTCCGGCCCACGGTCACGCACAACCGCGTCTCCGCCGGCCTGGAGGGGCGAATGAATCTTTATGGGCTTAGGATTCGGCCAGGCGTCAATCTCGACGAGCTCGCGGACCCGAACTCGAAAAACGCTCCGATCTACCGTGGATCGGAATTGCACACTGGTGTACAGGGGATGATCTAATGGGACATGCTCCAGACAAACTATCGAAGAGTGCCCCATACGCAGGGATGCTCAAAAGAGAAAAGGATACCGCAATGACAACAGAGAACACAGTAAACCTGGGGCTCGTGGACAAGGGGAACCCAACCGCAAGGCTTGTTGACCCTAACGGTGTCGCTGAATTGATCTTTTCGATCGCAGGCGACGACGGCCTGGCTTATGTCGAGATTCGGTTGGACCGATTCTTGGAGGATAGCAAATCGAGAATTCGGATGGCGACTCGGCTATCGTTAGCGGAGTTCACGCAACTGATCGCGTTCAGGACTTTGCGATGCGAGATAACGGGTCCAAGTGAACTTGTGCCATTGGAGCGAAAGGATAAACCATGATCGCGATGACGATGTGGGAGGACATTTGGGCAAGAGTGCTATCAACGCTAATCATGCTGGCCGCGATGTCTACGGTGGCGTTCGTGGCGTGGCTTGTTTGCATAAGGAAGGACAAGGGTTGACATGCTTTATGAACTACGGGTTCGGTACACGACATGCACGGAAGACCGACAGAGCCAAAGGCTCGTTAGGGAAATGACCATCATCATAGATCCGCCAATCATCACCCAAGAGATCGAGGCGGTAGTGAAAAAGCGCGATATATTCGCTGACAACGTGGAGGTACTGTCGTCAAGCCCGGTAAAGAAATACGAATGATCCTGGCCTTCCTGTCGATCGCTGCTATGTTTCAACCGTTCGACGCGAACGTCTCGGCATATTGCCCGTGCTCGCGTTGTTGCGGACAGTACGCAGACGGCGTCACAGCATCCGGTCAACCGGCGATCGGCAAGCTGGTCGCCGCCCCGAAGGAAATCCCATTCGGCACGATCATCTTCGTGCCGGGCTACGGCTTTGCACCTGTCTCGGATCGGGGAGGGGCGATCCGAGGCAGGAAGCTTGACCTGTTATTCCCAACCCATCGCCAGGCCCTACGGTGGGGCCGGCAACGTATCACTGTTTGGATCTGGAGACGGCCATGAAAGCAATAACGATCTGTCAGCCGTATTCACACCTGATCGCGATCGAAGAAAAACGTGTCGAGAACCGAACATGGATACCTCCGGCGTCCGTGGTCGGTAGTTGGATTGCAATCCACGCAGGCAAGTCGAAGAAGTGGATGACGCAAAGAGATTGGAGCGAGTATCCGAACCTGGTCTTCGGGGCGATTGAATGCGTGGCCTGGCTGGAGGCGATTATTTCGATCCACGACATTCGTTCTGGCAATCTCCACGCATCTTATTCGCGATGGCTGCCACGCCACGTCCATGCTTCCGGTCCGCAGTGCTGGATTCTCAGTCATGTTCGCCGGCTACAGGTGCCGGTGTACGCAAGGGGAAACCAAGGGCTTTGGAACTTGGATAACGGCAGTGCTAACGAAGTCCGAATACAAACAGGAGTCAACTATGGCAAAGATGCTCATGCACAGAATCGTTGAAGCGTTGCGAATGAGCCGGGGAGACGTCGCTAGGTACACGACGGCTGCTAAGGTGTTGCCCGATCCTCATTACGTCATGTTCCGCGTAGAGTTCTTTCACGTATCACACCAGCAACACGTCACACCCGTACTGGCCACGTCGCCCATCGAGCATGCGAGCACAGGGGCCGGAAGGGCTAAGGTTGCAGGTACAGTCTACAGCCGTTTCCGAAGATATCGACGTGGGGTAACGAATCTAAACCTGATTCGCGTCCGAGTTCGATGGACCGGAACGAGCGAAGAGATGCTGAACATTGTGTTCAAGAGAAAGCCATGATTTACGTTGACCAGCTTCGCGATTGCTTACCGAATGCCAACTGGCCTTTTCGGAAGTCCTGTCACTTGTACGCTGACGAGCTTGACGAGCTCAATGAGTTTGCACAAGGGATCGGGCTCCAGCGTTCATGGCTCCATCAGAGCCCAAGCTTGATCCACTACGACCTAACACCCCGCATGCGACAGCGAGCCATCCGGGCCGGTGCGGTCGAGGTGTCGAGCTCGAAGATGGTAGAACATATCCGTTCACTCAGAGCACGAAGGAGATAGTTATGCCGTTCCAAGGAAACAGACCCGATCATCCAGGGCTGAGCATTACGCTCTGCGAGACCGAGCCGGCGTTTGGGGCGTTGAACATGCAATCGCTCATCAATCAGCCCGTCATCAAGAAGAACAGCTTGGCTGCCAGGGTTGCCGAGCTCGAATCGACCTGCGAGGGCCTTGCCTGGGCACTCGGAGAGCTCATGGCCACGCTGACGATTCCCCGGAACAGAGAGCTATTGCTGGATGGTGACGTCAACGCCGCCAAGGAACTCTTTCGGTACGTTGACCAGAAATCGCCCCACATCAAAGACCTGATCGCCAGGGGAAAGGGTGAACTACCGATCCGTCCCGCCGGCGGAGCCATTGGCCCTGCTCAAGATTCCCCACCTACCCCAGATTGACGGTTGTGGAGCTCCGCGGATTCTTGCCCAGTTTACCACCAGGCCCGAAATCGCGGAGCCCCTTTCACTCAAAACTGAAACCAGACACCTGGCTTCGGAATCCAGCCAAAACGACTCTAAGGCCCTCTGAGCGATTTAGGGGGTATATCGACACCCGAACCGAACGATCGCATGGGAGAGCCCACGCAGGCCACGGGAAACGGGCAAGAATCAGCTCGCCTGGATTCTGGCAACAAAAAAGCCCCGGCATCCCTGCCGAGGCTCCTATGAGGGCACGCGGCTCTGCTGGGGCGTCACTCCAGAATGCTTACCACCTGGCCGTCGGGTATCTTGGCCCGAGAGACAATCTCGAGATCGAGATCCAGGGCGTGAAGGATCTGGAACGCAGATTCCAGACGAACCCCTTTTTCGCCACCAAGTAGACGCAGGACAACGTCCCGAGAAAGCTGAGATTGCTTCCCGATCGCGTAAGCCGACTTCCCTTTCGCCTTCGCGATCTTCGCCAACCGGCGACCCAATGCGACCATACCTTGCCGTCTGCCAGCCACCGTTAAAACGAACGGATGCTTTTTCATGGCGTGCTTGGCGTAGTGCTCTGCTCCTGGCCGAGTGGTCACAAGGCCCGAAGACTTGCTTCGATCTGGCTTGCTGGGCATCCCGATTCCCTTTCAAAAAACACTCTGGCCGCCCCGGAAGACGGCCAGAGCCCCAACCCAAGGAGACGTCGCCACGGACGGCAGACGAGCCGAAAACGACTAAGGCTCCACAGACTATACATCGTCGCACTTTCGCGGTCAACCCCAAAAAAAAGACCGCCCCTCGCAGAAGGGCGGTCATGCTGGCTTTCTTTCAGGTCAGGGAAGAAACCCATCGCAGGGAGGACGGCCAGGCGGCCCCCGAGCTCGACCCTTGGGGCCACCGTCAAGGCGGTGCCGTTGGTAAGAGCTTTTTGATCGTTTGGACATCGTCGCGAAGCTCCCTGATCGCTTCGGCTATGCCACCAGCGTCGGCGGACGCCTCTCCGCCGCCACTCCCGCCGGTCGCTCGCCGCAACGCGAAATACTCACGCATGACCTCGCCGAGAAGACCGAAGCCAGAGATCGCGACTTGTGCGTTCTGGCCGGCAAGGTGCTGATAACTCCCGGCCACTTGCTCCGGGTCTGTCTTGCGATAGAAGTAGGAGCTCAGGTACGAGTTCTCTGTGTCGATCGTGCCGTCGTCCTTCAACGCGACTTCGCCGGCGGCCATGATCGTAGTGCCCCGATGCGTCGTCTCGTCATTGATCTCGACGTCATCGTCACCGGTCCATCGCATGTGGTTCTTAGCCATGTGTGCCTGGCGAGTATCCCATCCCGGTAGCGTCATCGACGTACATGCCCCATTGCCGGCCAGGACCGCGATCGCGGACATCAGTACGACCAGGGCGGAGGCAGAAGAAGACGGCGTCCTCGCGTTGCGTTTGTTGCCGACCTTGCCAGCGAATTTCTGTGCCGCCGGCTTTTCGCTCGCCCCGAGCTTTATGTTCCTGGCAAAGTCTTCGGCGGCCGTTCCGCCAGCCCCGATCGTTACCAGCAACGCGATGATCTTCATCAGTAACTCGGACAACTGATCGGCCTGTTCGTCAGGGGCACCAAACGCGATCGCAACACACGCGGCGATCGCGGCAATGATGGCCTGCCATCGGCTACTCTTCAACAGCCTTTTCATAGGAAATGGCTCCTTCTGTAAGAGGTGTCAGTCAAACAAATCACCAGACGACAGGTCAACGTTCGCTGCCGCTTGGTCCCGATTCTTCGCTAGGACAAGGTTCGTCACAAGGTGTTGTAGCCCTTCGGTGATTAGGTCGGCGTTGGTTTTTGCGGTCACCTTGTTGTCCACCAACTTCGTTTCCGCCAGGGAATAGTTCTCCGTTACCGCTCTCACAATCGCTTCCGCTTGTGCATCCTTGATCGTCAGCGTGATCTTCATGCCTTGGTCCTTTGTTCTCGAATGGCCCTTCCGACTTGGTCTGAATCGCTTCGATGAGCTTGTGTACCTGCCGATAAGGCATTGCGTGAAGAAGCTGGACAACAGCTTCCATCGTTTTCCGTTCGATCCGATAGTATTCGGTCATGCCATGAGCCCCAAATCCCGTAAGGTTTGTTTCACTTCATTGACTTCGGTTTCGAGTTGAGCCAGCGTAGCCCCGCTTGTATCGGCGTTCGCTGCCGGCTGAACGATTGGGGTTGCGTTAAAGAAGCCTAGCTTCTGTGTGGTAGCGGTGCCAATCTTTGTGCCTGTCGTAGTGCCCAATACGATGTTCTTCGCTTCGGCCATTTGCATCCCGGTGGCGATGAACGACAACTGTGTCGCACTGCTCACTCGCACGTTCATGTTCGAGGTAGATGTTGCGACGAACCCGATCGCCGGCGTCGTGGCGAGACTGGCTGACCAGCCAATGTATTCATTGATATCTACTTCAACTGTCCCCTCTGCATAGATACTGAGAAGAGAAGTCCCCGCCGGGCTCCCGGTAGCACTCGGTTTGCAGAAATAGCCAGAGACGCCTCGCCATGCACCATTCCAAATGACACTCGCTTTTACCTCTGCGTCAGCGATGATTCCATAACAATCGTGGGCTTGGGCAGGGTAGCCGCTGACTTCATTAAGGTCGAGGTATGAGTAGAATCTGGCTGCAACGCAATTAGTTGCACACTCGTCATCATCGGCACCGTTGACAATTTGTGCAATGACGTCAAGCCCTACGATGTCGAGTTCGTTAGGTAGATAGCTTTCGTCATTAACGTCAACTTCAGTGGTCAGAGCCAAGCCAATCTGCTCTGTCGAGGTGTTGAGATCGGCTGCGAAATCCAGAGTTCCTTTGTTGTTGAAATCAGACACCCCGTTGACAGTAAGAACGTCTGTTACCGTTAGATCATCTTGAACCGCCAGGTCGCCCGTGATCGTTAGGCTGCCATTGAGGTCGCGTGTTCCATTAGCAAGAAGGTATTGCGTGTGATCGTCGTCGCCCAGGCCAGTCAACGCACCATGATCGGTTGACAGGCCGGAGATATCATCAGCGTTGATAATCGGATCGTCGTTGGCTTCGACGAGCCAGGGGAACTCCGCGTCACGAACGGACATATCACTATCTGTCACCATCACGGGCATTAGACACCCCCGGCAATACCAACTTCGATTCCCCATTTGGATGAATCTGGATCGGTCCAGGTTAGTCGGAGCTTATCGCCACGGAAGAACGACCAGGGCGATGGCCCTTTGGATTCTTCTTGCGACAAAACCAGGTTGACATCGGCCCCGTTCCCGCGATCCTTGCAGGTGTAGAGTTTTGTGTCATATTCTTCACCGGCTCCAGAATCAACATGCACACCGACGTGAGCCGTACCACTACCTTCGTAGAAGTGCATACGAATGAAGACAAGACGAAATGGGGCGTCTCCGCCGAAGACCTTGTCGATGTTGCCTTCGCCCTTAACCCTTATGACGCTCGGCCACTTCGGTTCAGGCCGTAAACGCGAAACAGACGGCCCCATCGCGGCACCGTCAACATTAGCTACTTGCGATTTCCGTGTGTCGTTGTTAGGCGGCATAGGTTGGATCGTCCTCTGTGATGATGTAATTGCTCAGGGGATTGTCGTCGGCGATATTCAGGTTCGCCGGAATCCCGATCAGGAACGTGAACATGAACGGAGGCAATTCTAATGTCTCCGGTGGTGCGAGAATCGTTCGCCAGGACGTACCGAACCACCCACCAAGAACGCCCCAAATGATGTACTTGAGCGTCTTTCGCAGGTGTCGTGTCCCGACGTCATAGTGGATGACCAGGTCGTGCTCCGGTGTCGCGTCGTACCGATTCAGGTTGAACAGCAGGTCGCCAATGTCGGGATCGCGTGACCAGATCGCCCCAGGTGCATCGACCTCTTGTGCGGTCGGAATTGTCTGGACGCCACCGTACTCCGCTTCGCTCAGGTATCCGCGATAGAGGTAGTACCCAACGGCAACGACGTCAGGAATGACGACTTCGGTCGCGTAGACCGCGTCACTCGATTCCTTGTATCCAACGCTTCGGACTTCAGGGTAAAGCGGCATTAGTTCGCTCCCTTGGCCACATTCACCTTGTAGGTTACGACCGAATCAGCCATGATGATGTTGCCGGCCTCGACGCTCGTGTCATGCGTAATTGCCCATTCGATATCAGAGAAGCCGGAGCTCCCCTCTGGCAACTGGAATGATTCAATCCTATCCTGCACCAAGGCTACTTTTGAAAGAATTTCTGCCGTGCCCTCGCCAGTGAGCTCTATTTCGGAAACAACTCGGATCTTGACGCTGCATATCCATTCTTTGTCCTTGTCGATTCGCCCAACTGCTTGGGCTTTCAAGAACTGAACTAGGATGTATGGGATCGGGTGACCGGTTAGCGGAGCATCGCCCTCTTTGACGGCCAGGATTGCTTTCGTGCTACCGTCGCCGGTAGCGTTGAGAAGATGTTCCATGTGAGCAAAAAACGATGCCCACACAGCCGCTATCGTCGTCCTTCCTGTTGCTGCCATGTTTTGAGTCCTCAGTATTGTCGCCGGTATGATCTAGCGACTTCCGCTACTTCCGGTAAAAGGCGAGCGGCCCGCTTCTGCACCGAAGCACCTGAAGCGACCGCGACACCACGCATAGATGAGGTCAGTAGACCGGGTTTCCGCCTGTTGTTCCATTCGTGAATCGACTGGATGATGCAAGCGTTCCGGAGATCGTCTTGCATCGTGAACCGATCCGCCGTGTTACGCCTATGGCTGACAACCAACTGAGGACCAGTGCTTGTTCCCGCTTCAACAGCACCAATCTCTGTTGCCTCTGGACCAGCCAGGTAGATGACAAAAGAAAAAGCGATATACCCACCCAAGATAGAATCCAGCAACGACGCTCGCAACGCATCACCGAGCGTGACGACATGAGAGCCCCAATCCTCGCTCGTGCTGGTTATTCTCTTCAGGAATGTCCCCGCACTAGCGGCTGTATGCAACGCCGTCGGAGTCCCAAGCAACGGGTCTTGGTCAGTGATAAGGTAAACATCGAATATGGCGGATTCGACGACGCCAACACTCCTGTACTTGTAGGTGAATACGGCACTGTCGATTGCCCAGGATGGAAGGATGATTCCGCCTGTCCGATCTGTTGCGAATCGAGTGAAAGCGACTATATCAGTCCATACGCTAATGGTATCGCCCGAAGCCAATGAGATTGAATGGCTGGCATTCCCGAGAACATCGCTTGACGACTGTACCGAAAAATCATCGACCAACGCGGTCGAGTTAAGCGTAACCGACGTGTTTTCAAGATCGGACTCTTCGTCCGTTTTGTATCCGCCGGTATACCTGACCTGAACTTGTCCGGGGGAATTCTTCGACCCAAGCCAATCGCCATTCAGGCGACGAATGACTCCGCTGCTTCCCTCTAAGCCATCGGAACCAGCTTCGATGACGTAGTCAGTTCCTTCGACAAGCTCTGTGTAGTTGTCTGAGTCATCGAAGTCTCGCGTAGATGATTCGCGAATGGAATGCACCTCAACAATCGGGAACGCACCGACACGAATCTGCTTATTGCCGCCGGGGAAGATTTCGATCCTTGAGTGATCGCGTAACAACGGTCTTCCGGCCGCACGCTCTATGGTTGCAGACACATTGTTGACAATGCTCTGCAACACACTGTCATGCACGGTTTGTTCGGCGGATATCCCGAGAACATCCTTTACGTTCGTTAGCGTTGCGAGTCCGTAGTCAAGCCTCATTGCCTGGCTTCCTATGAATTGCTGGGAGGGCAAGGCCACGGCAGCAGAATCCATTCGACTGTGTTCCGGGCCTGCCCTTCCCCAGCATGGCCATCTTAATTGTCGCGGTAGTAGATGTAGAACATCGGATCTGTACCGCCGGTCATGTCGGCGTTGTTGCTGGTCACAGTGACGACAACCTTATCGCCCTTATCGACTTTCAGGTTGGCTGCGGTACCGGTCAACGTGTGAGCCGTCAAGGTGTCGTTCGAGACACCTTCTTCGGTCTCGCTCGCCGATTGAAGGATCTGGTTGCCGTCAACGGTGATACCAGTCACAACAGTACCCGCCGCCGACGACGGTGCTGTCGTGAATCGTCTGGAGACGCCGGTGATGATCGCGTCCCGAGGCATGTACGTTGTGTAGGTTGTTGCAGCATTCGCAGTGAGGTCATCGAGCCGGCATTCGACCGAATGCTGTGCGAACCCGAATTGCTCAACACTGCTATTATGCAACACTTCTACCGGCTGATCGTCGTCAGTCCGGCAATGGATAGAGCCGTTCGGCTTGTTCGTGGTGGTCATCGCACCCGAACCAGCCGAAACGACAACAGGATTCGTTAGATTCCCGAGATACAAATCGCCGGAAATCTTGTAGTTCCCATCACTCAGGTTCATGGCCCATTACTCCTTTTCTAGCATGGCCTTGGACAGTGTTTCCACAGCGTCTCGGAGCTTGTCCGTTGACTCCGTTTGGGCACGGATCAAAGTCCGTGGGAAGTAAATCAGCGGAAGGCCGTCGTTGTCTACTCGCGACAACACTCTCGACATCGTATCGACCTTGGTACTGCAATCCTTGCACTCCTTTGGCGGAGCCGACTTGCCGTTGCTACGTTTACCGATAACGACCTTGACAACTTCGACCAGGCCGGTCGATAACGCAACAACAACTCCGAGAAGAACCACGCTCGTCGTTGCCGGTGAGCCCGTTGGTGTAGTGATTACGGACAACAAATCCTGCATCGAATCTACCTCATTGAGCCGTGAGCTCGACGAGCTCGGGGAAAGACGGGTCCACTTCCGTATCGCCCCAGGCCAATTGGTTGCTGTACTCAAACCGACCCGCGTGCTTCACGTTGACCAATCGCGTTGTTCCGTAGTCAACCCCCAACTCATGAAGCTTGCGAGACATGTTCCAGTCTTCAGGCTCACAGAACGCCTGGAAGACGCCCTTCTCTGAATTGAACAAAATCTGGTCATTGATCGTGAAGCAAAGCTTCTCGGCCCATGACCCACGTATGTCGATCAACATCAGGCCGGTGTTGACCAGTAAGACGGGTTCGCGATCTTTTGGCCAGCCCTTTAGCTTCTTGGCGTGCCATGGGCGAATCACTTCGGGGAGATTCGCTACCTCAGTGGTCGTGAGCCGTCGCGTTCGCCACGGATTGAGCTCGTCGGGACTAGACATGTCGAATCCGGCACTGACGATACCCTTGTTGTCTTTGATTGGGATCGTCACCGACAAAACATCGAGCCGGTCCTTCTTCATTATCTCCATCATTTGACTTAGCCAATCCGGGTCAGCCGGTATGACGTCACCGTGCATGAGGCAGAAATGGGTAACTCCGTTCGCGTGACCAGGCCCAAGCATTTCAGGCTTTCGCAACGTGAGTGCGGTCGCGAACAGCGTATTGAAGCAATTCGCCAGAAGAGATCGCGACTCATACCGCATAACGACCCTTTGTGTCCTCGATGCGGTGATACAGGCATAAGACGTCCCGGCGTCAAGCTGTGCTCCGTAGCACGGAACACCGAGGAAAACGACATCTTCGCGTTTGGGCGAGCTTGCCATTGGACGCCTTTCGCCTGCCACTACGCCCGGTCGATCCGGACTCCTATGCTTCGCTCCCTTCGGGAACGCCAGAGTCCGCGTCCCCAACTTCGGTGAATCCGTCACCTGAAACCCCTGTGGATTCTTCGTCGTTTCCATCCGATTCCCTTTCGGCTTCATCGAGCGATTCGTCGCTAGCCGCTTCGACAACGGCCTGGACGTCAAGCCCGAACTTCTTCGCGATCCGTTCGTACGAACACTCGTACCGAGCAACGACCGCGTTAATCTCTTGGAGCTGAGCAGCTTGATCGACCCACCCGGCAGACTTGGCATCCTCTTGCCACGGCAACGCTGGTGTCGTGTTGACGTAGTTTCGGATCTGCTGTTCCGGCCTACCGATCCAGCCCTGCACCCACTCTTCGTTTGACATATCGAACGCTGCCCAGCGTCCCGAGCGGTCAGGATGAGGGCACGCAATCAGGTTGTTCTTTGGTTTTGTCCTTGCCATTGGCTTGCATTCCTTTCTGTATTCTCTCAACGAGAGAAGAAGCTTGTTTTTCTACTTCGGCCAAACACGCATCGGCCAATGGCTTGTGCGTCGTCCAACAGTTCAGTAACGGTAGGACGGCAAACTCACCTTGCCCAAAGGCTTGCGTCAGGCCACAACCTACACTTGGTTGAAAGGCATCGTGCCCAGCAAGGACGGTTGCTCGCTTACTCCATTCTTCAGCTTCAACGCGAACCGCTTCGGTTGAGTGATCGCCGTCGATGAACACGAAATCGGCACGTTCGATACGATCGAGTGCCTGCAATGCCGTCATCTTGCAATCTCTCACCATTGCCCGATGCCCCAATGCTCGCATGTTCCGGTGGAACTCTTCTTCGAGCGTCGTTCCCCTGTTTACCATGTCTTCGATATGCGGTCGCAGGGCCGAGTTCGGACCATTCAATTCAGGCATGTCCATCGACCACGGATCGACCGCGTATACTTCCGCATTCCCTCTGGCGTGCCGCTTGAGCCGATCGCACAAGTAGGCAACCGATTTCCCTTTCCAGGCTCCAATTTCAACAAAGACCGGCGGGTTGCTGAGTAGGCCAACGTGCTTGGCGACCCAATCGTACAAGAACGGCCAGGTGAACCAACCTTGGATGTCCTTCCAACTTTCCGGGTTGTCGATCATAGTGCCTCTCAAAAAAGCGTGAGGGGGCAGGCAACGGGTGACGCCACCCACCCCCTCGGCCGGGGGAATCGGGCAACTTACGTTGCGTCGGTTTCGTTCGTCTGGCTGGTCGGTGCTCGCTCAGGCGAGAACAGAACAGCAATCAGGCCGTACAACGCGGAGTTCGCGTTGAGCGTATCGACCGGCTTGATGTACCGCTTGAGCGGAGCCAGGTCGAAGTAGCCAACCGAACAGAGGTTGTCGTCGGCGTTCACGAACTGAAGCAGACGCGGGTTGACTCCGGTGTTTGCCGGAGCGGGGATAGTGGCAAAGGTCGAATTGTCGTCGGAGTGCTGAACGTCGATATTCAGCGTGACATCATCGACCACGCCTTTTGGCACGAGAAGAAGCATTTCCTCGTACCCTTGAGTGTCAAACGCGGCGGCCGCTCCATCCGTTGCGGTCGTGTAATCCGCCGGGGGGAGCGACACCTTAACTTCGTACTTCCCGTGTATGCGATCCATTTCGTTTTTCTCCGTGTTAGAGGATCGTTTTTCTATCAGAACAACGTGCCACAAATAGGCGTAAGGCAACTCCACCGTTAGCGGATCAAGTGGTTGAGGTTCGAGCCTTAACCAACTGAGTCCCGTCGAGCTCGGCGATCGCCACACGAGCAGTGGAGCGTACCCAGGTTTGGTCGGCAGCAAAGCCGGCCTCCTGGCTATTCGCCACACGCATCTGCCGTCGTTCACCCATCGCCATCCCCAATGACAGGTCGCCGTAGAGGATGAAATCGGTCGTAACGGCAGAGGTGGAAGGCATGACGTCCACTTCGACGACCGGATCGCCCAGGAGCATCTTCATTCGCTTCCGGGTTCGGTTGTCGATGCCGTAGCTGATAACCGGAGCCCCTGTCGTAGTGACCAGGCCGTCGATGATCGCGGCGATGTAGCGGTGCATGTACCACTTCGCACCTGCCCGCGACTTAGTCGGCAGCAACCCTTGCATGGAGCACAGATCGGCATAAGCGAGCTCGCCGAACGTGTCCTTCCCGGTGTTCGTTAGAGACGCACCCGTCGCGTTGCCCAGGATGTGGGTAACGACGTTGGACACATTCAACGCACCGGTGACACGGGCATAGGTCGAGGTGCCGTCGCCCAGGAAGCCGTTCGTGTCACGAGCCTTCGCGTGGGAGAACGAAATCTTCTCGGCCATGTACGACCCGAACTCGATCGCGACATCTTCGGCCAAGGTGTTCGACCACTTTGACAACGTCGCGTAAAGCCGAGAGGTCAGCGTAACATCGCCGAATGCCGCATTGGATTCGGTGATGTTCGAGTTTTCTTCGGGGTAGTACACGGTGAGCTCTTGCGTGTCTCGCGGGATCGTAACCGTCGCGGCCGTCATGGGAATCCGGGCGGCGTTCTGCCCGAAATGCCCGTGGGTCTCGACGTTGCGAATCAAGTCCGCGAGATATGCCGAGGGCACGAGAGCACCACCTTGTGCGAACTGGCCTTCCTCCAGGGCCTTGTATGCCTCTTCGGCCCAGCCGTTCGGCCCTTTATTGGCCATCTTTTCGAGAGCCTTGTGGCAACGAGATCGAACTGGATCTTCGTGGCAACAGCGAGCCATGATCCAGAGCCCGAACGATTTGGCTACTTCGATATCGCTGAATTCAAACCCATTCACAACCCGCGTCCTGAACGGCACTGGTGGCCTATCGTGTCCACCGGCATGAACAGCTTTGAGAGCGTCCTTCGTAGCCGTGATATGAGCATCCAGGGCAGACTTCGTAGTCTTCAATTCATCCTGAACGCCCGCGATACTCTTTCCGATTTCGATGATCTTGCCGTCGTGATCCTCCACGTTACCAGTGAGATCGCCGACCTGGCCGCCGATCGTTTCGATAGACTTCGACGCCGACTCGATCGACTTCTGGATCGTAGCGACCGAATCACTAGGCGGCGTTTCCCAGAGCATCAGGCCAACGTAGAACATGGCCAAGCAAACAAACATAAGCGGTATGCTGAACATTTCTTACTCCTTGTCTTCGCCAATGCCGAGGGCACTTGCATGACGTCGCAAGTGTGCCTCTGCCCTGGCAATGTAAGTGGATTTCGATTCCTTCAGGGGCTTAACCTGATTCACACGAGCCAACGCATTCCGAAGCAAGGCCTTGTTGATCGACGTGTGCTCCGCCGGGCTTTCTACGGATGCGGTGTGATGCGGAAGGTGTCGGTACTTCTTCTCAACCTTCCCATCGGAATCGCGTTCAGCACCTTTTTCGACAATGAAAGCATCATCGGGCAATTCCGGGTGTGCCGCCTTGAACGCAGTGTCAACGAGGCCGGAAACGACCTCGGATAACCCCAACAAGGATTCGGCGATCGCTTCTGGCGAAACATCCGTACCGGATTCGGGGGTATCGACGGTAGGGACATCTGGCGATTGCTCGCCGCCAACAAGCGACTTCACGCTTTCTTGGAGCGTGGCTATGTCGTCAGCAATCTCGTCGAGACGGTCGGAACGACCAAGCGTCTCTTCCACTCGCCTTTCGAGTTCGGCGATTCGCTGTAACGACTTGGCTGCAATAATGGCATTCGGGTTGACTGGCTGAGACGTGATAAGTACATGAATCAACTCGCTCTTGGCAACAATGCGAACAGTACCGCCGCGACGAGTGTCTTTATAGTCCCGCTCGATAACCCTCAAGCCGACCGACAAACCACACATGAACCCGCGTTTCACTTTGCCTTCATAACGGGCCGAAAGCGGATCTGTGTCGAACACTCCTTTCTTCAACAATAGGCTTGTCGGGGTTTTTTGTATCTTCAACGCCTTCGCTACTACGGCACATTCGCCATTGGCAAATGCTTCGCTGTAGTGGCTTCCCGCTATGATTGGCCCACCAAGGGCCATGAAACGTCTGGTGTCTATCCCTTTTGCGATGATCTTGTCACCCTGTGGATCAACGTCGTCAGTGCTGAGGATGCCGCTGAACTCATGTTCTTTGGCCAAATCATCACCCGGCTTGGACTTGAACGTCATAACAGGATACGAGAAGCCGGTGTCAACGTCTTGGACGCCTTCGCTTCTTCCGCCGCGTGATTCGTCGGACCGTGGCATTTTCTAGCTCCTATTCGTCGTTCGACTCGCCCTTCTCTTTGCGAGGCGGTTCATTGTTGGGAACGGAAGGTCCGTTCATTTGCAACCTGGCCGGCACCATGTTCGTCGGTACCCAAAACTCGTTGCCCCATGGTCGGGACTGGAATCCGAGATTGAACTTCTCGCTGACTTCGTTAAGCGGGACGCCGGACTTGACCCACTCGCGAGCTTCTTTCGCTCTATCGTGATGACGATCCTGTAGGACAGGAACCTCTTTGAAATTGGGAACCAGAACAGCCGTGTCAATCCGGGCAGAGATATTCACGTTGAAAAACGTGAAGAATCGCATCGCCCACGGCGTTACCGTGTTGATGAAGAACTGTTCTTCATCCGGCTTTCGGTTCCCGCCACCGATCTGGACTCCGCCCTTAGGCTTGACCGCACCGAGAAGCGTTTCTGGAATGTTGTAAATCGCGAGGATTTGAGCCTTGGTCAACTGAGCGAGCTCGCCAAAGTCCATGTCTTTGTGCGTCACCCCAAGGGTCGATGGACGTAGTCCGTTACCAAGGAACGCAACGCCATGACCACGCCTAGCTCCGCCGTGCGTCGTGGTCCACCAATCGGCAGCTTCTTGTGCTTCCTTTGTGCCGAACCGTTCGTCATCAGTGTGGAAAACGATGCTTGGCATTGCACCGTTCTCGAAGAATGCCTTGTTGAAGGTTCCGGTCGCAACGTCGCCATAGATTGCCAGCCTGGCCGCCGTAGTTGGAGCAAGACCGTAGACGTCGTGGTACGGGTTGTGGAGCTTCCACTCGAACAAGTCCATTCCGGGGATAAGCTTCTCACCCGTCTTACGCCTTGACCACGACATCGCGACGTCGTCGCCATCGCGGTCTTGAGCAATGTTCGCGGCCAGCTTGCGAAGAGATCGGTTGCGGACTCCACTAATGGAGCCAACCGTCATATCCTGTGGCTCAAGGAACTCGTGCCCGTCGAGCAAGATGTTAATCATCGCTTCCTCAACGAACGATTCCCAATTCTGTTTACTGTTCGGCTTCTTTGCGAACTCTTCGACCTGGCTTTGCTTGACAATGGGGTCGTCAGGGTTTGGCCCCGCCTTTGCCTGGAACGGGAGCCTGGCTACTTGGCGAGAAATTAGCGATATGGCAGCATGAGTCCAGAGAGAAGAAGCGTATGGTTGGGAAGTATCGACACCGGAATCGGTAGCGTCCGCGAGCTCGTCTTTTGCCGCCGCGAACCGTGCAGCCCATTCGTCAAGCGTATACGTGGCTTTCGCGACGTCTAACCGACCGGCCAGTTTTGCGAGTCCTGTGGCCATCCTTGACCGTAAAGACACGAGTCCGTTCTTCAATTTTCTTACCTCACTTGCCTTGGTCTCCGATCAGTAGTCCGCGTCACGAGGCCAGCATTTCCTTCTAAAAATAGATCAAGTCCGTCGCGTTTGTCAAGTCATGCCACATTTGCGACTGCCCCGACGAACTCGAAAGGCCGGCATCGGGCAGCACACCGAATCGCAAAAGACGCCGCCCAGAACCGGTCCCCGTGGCCATTCGCGGATCGCGGTGCCGCTATCACAACATTCCCGCGATCGGTGGTTGATTTCTCGACGGACTCAAAATCGGCGGCAATGTCCTCATCCTCTGGCATGAAGAAATTGCCTTCATCCATTGCTATTTTGAGCCCGGTCGCCATGTCGATTTTATTGGCGTTCGTGGGGGCAACGGGCTCGATAATCCGCCGGCCGAATTCTTCGACAAGGTTCTCTGCCAGGTGCATCCCGATGCCCTGCTCGTCGATAGAGCATCCCCGGACGTTCGGGATCGCTATCAGCTTCTTCAGGAAAGATTCCTGTTTGCTGAACGGGGTACGATCCATCACGAAGACAGCTTCGGTCTTGTAGACGTCCCCGGTCTTGCTGATAACCCAAATGACGGTCAAGTCCTTCCGCCGGCCAACGTCCACGCCGACGTAGAATTGCTTCTCTTGCTTCGCGAACCAATCCATCGACCGCATCATCGGGATGTTCTCGTCTTGGCACCGCTTGATGGTCTTCCATTGCAGGAACGCGATCAGAGCATCGGTGAACTGACACATATACTCTTGGTTCCACATATCCAGACCGATATCGGCAATCTCTTGTCTCTTGAAGTCCGCGAACGAGACGACGTCGCCCTCTGGGTCGCGAAGGATCAGGCCATCGGCGACAGCTTGTTCGATCGTCGTTCGATGCCACGACCAGCCCGACCCCTTCTTGCCCTTCTTGATGTAGTTGGATCGCAAATCGTGAAACTTGTGGTGGCGGCCGCGGGGCGTCCCAATGACGGTCATGCGTTTGCCGTGCATGATGGACGGCTTGATGATGCCGAAGATTTCGTCCGACTTCGGGAACAAGGGGAACTCGTCAATCAGCCAGTTGACCGTGTCGCCGGCCGTTGTGTCAGGATCGCACGGCAAGGCTTCAAGCGTAGCTCCGTTGTTGTAAGCGATCCGACGCAAGCCGATGTTTTTGTCGTCAACGATCGGATCGCAACCAAGTGCATCGACGATGTACTTGTTGATCGCCCGGATATGCTTCGCCGCTTTCGCCAAGAGCTTTTCAGCCTGGCGTTGCGATCGAGACATCGTGTTCCAATCCTGGCCGGTTATCAAAGCGTCCAAAACCATATCGGCCGTCGCGGTAACAGATCCGCCGATCTGCCTGGCTTTGAGCCAAGCTTTTAATCGCGATCGGTCCATGATGAAGTTCTTCTGATACCGATGAAGAGGAAGAACCGCCATGAGTTCTTTCGCAGATACCGTCATCGTGTCCAATCCTGTTCGGGTTGAAGGTCGTCAACAATAAGGTACGCGACACCGTTGCCCGCCACTTGGTCTGTGACGCCGGTATGTCGAACGGAAAACGGGAAATGACCGTATGAGGCTTTCAGGAGTAGATCGCTTGCGAGTGCATCGACAATGCGTACGATGGAGCCGCCGTGATGACGAGCTACGTTGCCGTCGGGCACTTGTTCGATGGTGATGTAGCCAGGATTGTCACACCACGCCAGGCGAATCAGGTCGTCCTTTTCCTTCTGAGTCATCATCCGAATCATCCTTGCTGCCAGGAGGCAATGCGGGAACGTCCTTGTTCCCTTCCTCGACTTCCGCGTCGATAATCTCGCCGGCATTGAAGCTATCATCTTCGGTGATGCCGTAGATCTGTTCGCGGATCTGAGCAATAACATCTTTCGGGTCAGAGGTCACGCGAACCTCTTGCGTTTCCTTGAACTCAGGACTGTGTGTTGACAGGAAGAACTTCACGGCGTTGAACGCAACCATGCCATCGCCGCCCATGAGCTCAAACAGCTTCGACGCTGCTCTCGACTTGCCCAACTCCGCCGCACGAAACATATCGGCTTGCAGTTTCGGATACAGGTTCAACCACTCGCCCAGCATTCTCGGCGTCAATCCGCACGCCCTGGCCGCTTCGTTGTTACTGAACCCCAGCACCCGTAGCCTACACAACGCGATATGAACCGCACCGTTGTACCCGGTTCGCGGATCTGCCCCAGACAACACGACGCCAGGATCAATCGGAATCAACTCAGCCAACGCCTCGCCAAGCTGTTCGTCGATCGACTCCACCAGGCTCGCCGGCAACCCGACGCCCTCAATCACGTCGCTGACTCCAGTCACCGGTGCGTCCATTCGGACCGTCCCAATCTCCCGGTCCTCAACCTCTGGCCCGCCGCCAACACCGCCTGGCCGGTCACTCACTGCCAGTGGATTCCGTATCCGCCCGTCCCGCTTGACCTCGATCGCCGTCGCCATGCCCCCCTCGATCGTCTTGACGTACCGAGGGGCACTCGGTACTTCCTCTGTCGCCACCACCGGATCACCAAGCTTGACCCCAGCAGGCACTTCAGCGGGAACCATAGGACGATTCGCCAGTAGCTCCAGCACATCTTTCGCGATCGGCTCAGGAACGATCGTCCCAGCCCGCTCAGCGGACGCTCTTCTTTCTGCCACTTCCGCCGCCGCCACCGTGCCAGGCCGAATTTCCCGAAAATCGCCCCCGTCGCCCCGAGCCCCAACACCACAAGGCTCCCCGCGAGGAACCTCGCCGAATCCGTCGCCACCGTCCCCACAACAACCGTCATCCCTGCCATTACCCATCGGTACATCCTCCAGAAGCCACCATCGCAAGCCATCGTCAGGTGCCCATCCATGCATCAAACATACACGACGAATCCGAAAACGCCAAATCCGGAAGCAAAGGGCGAGACGAGAAAGCGTCAAAGAGGCGATGAATTTGAGTGTGTGGGTGAGAGATGCGGGCTGCGTGCATAGGCGTGCGAGAGGGAAGATTTCGGAAGGGAGTATAGGGGGGGTGTTGAATTAAAGGGAACGTGATAGCCTGTCCTGGTAGGGTATATATATAATAGATACTACAATACCAGTGACAATAGTATGACACGATGATGATGGATGAAGAACGTGAACGACGAACGGACGAACGTGAAAAAAATTGAACGAACACAAACACAGCAACGATAGAATGTAGTGGAGTAGGACAGTGGAATAGAATGATGGAACGAAGGAACGTGATGATAGAACGTGAACGTGAATGGAAGATGGAACGTGAACGTGAACACGATTGGAACGTGGACACAATGACAACGGCAACACGATTGGAACGTGGACACAGGTACTGACGAGACGTTATCACAGCAACGGTAGCACGACGGACATCGGTACACACAGCTTCTCTCTCACGAGGGACATGACGGGTAGTCGGGTACATCTTCACCGGATTCAGCACCATAGACATCAGCGGTAGCAGTATCATCGGTAGTACCATCAGCAGTGGCAGCGTCATCACCACCAGCAGTAACGACGACATCAGCACGGAGGGTCGTTACGTTCTATCCATAGGGAGATCGAAGCGGAGGTTCCCTCGCGAACCAAGCTTCACTCGCGTCCAGCTCGGTCGCCGACGCCTCCGGGTCTTTTCCCTCCCGTGTCCCTCCGGCGTCGGCTCCCTCGCCTCGGCCGTCTTCGCTCGGTCGCCGGTTGTCCTTGTCTTGTCCTCCGTGTTTCTTTCTCGGCTCCCTCGCTACGACGGCCTCGCTTCCCCGCCCGTCGCGTATTCTGTATACCCGCCCCGCTTCCGCCGGGTCCGCCGGTCGCTCCGAGTAGGAGCGGGCTCCGTGTTCTTTCTTGTTCGTGTGCTTGTCTCGTGGCCCGCTCCTACAGTCGCTCCCTGGCGGCTCCCGGCTCCGCGTGGCTGGACGTTCTCTCGCGACCGGCGTTCGGACGGGTGCTCTGCATCGACGCGGAACGATTGCTTCCGCAACCGTCCGCTTCGTTGTCTCTTGACGATGACACCACTCGCCAGCACTCGCAGTCACCGGTTCGACTCACGTCGAACCTGCCGTTGCTACCAACGAACATCGGACGCGACACCACCATGTCACCGGCTCGCCTTCACGGCTCGCCTGCCGTTGCTAAAGTTCGGTAGTCGGGATCGCAGGGGAACGTCGCCTGTAACGTAGCATCACTCGCAACTCACCGAGGGGAACGTCACTCGCGATCGACGCAAGCGGGCCGCGTCGGGGTTCTCTCTGCCTCGTGTCCCGACGCGGCCCGCTTGCTGCCCCTCGCCCGTCTCCGCTCGGTCGCCGGTTGTCCTTGTGCCTCCGTTCGTGTCGGTTCTCGGCTCCCTCGCTACGACGGGCTCGCCTTCCCGCCCGTCGCGTTGTTCTACATACCACGACGTACACGTAGCTCGCGTAACCCGGCCCTTCCGCCGGTGCCCCCGCTCGCTCCGAGTAGGAGCGTCGGCCGGTCCTGATGGCCCGGCCTTTGGCTCCTACAGTCGCTCCCTGGGGGCGACCAGCTCCGGGCCTGCGTTCTCTCTATCCACGGACAGGGGACCGGTTCGACTCACGTCGAACCTGCCGTTGCTCGTTGGAAGATCGGACGCGAAGGGATGCCCCGCGGAGTCGTTCACTCGTCACGACCCGCAGTCTCAGCATCACCCGCAATCCCACCAGCCGAAGCGTTCACTCGCAGTTCTCGCCCGCCGGCCCTTCGCTCTTCTTCTCGCCCTGTGGTCGCTCCGGGCCGGCGGTCTCGGCCGCCCGTAAAGCCTCGCCGGTTGCCCTTGTCTCGCCCTCTGTCTCGGTTCTCGGCTCGGCAGCGGCCCGCTTCGCGGTCCGTCCGGGCGGCTGGGGTGGACGACGGTCGGCAGTGGACGCTCTTCTTCGTCCGCCACCACTTGCCCGCCAGTACAGCACGGAACGGGTGTAGTGGACGACGTCGTCTGGACCGGACGAAAACTAGCCCAGCCCAGGGAGGGGACGGCTAACCGCGATGTGGTCGCAACGGGGTGCCGAGGCAGCCCATATTACCCAGGTTCCGGACTTCCCGGAGCGAGGCCGCATTGCCTATCTTCACATTGGGGACGTTTCACGCGGAACCGCCGCCAGCCCGTGTAATACCCCTGTTGCCCGGCTCGCGGATCCCCCTTTGCGGAGGTCCGTAGGACCGGAGCACCGTCGAACCGAACGTACTCAGGCATACCAGCAGAGGGCACGCCCCGCGATCGCCATCGGCCAGCAAGCACGCAAAACTAGGGGCCGTTACCGCTAGCTGAATCTGTCCGCCTCTGTTTGCCGCCGGTGGTCGCTGTTGCTCCTGATTATAACCGGCGGCAAACAGAGGCGGACAGATTCAGCTAACAGCAACCGCCCCTAGTTCTCCGTGCCCGCCAACCGACAGCGATCGCGGGGCGTGCCCTCTGCTGGTATCGGTGTGTCTGTTCGGTTCGACGGTGCTCCGGTCCTACGGAGGGGGATCCGCGAGCCGGGCAACAGGGGTATGCGGTGTTGCCTTGTGGTGGGGGCTGGCGGCTAGTGCTGCTTAGTTCTATGGGGTGTTAGAACTATTCGGTGGCGGTTGCCGGCAAATACCAAGCAAAAAAATCTATTAAATGGGTATTGACAAGCGTCGTGAAATGACGACAATATACTGTAGAAAGGCGGTGCGATATGGTCCGTGTAATCAAGTATCGGTACGAAGTCTACGGCGTTGGGTACGGAATCCTTCGTGCTCGCGACATGACCGAGATCGACGGCCTTGTTCGTCGGATGCTGGCCGCTGGTTGCGAGGTTGTCGCTGTCCGCGTTCGTGACATTTCAGAGGTGATCGGATGAATGTCGGCGTCGTCTGCGGTTCGCGTTCCTGGCCGTCTCAATCTCGGCTGTTCGATGCCTGCAACAAGATACTTCCGTATAGTTCTATAGTCTTCCATGGTGATGCTCGCGGTGCGGATCGTATCGGTGCGTTGTGGGCTGTGTCTCGCGGCCTGCCCGTGCGTGCGTTCCCGGCTGATTGGCAACGGCTAGGCCGATCGGCTGGTGTCCGTCGCTCTGCTGATATGCTTCGTGAAGCTCTCCGGCTCGTAGCCGATCCGGTCGATGTGCTCGTGGCCGCGTTCGTCGTCGGCGATGCGTCCCGCTGCCCTGGCTCGTGGTTTACTATTCGCGAGGCTCGCCGGCTCGGCTGTTGTGTGTCGATCGTTTACCCGACCGGCTTGATCTTGCCGGCGATTCCGGCAAATCCGTCCTTGTTCACTTTTGAAGAATAGGAGTAAAAACATGTTGATCGAAATCCGCACTACTCCAGACACAAAGCTCGAATGGCGTCCTGTAGATGTCATCTGGGACCACAGCGACGGAACCACCGAAACCGCATGCGGACTCGTTGACGATACGGGACAAGCGCACCTGATTTGCCGAACCCGTGGAAATGTTACACGCATCGGCACGCCCGAGGATTTCGATGCGTAATGCTATCGAGGACATCATCGACGAAATCGGACCCGACCTCGTAGGCCGGGCTGTCGTCGTCGCCGGTTGCTTCGTGCTTTGCTTGCTTATTATCTGGCTACAATCGTGCTCGCCGTTACCGGTGCAACCGGCGACGACGACAGCCCATTGCCGGCCAGCGTCCGACGTTTACCTGCCGAATCCTCTATCGGTGGATGAGATGATCGAACAACAACAGCTTCGGGAAGAGGCCGAGGCGATGCGATGGAGTCTCCGCAATGGCAACGGTACTTAAGACTAACCCAGTAGACCATCACAAAGACCTGATCGACGAACGCGACCCGGACAGCAATAGCTACGCCCGTTTCGTCCGCAACTGGTGGATCGAGGTCGAGATCGACGAACGAGTCACACAATTCAAAGCTGGCCCCAAGACCAAGGACGGCGGCTTCGAGCTCACAATCTACCAACGCGACGACAGCGACCCGACCAAGGGTGACTCTATCGAGGCACTACACGTCGTGGGGTTAGTAGGGAAAGACGGCAAGCTTCGGCTAGAGGCCAAGGGGCCGTACGGTGAACACCTGGCCGACGTAATATCTCAGCGTGACGGTTGACAACCCGTCGGCGACGGCTCCGGCTGGTCACGGAGCCCGAGCCGATCGGTTCTCAGCGTCGAGACCGGCGAATCGTCCCCAAACACAGGAGCCCTTACCAATGCGACTCTTCACGATCACTATCTGTCTAGCGGCTGTCGTTTTCATGGCCTGCTTGCACTGTTCGGCCCGAGGTGCAGAACCATCCCCTGAAATCCAGCCCCACATCGTCAGCGTGACCCACTACACGTACACCGTCACCGTCTGGTCAGACTACACGGTGGACCTGTCCTCCGCCGAACCACTCGACGCACGATCGGCGGCCCGCCTGGCGGCCCGCTTGCAAGCCCAGGCCGAACGGCTCGCACGCATGGCCCGCCAGGCTCGTGCACAGGCCAACCGAGCGAAAAACTCACAGCCCGATCCAGATACCACAGATACCCTAACATCGACACCAACGACACCCGATCGTCCCATCCAATGCCAAGCCGTCGCTGTCTCGACCGGTAAAAGATGCCGGAATTCCGCCATTTCAGGGACACCGTACTGTAAAGTGCATAGCTGGACGGAAAAGAAGCGAACGCGGAAGGAGTAAAGCCACATGCGTTGAACAAAAACCGTACTCCGTCGATAGCTTCGGTTGTTGGCGGAGTTTACAACGACATACCCCGATTTCGACCCCCTTGTAGGTTATACATCGACGGGAACGGGGGGAATGGAGGGGTGAATCGGTACACATAGAAGGAAGGTTCCGGCCGTTTCTGGACGAATTGTTGTAAAGTGTTGTGGTGCCGGGACTTGCGGACGTTTTCCAGTGTGGCTGGCAATTATTGCACTTGTGCTGCAATCTGGCCACCTGGCCCTAACCCTAACCTTGGAGGATTGACCGATGACAGACTGCAGGAATTGTGGACAGGACACGAGCCCGCCGGACGGCCGGCTACCGGACGGCCCGGGACAGCACACTGCCGAACCTGGTAGTATCTGTTCCGGCACCCTGCGGACCGAAGACCTAGTCAACGCGTTCGTGGATGCTCTGGACCGCTTGAAGGCAGCCGAAAGCCTGTCCCCCTGGTGGAACCCTGACCGCTTTGCTCGGCTCGATGATCTACTGGCAGAGGTGGAACGCGAGCGAACCGAACACGGCTACTACCACGGGGATCTTTGTGCGGACCACCTCGAACGGATGCAGGACGCATTGAACGGCTATGCACCGGACGGGCATTTCTTCGGGGCTCATCCGGGAGACGGAGCCGACTTCGGCTTCTGGCCGTGCGACGAAGACGATCCGCAACCGCTGGACCCGCAACCGGAGCCGACCGACACGCCCGCCGATCCGGTGGTCCGGCTGGACATGCTCGACCAGTTCGGAAAGCTTCGAGACATGCAAGCACGGGCCGAAACCGAATCCCGCAAGCTTGCCATGTCGTTGCTGCTCGAATGGCTCTGGCCCGAAGCGTTCTCGGCTGGCAAGATCCGCACCCGGATCCTACCGGACGCACCGGATCGGTTCGCATCGGCTACGTTCCTGATCTACTCGAAGGACAAACCGTCGCACCGCTCCGAGGTCCCGCTGTCGATCGTCCCCTGGCCATTGTTGGCCGACGTCGCACTCCACAACGCGGGGATCTTCGGCAACCCGCTCGACAACGCCGCGGGACAGACCCGCTTTCAACGTATGCGGCAGTGGTGGCTGCACCACGCAACGACGGAAGCCTGGCAGATAACGCAGAAGACGCAGCACCACGCGTTGATGCTATCAGAATGGGGCGTACCGTCACGACGTCCCCGACCCGTCGCACAGGCAGATCAGAAGGAGATCGACGCACCATGACAACAGCAACAGAAGCCCGAACGCACCACCAGGCCAACCGATCCGCAGACGCGATGGCACGCAGGACAGGCGAGACTTGTTTTGTCATCGACGCCGGCGACGACGACCCCTACCGTGGTATCCAAATCGTGACCGAAACTGACCTCGACACGTACTACGCCGGAATACGAGAGGAGCGAATCCTTTATGTCACTAGCTGAACGCAATCCCAAAACGTGCGTGATCTGCAACGAGCCGTTACACGGCAGCAGCTCGACACTATCGGTCCAGATACACCGCACCGGTCCCGATCCACGGGCGGCCGTTGCTCTCGACATAGCAATC
>Ga0180438_10002164_pt1 | contig 32949 bp, 48 predicted proteins | sample SS_ome_12_FD_132455 | JGI IMG/M metagenome (GOLD analysis project Ga0180438, IMG submission 132455) | Hypersaline lake sediment archaeal communities from the Salton Sea, California, USA - SS_3_D_2 metaG | ecosystem: Environmental > Aquatic > Non-marine Saline and Alkaline > Hypersaline >... | reverse complement strand
TTACAAGGGGCCACTTTGGTATTATGATTCTGGCAGTGTCTTAGCTCCTAGAAACAGTTTTTACAAAACATCTGTAGACCCAGCTAGTAGTTTGCCAAGTCCTTACACAGCTACAGGACAATTAGCTGCAAGTCAGTTTCCTGGTGTCTGGTGTAGAATATCCATTTAGGAGAAATCATGAGTAATAGTCATAAAGACATTCCGCTGAATGCGACGACATTTAACACACTTTCTCCAACAACGACTAAGGGCGATCTCATTGCTCACAATGGAACAACTAATGTTCGTCTACCTGTTGGGAGTAATGACTTACCATTAGTGGCTGATTCTACTGATGCAGAAGGAATCGTATACAAAGCATTGCCTATCGCCGGTGGCGGAACAGGAGCTACCACACAAACTGAAGGATTTGATGCGCTAGCACCAACAACGACAAAGGGCGATGTTATTGTTTCGAATGGAACAGACAATATCCGTCTTGCTGTTGGTACAGACACACATGTACTTACTGCGGATTCAGCAGAAGCTAGTGGAGTCAAATGGGCAGCAGCAAGTGCTGGTTTATCTGCCGCTACACAAGCTGAAATGGAAGCTGCCACAGATAACACTGTTGCCGCAACACCAGACAACACGCAGTATCACCCTGGTGTTGCTAAAGCCTGGGTTTACTTTGATGGATCAGGAACAGTCTCGATCAATGCGTCTTACAATGTTGATAGTATTACTGATCACACCACAGGTGACTACAGTGTCGTGATTGGCACGGATTTCAGCAGTGCAAACTATTGCGCTGTGGGTATGTGTGGGAGAGGATCAATTAATGGGGATACGACAACTGCTGCATATTATAGCACCCCAAATGCAGTAGGAAGCTTTAGAGTTCTCACATCCGTAGCTAGTGTCTATTCTGCTTTAGATTCACCGGATATTTATGTGGCAATGTTTGGAGACCAATAATGAGCGATATAAGAGTTATCTATGAGTTTGAAGGTAAGGTTAGTGTCATGCAGCCTACCGATAGCGCTCTTAAACAAAAGACTCTCGGTGAGATCATAAAGAGGTCACTCCCAGAACAAGTTCCTTATGTGATCACAGATAAGAATGCTCTTCCATCAGACAGAGAGTTTCGTGATGCATGGAAGCTAGAACAAGATAGGATTGATATTGACCTCAATCGCGCTAAAGACATCCAGCTTTCTAGATTAAGAAAAGCACGTGATGTCAAAATCTCTGCTTTAGATGGCAAACAATCTGAATTGACATCAAAGGGAGAGGATTTAGCACCCATTTTTGCTGAGAAGAAAAGGCTTAGAGACATCACAGAGCCTTTAAAGTTAGCTAATCCTTCCTCACTCGAAGAAATCAAAACATTGGGTAACCTTGAACAGGTGTAAAAATGGCAATTAGAAATTTTCCAGTAAGGGACACTCGGCATTACAACTTTTTCGCTCCTGTTGTTCGCATCAAAAGAGAGCCCCTTAGTACTGATATCAAAGATCCTTCTACTGGAAGATATTATGAGAGGCCAACATTCTGGCAAGTTGGAAGAGATCCAAGCACGGGAACAGAAGGTGACTTGTGGTACTTAGCTGATATCACAGCAAATGTAGCAGATTGGCAGAAGCTAGCGACCTCATCAGGAGCAGGCGGAACCATCATCAGTCTAACTGGAGATGATGCTGCAATCGTGTTTGCTGATGTAGATGGTAATATTGATGTTCAAGGATCTACCGTAGCAAATGCCACCAATGCCAAGCCGCTTTACATTGATGGGACTCCAGCATCTAACCTTATTGAAGTAGAGCTTCAAGTTGGAGCAGCTCTAGCATCTGCACCTACCGATAAAAATGATGCTGGTTTAGTAAGTGTCAATAGTAATCAGCTTACTATGACAGAGCATGGTTATGTAGGTCTCGTTGGTGGTACGGATCTTCCTCCAGTACAGACGATTACTGGCGACGGAAGCACTGCTGTTGGTCCTGATGCTAATGGTGATATCACATTTAATGCTTCTACTGTTGCTAATGCGACAAATGCTAAGCCGCTTTACATTGATGATTCTGTAGCCAATACGATCACTTCAGAGATCCAAGTTGGTGCAGACATCACGGGTGCTCCAGCTGACAAAAATGATGCTGGACTAGTGAGCTTTAATGATACTCAGTTTGTGACAGATACCAATGGTTATACCTCACTAGTCGGTGGTACAGATTTAGCACCAGTACAGACACTCACTGGAGATTCTGGCGGAGCAATCAGCCCAGATGCTAACGGTGATATTGATATCGTCGGAGGAACAGGCGTTACTGTTACAGGTTCAGGTACTCAACTAAGCATTGCTGTTGATTCACCAAGTCCTGGTCCAGGATTTGTCAATATGACAGAAGAATTCATGTGGAGCAATACTTTAGCTAAAACCGACGCCATTTTAGGGGATTTAGGCTGGCGATCCAGCAGAGATCTAGTACAGGGAACGAATAGCAGTAATACGCACCCTGGAGTTGTAGAAGTAAGCGCAGGAACTGGAGTTGACTACAGCCTAACTTTAGGTGATATGTATCTTGGTGGCGGAGAAACTACATTTACATGGATTATCAAGCTAGATAATTTAGGGACTACAGCTCAACATTATTCAATTAGTATTGGACTTGTTGGAGATACTGCTACTAAAGATGATAATGGGGTCTTTTTCCGTTATCAAAAAGACATTAATAGCGATAAGTGGCAAATCGTCAGCGCTGATGGTGGGACAAAAACAACCAATGACTCTGGAGTCGCAGCATCCACAAGCTGGGTTAAACTTGAGGCAGTTGTTAATGCTGGAGCAACATCAATTACATATAAAATAGATGGAATTGAAACGAGCAATAGCCCAATAACAACAAATATCACATCAAATGCTCTGCAACCTAAAGTGTTTATTGAGAATCAGGCAGGAGCTACTGCATATGATTTTGAATTTGATTTCTTTCAGCTGTTGATCGATCTCACGACTTCAAGATAAATAGATGCTTAGCTCTTTGGAGCCTTGAGCTTGCCGATTAAATCAAACGATTCAAGGCTCCCTTGAGATCTTTGATGTGAGCGGATTTGATCGATTGTCGTGCGTTTTTTTGTCTTCTTGATGCAGCTCTTGCACTTAGTGCTTAGGCCATCTGAATTGCTGCGTGACATGGTGAATTCAAGCAGATGCTTCTCTTCTCCGCAAAGCTTGCATTGCTTTTTTGGTGCTTTCTGTGCCATAGCTGAGTTATACCTTGTTATTAATACTTATACTATCAAATCGCTATAACTTTTCAAGCGCATAGGTGTCATATGAAGCATATTGCCATTCTATCATTAGTCCTTCTTTGCGGATGTTCTACCATCAATGAGTACCTTGGATTCCAGGATGATAACATGGTCGAAGAGTATCTTGAAGAACGCATCGAAAATGGCATCGGTGTTGATCTAGACCTTACTCCATTTAGCCCAGAAAGATCATGAGCGCTCCATTATCCGTCACTGTGAATTGCTCAACTAATTGCATTGAATGGTGCCCAAGATCAGGCGCCCTTCATTGCTGTTGTCTGCATGGCGAGGCAAGTGATGCTGATTCAATTTCTTCATCAAGTGTGAAATCAGATACCGTATCTGAGACAGAAAAGGTCTACACATCAGAAATCAAAGTGCCGCAAACTAGGAACCACCACAATCACTGCTGTCAGATATTGTGATCATTTACTGATTTCCGGGCTCAGATCTATTTCTAAACCAATCAAATCCTCAACAATTTCTTCCACAGTCTCTTCCATCAAATTGTCTTGGGGAAGGCAAAATATGTAGTTGAGATAAATCGCTAGCATCATCATTAAGATAGATAGTGACACAGCTAATAGACAACGCACATACCAAGGCATATATACCTCCATGGGGTGGAAACGTAACAAATACCACGCGCAACCGACTACGCGTCAAGGAAAACGATTCGACAGCAAAATGGAGGCAAGGTTTTATGACAAGCTATGTCTTCAGCAAAGTCAGGGAATGATCGACTTTTTCTTGAGACAGGTCCCTTTTCATCTCCCTGGAAATACGAAGTACGTCGCGGATTTTCTGATTTTCTATGCCGACGGCACAGTCCGTCTAGTAGACGTAAAAGGTGTGCAAACAGCCACCTTTAAGCTGAAAAAAAAGCAGGTGGAAGAGCTCTACCCTGTGGAAGTTGAGGTAGTCAGTGATGTCTGAGTTGAATATCAAGCATTCTGAATGGATGGTGAAAAGGGCAAATAGACTCAGAGAGATTTTGCCTCCTGATGAAGTCTATTTGCACCTTCTTGTCCTTATCGATATGTGGTATGAACGAGATACACAGCTCTACGAATTCGACCGCAGCACATTTCTCCAATTGGTATGCTCAGATCAAGAAACCTGCATGATCTCAAGCTGGATTTCCGAAATGCATGATGATTTCGATATCTCTTGCCAAGAGGACAGCTAGCCATCACAAATAGGGATATGCAAAGGACCGTCTAATTCTACGTCTGCTGGGTCTACACCTTGTGGTATTTCCTTGAGCCTTACAAACCCACGATATTCGCATACAGGGCACTCTACGCGCTTTCTAGGCGGGTCTAACTGTATTGAGCGATCGGGATAAGACAAATGAGCTCCGCACTCTGGACAATCAATGCGCGCAGGTGTAGACGCCTGCTTGTGGCCTGAGCTCAAGCCTTTCATTAGATGTAGGGATACTTCACTTGGTAGTTGGTTCATTTTCCTTCTCCCGTTTCAGTTTTTTAAGTATCGCGGAGGCGCGTTCTCGTGTGGTTCCCAAATATTCTTTAAGAGAAGAAATTGTTAGATAGGGATCGCATTTCAGCAAATCCCTAGCCCTCTCTGTGCTGTTTAAATGCGGATCCAGAATTTTATACATTTTAAGGCAATCGGGGCATATCCTTACGGGCAAATTTTCGCCCTCATTACCAGGCACAAAAATTGCTTCTAAATCCTCAGTCGATTTGCATCGAAAGCATTCATTGGAAACGTCATCCCATAGACCACTGTCAGCCGGCTCGTATTTTCTAAACATCTTTACACTCTTGAATGTACTTGAGTTGCTTGTCTATCATCATTTTTCGTCGTGGAGACCCGTGTCTTTAGGCACAGGAAGAAACGCCGCCTCATTTAAGTGTTAAAAAATGGGAGGGTTTCCCCTCCCTGAAGATTTCTCTTCGTGTCGGTTACCCGACTATCTCCGGTTTCCCGGGTAATGGTCTCCTCGCCAATGTTATGGAGCGGTTTTGTATAAGCAGCACTAGCTTAACCCTTACACCTGTTTAACCACTTACCGCAGAGCGTGGGACTGGAGAAGCATCCCACGGTGCCTATGTATTCGCTCCTAACGTAGCCCCTTTCTGCATTGCTGCAAGGCGGGCTTAGGCTGGTCAACATAGAGCTTTTTCAAGCTCGCCCCTTTAGGGGTAGGTAGTTGACTTCGTCTCCACAAACTCCCAGAGCTCTTGCTCTATAGCTTTGACCAATTTCTTGTAATCATCGAGATACGCATCCTTCTTTAGGTTGTCTATCGCTTCCATAACGCTCTCAATTGAGTCTTGTCTATCTTGCCAGTCGAGCTCATTTGATAGATCTGAGAGTTCTTTCACCGACAAACGCTCTGGTTCACCATATTCGTCATTGCGGTTCATTTTACATCTCAAGCCAATAAGCGAAGGATAAACAACATCGATTCCGTGCACTAGAATCATCTCGCGCACAATGTTGAAGCAGTCCGTTTCGGCAATGAGTTCAGATTGGTTTTCGTTAATGTTAGTCATATTTAAAACCTATCATTTTGAAGTAAGCGCGTAAGTAGTGATCAGCAGCAATGAAACTGTTTTCCATGTCCTCTTGCCATTCCTGGTAATCCTCTTGGTTAAACCCACCGTTCCAGCGATCAAACCACTTAGTCCCTGTGAAACGCTCATAGTCAACCCAAATGGAGTAAAGGGCATCTCTGGCTTTGTAAGGATCCATCTGGACCATGCGCATTGCTTCGATCAGCTCCATAAGCTCAGCATAACTGCGGCCCTCATCATCTAGCACCTGATTCATCGTGCCGAGGACGTCTTCAATGAATTCAACCTCGCCATCAAAGCGCTTCAAGCAGATGAGCGCGCTCTGATAGTCATCAGCCATGCCCTTTGCTTGAGGATGTTCATTACGCAGCAAGGCATTTCTTGCCTTTATGTAGGTATGATACCACCCTTCAGCTTGAGCAATCAGCTCGTCAATGCGCTTGGCTTTTGCAAGCTGTTCTCCACTTAGGCCGCCAAAGTAGTCACTTTTAGCGAAGTTAGCCATCACAAGCCCGAGCACCGTAATACCCTTTTCATAAGCTGTACCTGGAGACCATGCAATTACTACACATGCTTCCATTGCTGCATCCCAAACTGCTGATTCAAGCTCGTTTTTAAACTCATCAGCCAGAGCATTGGCTTCGTCCAAGCACTGGTAGTACTTCATGATCGCAAGATTTGCCTCTCTGAAATATCGATCACGTTCAGCATTGTTTAAGGCCCGCACTTCCGGGCTTGGCATAGCCTCAACAGTTAGTGGCAAACAAGTTAATAGGGCAGCAAGTCCATAGTTGAAAAGTTTCATCGTCCTCCAAGACAGTGGAAAAGGTGTTGAACACCGTAAATAATTAAAAATATGCGGGCAGTGTCGCCAAAGGACTGAAATAGTCCCAAAGCGGTCAACGGTCTTTCTGAGGCATAGTAAAAAAATACGCCAATAAACATACATACAGAAATAAAAGTGCTAAGCATAAGACCTCCAATTAAAATGGGAGAGAATCTCCAAACACTTCTGTCATATGAATCTTCCCTTCTGGCTCGACAGGTGCCGCATTCTCAGCGCACCACTCATCTACTGCCTTAAGGGCGGCAGTGGAAAATAAATCTTGGTGTCGCTTCTCTACAAATCTCACTGTAGGCGCCCATTTGGTTTCACCCTCAGCATTCTTGTACTCTCTGTCAGGAAGCTTTAACCAGCGCTGTCCTTCTTTCTGAAAGACTTTGCAACCATCAATCTCTACTCCCCAAGCATGAACATGAAGCTTGGCAAATCCTTGAAGAATTCCACTGTTGTGGCTACGAAATCCTAAACATTCAATCTTCGACATATTCCTCCCCTTGTCTACTGACAACTATTTTATCCTCAGGAACTTCTTTTTGTGGTGATGTGTTTTCGAAGTCTGGCTTTACAGGATATTTTGGTGAATGAACAGCAACAGAAAAATTGCCGACATTGCTATCCGCGATATATATCGTCTTCACCCAATCATGTTTTTTCACTAAGTGATAGAGTGCTTTTCGGTCATAATCATCGATCTGAAGATCGAGCCTGTCATCACAAGCTGCCCACATGTGCTTTTCAACGACACGCTCGACTTCTTTGACAATATCGTAAGCCTTTTGCCAATGCTTCACTCGTTGAGACATGGGCATTTCTTGATATGCAATCTCGCACATTCTTAGAAAACTCATTGGATTCATCGGACCTCCCTTATAGTCCAGTAGCCAATCGATTCGCTGGTATACTGCGAAATGTCGACCTTAGCATCCAAGGCAGCTTGTTTCCAATCCGTACGTTTCCTCTGGCAGCGGGTGAGGACAACACCGTATCCCATGCAGTTTCCATCGTCCGTGAACTCAATTAGACTGGACTTCGCGGTATCATATGCCTTCTTAGCCTCATCCAGTGATTCTTTAGCCGAAAGCCATAGTTGAGCAGCCTCAGCAAACTCAGGATCGTGCTCTATGACAACATAATCATCCTCTGTAAGCTCGGGAGCTATGTCCTCTATCATGCACTGGTGGAACATAATCAGATCACAGGTGAGTTTTTGGATATATTCCTCATCGCGAACCACTTTTAGCAAGTGATGCTCACCTTTATGCTCGATGAAATAGTGAACGAATTCGGCATCTGGAGCACACGCTAGCTGATGCTGAATCTGTGCGTAGTGGTGATCTATAGGTTTTCCACTTTTGGCAGCCTCGAAAATCTTGGCATTACACGTCTTAATTTCGAGAATGATGGAACCATCCATGCTCACACCATCTAAACTAGCCATCATCCAGTCAAACTCATCGTGGGTGATGACCTTTGGCATCATGATATTGCCAGTAAGTTCTTCATAAGCAATCCGTAAGGAGTCTTCAAGCTCATGGCCGCGCTTCATTGCGTAGTTCATGGCCGGTGGTTCCTTACGACCTGTCTTCTCAAGCCAGAGCTCGTGAGGCGTCTTGTAAGGAGATATGCCGAGCACGATTGGGGCATCACTGGCCCCAAGTTTGCTGCGTCTAAATTCTAACCACTCACTCGTCCCCTGCTGCATCGGCTGCCTCCTTCTTTGCTTTCTTATGGGCATCAATAGCGCGCAGAATAGGCTGATACTTGTCTGGAGTAATCTGGGCCAAGTTATCAGCACTTGCCCACTCTAGCATGCGTTTACGTAGCTCCTGGTCTCCATTGATTAGCGTCTCAAGGTGGGCAACTTGATCAACAGACATCTTGCCTGTCATGTTTTGATAGGCGTCTAGATCGAGCTCTGCCGTAGGCACATTGAAGTACTTGTACAGGAAGTAACGCATGGCATAAGTCATGAGACCTCCCATCTTCTGAGGGTCGGCGACAGCAGTTTGAAGGTAAAGCCGCTTTACAAGCTTTTCATCAGGGTTCTCACAGTTCACCCAAGTGAAGACAAAGCACACCTGAACGACCTTGTTCTCCAGAAGCTTTGGCTCTTCCATCTCAAAGTCTAGGAACAGACCGTATTCATCCATTACTGGACGCACAGCACTGAGAATGGCTGTCTCATCAGCGTATTTGAAGCGATGCCCAGTGGCAGTCTTCTGAATGTAAGAAATGTTCTTGCGAACCTCCAGCAACTTCTGGTAAAGATTCAACTGAACGTTGTCCTTTTTGTGGTCTTTTTTCATAGTAGTCACTCTTCTCTTTGGCTGGGCGTGTCAAGGCGCCCAGTCTTTATATTTTAATTGGTGTGTTAGGAAGTTTGTATCCTAATGCCCAGGCTAACTCTTCAAGATGTCTTTCCACAAACTCAGCGTCACAATTCCTCATGTAAAGCTGCTCGAACAAACCTTCAAGGTGATCACGTGCGTGCTCAACGTCACAGCGGTCTTCAACGAACAAACCAGTGCAATCTTGCTTAATAGGAGCCTGAGGCTTCTTGCTTGCCTCATCATAATCGAAACGTACCTGATAACAGCCAAAGTCTGACGGATATGCAGATGCGTTGCCAGAAACTCCGAATTTTTGCTTTGTCCACTCTGCAACTGCGTGAGCTGTCTCTTGGGAACTTAGTTCAATCATCATCTTTGGCCTCCTTGGCATTTTGTTTAAGATATAGCGTAACACACATGATATGTTGCATGCAAGCATAAAGTGTGTTACAGTAGGATTTTAATCATAATGTGCCGGAGGAGACGTGCCTAAACTAAGACCGGGAATAAGAAAAAAAAGACATTTATCTGTCAGATTAGACGCTGATGCTCATGACAAGCTCGAAGGGTTAGCAATTGCAACAGGACAACAGAAAAGCGAACTAGGTAGACTGGCAATAAATTGCTTTATTGAACAATATATTGATCAAGAACGTCTTGAGTCTCTCAAGGCAAGAACTCACAACCTGCAGGGAGTTACGAAAAATGGCAAAGAACCTAGTACGTAACAACAAACAGCCTATGGGCATGGAACGCGGTGCTGATAACATGGAAGCTAAAGCTGCATCACCAAATCTGGTTAAATCTGCAGCATACGATGCACCAATGAAGGTAAACGCTGATCGCAATCAGCCACACCTTGGTGGAGAAGCACCTCGCGCAAAAATGCCAGGTATGTTCTAAAGGAGTTATTCTCCTCTTGACTTGAGTGATCCATCGGCCTTGGTCCTCATCGTCTGCCCCGTTCTTTGAGCGGGGTTTTTTTGTGCCCAAAAAAAACGACTGAATCTCCGAGGTAGTGCAGAAACCCAGCCGAACAGACTTGAATAATGAAAAAAGTAGCCCCCACGCTAGAAGGGGCTACCAAAAGACACGTCCGGCAGCCTTGGAGGACTTGAATCTAGAAGAAACTGATTCTGCGCCGGCACTCCGCTACCATAGCAGCAGCCTGAATAAGGTACAATATTAAGATTAAACAAAGATCTTACGTTGTAGTGAACTCTTTAGCTGCATATACTGCAAGCATCCGAGAAATCGGGCGAACTACTCACCTACCGAAGGTAGGAGGAGAATGGGGCACGTGACACAAGTCGCGTAGCCCCCTTTAAAAACGGAAAGCCAGCGCTGTAACGCTGGCTAACAAAGGTGGTTGCGGAGAACAACCGGTGATCAGATCTGATATTTCATATCTTATCACGGTCACACTTCTCGCGCAATCTCCAAACATTCCTTTAGGAGATTGATCATGACTCTTAACAATGCTATTCAAATCACAGACCTCGGCGCTTCTCATAAATATCGCCACGAACTACCGAACATTGTCGACGAAATGGGACTAGACCCCTACGAATATCGCGTCTATGGTCACTACAAAAGAATAGCTGGCGACTCCGGAGATTGCTTTAGAAGTAATACCAGGTTGGCTAAGGAATGTGGAATGGGGCTTACAAAGTTCAAACAGGTAAAAGCGAGGCTGGCTGAGCCATTTGAGGTCCTGGGGGGCAAACCCCTAATCGAAGTTACTTCAAGAATGACGGACAAGGGGGATCCAGATACAGATTGGGTTACCATTATTGATATCTGGCCAGACAATATGCGGTACATAAGTGAAAAATATAATACGGGTGGGTCGCCACGCGACCGGGGGGTGGGTCGCCACGCGACTGGGGGTGGGTCGCCACGCGACCATAAAGAAGAACCCTTTAAGAAGAACCCTTTGAAGAACAACAACAACAAGGAAGAGGAGTTGTTGTTGTCTTCTCTAGACGAGTTAGAACTTGAGGAAGCGTACAAGAGAGAGCTCATCAAAGGACATGCCGACAAGATACCGCTTCTCATTAAACGCGTTCTTAGGTGGAAAGATCGCTCATCAGACACGAAAGCCTGCGGCATTATACTCAGAAGCTGGGAAACATGGGATGATACGCCGTCCAGAGATGAAAAACAGGAAGCAGTCCTAGCTGAGACACGCCGAAAGCAAGATATTGCAGCAGAGCGCAAGCAAAGAGCTTTAGCGGCGAAGAAAAAGAACATGAACCTTCCATGGATCATCTGCGATAACAGACTGGAAATCAAAAATGGCAAGGGATTTGTATCAATATCCTGGATGGACGATGACATAGAAAATCTTCTCAAGAGAGAAGAAACGCAATAACTGCAAGGAGTCAGACGCATGGAAATTAAGCTAGAACTGGATGATTATCAGACTCCAAAACAACAGAGAAAATGGTGGCAACTCTGGAAAGGCCGCAAGATCTCCAGAAAAGAGACAACTAAAGTTTCCACTGGACACACAATAGTCCGGTCTCGCAGACTTACAATTGAGGAATGGCAGTCAACAGTGATTGCACTGCAGAAACAGGTAGCCGAGGAAGAATATGCCCTTCAAAAGCGAAGCACAGCGTAAATATCTCTTCGCAAAGAAGCCAAAGGTAGCAAAGAAGATCGCATCAGAGACCAAAAAGGGTACTAAGTCGACAAAGAAGACTAAGAAAAAATAGGGAGCAACTATGCCAGCTGGAAGACCGAAAGAATGGACTCAAGACAGAGTCGAAAAGCTTTGTGAGAGCATAATTGAATATGCAAAAAACGAAGAAAATACCTCATTGACCATGTGGTCGCTTCAAGAAGGATTGGCGCGTAGTTCACAAGCTGATATTGCAAGAGAATATGAAATATTTTCGTACGCTAAAGAAATGGCTATGGCTTTAATTGGAGATAGAAGGGAAAAGGCTGCCGCAAAAGGAATATTGCCAACTAACACAGTAAATAAGTCTATGGGAATTTACAACCAAGACATTAAAGAATATGAGATGGCTCTTAGAGGCGCAGACAAAACGAATCTTGCCGATATGATCAGTGTTAATATTCGAGGGTCAATGACCAAGGACCAGGCGCCGAAATCCTAGGGAAAATATAAGTTCACATGAGGGGAGAATGCAGCAGCTAAACCTTCCGTACCGACCCAGACCGTATCAATCGGAATTCGAAAATGCTATGTTCTCTGGGAAAAGAAGAGCATTTCTTCTCTACCATAGGCGATGCGGCAAAGACATTGCATGTTTTAATTTTCTAATAAACTGTGCAATAACAGATGGTGGACTTTATTATTACATTCTTCCAACTTACCGTCAGGCTAAAAGAGTTATTTGGGATGGGATCGATGAATCCGGTAAACGACTTTTAGATTTTCTTCCAAAAGAGTTGATCGACGGGAAGCCTAACAACACAGAAATGAAGGTCAGGCTTTTCAATGGGGCTATGATCCAGATGGTCGGTTCTGAAAATTATGATGCTCTGAGGGGAACGAACCCTAGTGGAGTAGTCTTCTCAGAATACGCCATGCAAGATCCAAGAGCTTGGACAGAAGTCATTAGTCCCATCTTAGCAAAGAACGGCGGTTGGGCAGTCTTTAATACGACACCTCTTGGCAAGAACCACGCCTACGACTTGTGGATGATGGCTAAGAAGTCTGATGACTGGTACACACAGAAGCTGACCATCGAAGATACCAATCTGATTCCTAGAAGCGTCATTGACAGAGAAATCGCCGAGGGCAAGTCGGAAGAGATTATCCAACAAGAATATTACTGCAGCTTCGCACGTGGAATTGATGGATGTTACTACGGGCGTCTAATGTCTAAAGCGGACGATAATGGACGGATCACTCGAGTGCCCTATCAACTAGATTTGCCAGTTCATACGGCCTGGGACTTGGGAATCGGAGATTCAACATCCATCTGGTGGTATCAGGTTACACCAGGCGGAGAGATTCATTTCCTTGAGTATTATGAAAATGCAGGTGAAGCTCTTCAGCATTATGTGGGGGTTGTATCAAGCAAAGACTATCTGTATGGAAAACATTTTTTTCCGCATGATGTTAAAGCAAGAGAACTTGGCGCGGGTATTTCTCGAGAGGAGCAGCTGAGAAAAATGCATTTAAAGCCATCACTTGTGCCTAAGCACACTGTTGATGATGGGCACCAATCAGTTAGAGCCATCTTACCTAGATCGTGGTTTGATGCCACAAAGTGTAAGGAAGGCATTAAGCATCTCGAGAATTATAGAAAACATTATTCAGATAAGTTACGGTGTTTTACAGATAGGCCTCTTCATGACGAACACTCTCACGGCGCAGATGCGATGCGTTACGCAGCAATTTCGATCATGCGGCCTCAGCGTTCTAAGATGACAAAAGAGCGAGCTGCACAGATGTATAATCAGTATACACCCAACGTATAGGTGAAAAGTTATGTCAAATAATGCCGAACAAGCTTTGACAGCTGATTTTGGTCAGGAACAAGAAATCATTTCCCTATACAAGGAATGCCACGATTTCGCTTTTCAGGCTTGGTCACCGTTCCTTACAGAAGCTGCCGCTGATCTTCGGTGCGCGTTGGGTGATCAATGGGACCACCAAGATAGACAATATCTAGCCAGTCAAAAAAGAAATGCCCTGACGTTCAACAGAGTTCGTCGTAATATTAAAATGATTACTGGTTATGAGCGCAGAACGAGGCATTCGATCATCGCTCAACCTATTGAGAATTCCGATGAACTAACAGCAAACCAGCTGACTGAGTTGATGCTGTGGGTTTACAATCGCGAAAATATGCACAATATGCAGAGCGATGCCTTTGAAGGAGCTCTTAAAACCGGGATAAATCTTCTTCAACTATCAATGGATTTCAATGAAGATAGCGTGAATGGAGATATTAAACTTAATCGCCTTCCTTACAATGCCTTTCTTTTAGATCCTAGATTTACAAAGAGGGATCTCGGTGATTGCGAATATATTATTCAACGACAGCTTCTTGGAAGAGATGCTGTTAAAGCGCTTTTGCCGTTTCGTGCTGATGATATTGATTTGCTGAAAGGTCATGGACCTGACGGCATGTTTAATGGCATGCAGAATTTTGGATCCAATCGCATCAAAGATACATTTCGCTATGACGAGTTCTGGAGAAGGAAGTTTAAAACAGAAAGGAAGCTCATAGACCGTGATAGTGGTGAAGTTCTTCCGATCGACCCAGAAAAAGTATCGAAACAGCGTATTAACGAAGTTATGCGTTTCTTCCCATCATTGGCATTAGTCGAGAAACAAGTCCCAACAGTAGAACTGGCCATCATTGTCGAAGATATTGTCATGTTCGCTGGAGAAGATCCCTTAGGAATTGGTGATTTCCCTCATGTTCCTGTTATGGCTTTCTGGAATCCTGAGCATTTTTCAGGGAATCATCATTTCAACGATGGTACACCAGGAAGAAGTGACTATGGAGGTTTCTTCAATGGCCATCAAACTGGCGATTTTGCATTGAAGCTGCAATCTCTTGTTCGCTGTATCCGCGATCCTCAAACAGAGGCGAACAAAAGGCGTAGTAAGATGCTCGATATCTTGGATTCTCAGCTTAATAGTGGATGGCAAGCAAAGTCTGGGTCTGTTGTTAATGAAGAAGCGCTCCATCAGTCTGGCCAAGGACAGGTCATTTGGATGGAAGATGATGCTCAGATGACAGATGCACAACGCCTGAACGCTCCAGATATTCCACCGGGCTTATTCCAACTTCAGCAGCAGATGGACAAGGACATCGTTGACATTGCTGGTGTAACAGAGGAATTGCTTGGTGCAGCAGAAGACGGCTCAGGTCAAATGTCTGGTGTGATGGTTAAGCTTCGTCAGGGCGCAGGATTAACAACGCTGCAAGATCTCTTTGATAACTATCGTTTGTCGCAGAAGCTCGTCGGAAAGAAGATGATTAAAGCGATTCAAGCGAATTGGGGGCCTCAAAAGATTGCAAGAATCATCAATGAGGAGCCAAGCCCTGAATTCTTCCCTGTCGAAAATGGCGGTCAACCTTTCGGCAAATACGATATTTCGGTTGAGGAGGCAATTGAAACACCAACACAGAGAGCCCTCGCTTACTCACAGCTTGTTCAGGCGCGCCAAATTGGAATTCCGATTCCCGATAGCATCATTATCGATTACATGCCTCTACAGGATAAAAAAGCCCTCAGAGAGGCGATGGATGCAGAAGCTCAAAGACAGCAAGCAATCCAGGCACAGCAATTAGAGGGACAACAAAGACTCAACGAACTTCAAAGAGCGAAGGTGTTTGCAGATGTCGGACTTGGAGTGGAGCGAATTGCGCGTGCAGAAGCGGATAGGGGCTTGGCTCAAGAAAGAATCTCCGAGCTCCAGGAAAACAATTCTCAAGCAGTGCTAAATCGCATCAAAGCCATCAAAGAAATCGAAGAAATGGATACCAACCGTCTCTTAAGAATGCTGGACTTTTTCAAAGGGTTGGAAAATCAGCAGATTGCTCAAAATGCCGCTGTTCAACAAGCTAACGAAGCACGGGCACAACAAGACTTAAATACCGTTCGCGATTTTGTAACAGACAGAAATGCAGTTATCCCAGGCTCACAAGGAGGGTTCTAATGGCTCACGAAGATATGAACAAAGCACGCATGCAACTGATGCGCCAATCAAAAATGTCTGAAGCAAAAGGTGCCCCAGCTCAGCCACCTAAAGACAAACAGGTTAAGCGTAAAGCTGCAAAACAGAATGCTGAGATAGGCAGCGGGCCTGTTATGACAAACAAAGTCCAGTTGAAAGATAGTAAGAAACGACGAAAAGCTGGAATGCCAAAGTAGGTGAATCATGCCAGGTAGGAAAATACTGCCAGAAGCGGTGCGTTCCATCGACGGTACATCGATCACATCCTCGTATCAGAATCTCGGTGCTGTGCTCACACAGCCTGCGCTGATTATAACTCTAAAGAATACGACGGATAAGACGCTATTCATCTCAGAAGATGGCGTCAATGATCATTATGAGTTGCCTGCTGGGACGGCTGATAGTATCGATATTACAGCGGCTAGCCGTGAACATCGAATGGGTGCTAAACCAAAAGGCACGCAATTTGAAGTCAAAGGGGTTGCTGGGGACCTTCCGACTACTGGGAAAATCATCATGCAGGTGCAGTACGTATGAGTGGAAGCGCTAAGATAGTCAATCAAGGCACACAAAGTGTTTCATCTACAGATACCTTCAGCATAGATGCTTTTGGTCGTTGGAGAGTTAGCAATCCTGTTACTCTATTCGATTCAAAGCAGACAGTTGACAATGGTCCTCTATTTTGGGACGAAGAGATAGTCAACAATGGTGGTTCCACAACTGCTACGCATTCCACAGCAGATGCATCAACCACAATGACAGTTGATTCGACAAGTGGTGATCGCATCATTCGTCAGACAAAAATGAGATTCAATTACCAGCCTGGTAAGAGTCAGCAAATTCTTTGCACTTTTGTATTAGGAGACGCTGTAGCCAGCACGACTAAGCGGATTGGGTATTTTAACACCTCAACTTCAGCTCCTTACACAGCTAATATTGATGGAATTTACCTGGAGCAGGATGGCAGTACTCAGAACATTGTGCAGGCCAAAAACGGGACTGACACAAGTATTGCTCAATCATCCTGGAATATTGATCCGATGGATGGCACGGGCCCATCAGGGCAGACAATTGACTGGACTAAAGCTCAAATTTTCATCATCGATTTTGAGTGGCTTGGTGTCGGTCGTGTGAGAACTGGTTTCGTGATCGATGGTGTGATTTATTATGCGCATCAGTTCCTGAATGCGAATAGTGTTACCTCTGTTTACATGTCTGATTCGAATCATTCATTGAGATATGAGATTCGCAGTACTGGTGGAACGGCATCGATGCAGCATATCTGTTCAAGCGTTGCCTCTGAAGGAGGATCACAGGCGCTAGGCACGTTATTCTACACATCCACAGCGGGAACTCATGTGGATTGTAATACTGAAAATACCATTTATGCAATTGTCGGTATTCGACTTAAAACGACTCATCTATCAACGACTATTCGGCTATTGAACATGGCTATGCAAGTGCAGACTGCTGGTGAATTTGGCGAATGGATGTTGATTTACAACCCAACTGTAGCTGGAACATTTACATATTCAGATATTACTAATTCGGCAATACAAAAGGCTACTGGTGCGACAGCCAATACCGTTACTGGTGGTTTATTTATGAGTGGCGGATATATTGAATCTGGCGGCGGTGGAGGCGGCGGTGGAGGCGGCGGCAATCCCGTTGGTGGATCTGCAAGCGCTGAATTAAATAATGCTCTCCGATTGGGATCACAAATTGATGGCACACGCGATGAGATTGTTCTCTGTTTTAGACCAATAGCAGGATCGACAAACGTTGACATTGAAGGAGCTGTTTTCTGGAGAGAGCTTGTTTAGTGCAGGAGACTAGAATGGGAAAGATGATTGTAGAGTTAGACACACATGAAGAGCAGTTTGAGATCAAACTAACGTTAAATGCGATGGAAATGTGGTCTGATTTACTAGAAATTGATGGCCAATGTCGGAATCGCATGAAGCACAGCGATGATGTGACGGATGCTGAATATTATTTTCTCGATCGCATCCGGGAAATAACAAGCAGATGGCCAGAACTGGAGCATTAAGATGTTACTTTGGGATGTCAGAGAGGCCATGGAGGCCAACGAAGCTAAGATGATCGAAGGTATCATCGAGAAAAACAAGTCCAAAACGAGCTACTATATTTTTAAGCACTCGAACTGGACAGGACATGGCATGGATACGATGAAAACGACTTATATGTTGCGATCTACCATGCCACCAAAAATGTTAGGAACAGTGCTGTGGAAGGTTGATAATGAAAAAGGAACGATTCATCGCGTCTGGGATCTACCTCATGATGTCTTAGTGCCTGGTGAGTATCTTGACCCTCACAATTCTAATGAACTGGTGCATCAGAGCGCCCAATCTATGACAAATTCAATTTGTGTTTCTTAAATAGGCGGTTGTGATGATTGAATATCAAAAAGCACATGAGGAAGATTGTGTCTGTGACAGAAGATGGTACGAGCTGACTCAGAATGCTGTTGATGATCGAATTACATTCATCACGGAAAAGTGTGTTACGTGCGGTCGACTAACGTGGCCAGAAGTCGTTGCCATAGTTCCTAAATGCGATTGCTTTGCAGCTCAATGCGAGCTAAGAAATTCCGCTAAGATACAACCCGCATCATTTACCACAACAATCTGTCAAGTGTGTGGTGGAAAAACCTTGCCGGTTGTTAGTGAATAAAATTACACTTGTTAGTTTCAGGGACAAACATTACATTATAAATAGACCCGAAGCCGGGGTTGGTCCAACGGGCTTAAAAGGAATAAAATGACCGCAGATATCAATTCGCAGGGCGTTACCACAGAGAATGTCGCCGATTCTCAAACAGCTGAGGCAACTCACGAGCCTTCTAACCAGGAAATTAACTGGCAGAAAGCAAATGAGACAATGTCTGAGCAAAAACGGCGTCTGGAGCAGCTAGAACAGCAGAACCAGACTTACCAACAGCAGTTGGGCGTTTTCCAAAACTATATGACTCAGATGCAACAGCAGCCTGCGCAATCTGCTCGTTCGCCTCTTGATAATTTAGCGGAGGATGATGTCGTTACTGGTGGTGAGGTAAAGGCCGTTCTTCAAAACGTGATCTCGCAGCAGGAACAATCGTTCCAGCAAAAAGTTGCTCAATATGAGCAGCAAATGCAGATCATGCAGATGAAGTCGCAGTTTCCTGATTACGAAAACGTGGTCAGAGAGACTGTGAAAATGGCAGAACAAAACCCAGCGCTTGCTGAAGCGATACGAACCAGCTCAAACCCTGGTTTGTTGGCATATCAGATTGGACGCAATGCTAATGCTGGAGCTGCACAGCCATCTCAGCAAGTTGAGGAAGCTAGGCGCATGGTCGAGAATGCGCAAAAACCAGGTTCCTTGGCAGGTGCTACAGGTGGTGGTGGAGCGCTAAGCAAAGCAGACTTCTTTCTGAATATGTCTGAACAAGATTTTGAGCAGCATGTCGCTAAGGTAAAGCGCGGACTAAACTAAGAGGTTAGTTATGGCGCAAACCACTACTACTCAAGTGGGCCCTGCGGTAAGCACTATGTACGACCGTCTGCTTCTCATGCGGGCTCGTCCACATTTGATCCATACACTGTTCGGGCAGCGTAGAGATCTACAGAAGAAATCTGGTAATCAGATTAAATTCCGTCGTTATACAAACCTGTCTGTTGCGACAACACCTATTGGTGAAGGCGTGACACCTGCTGGTTCACAGCTAGCTAAGACAGACCTAACGGCGACCGTTTCACAATACGGAGATTTCGTAGAGATTTCTGACGTTGTCGATCTAACAGTCGAAGATGCAATCATCACAGAAGCTGTTGAGCTACTTGGACAGCAGTTCGGTGAAACCATCGACGCTATTGTCCGTGACACCCTAAGCGCTGTGGCTTCTGCTACAAACGCAAGTAACGGTGTTAACGGAAACACACCTACTGAAATCACAAAAACTGACGTTGACGGTGTTGTCAAAACCCTGATGGGTAACGACGCGCAAATGATCAGCGAAGTTGTCGTAGGTGCCAATAAGTTTGGAACTGTACCTGTACCTCCAAGCTACTTTGGCCTTTGTGATACAGATGTCACTGATGATATCGCTGCAATGTCTAACTTCGTTTCTACTCAAGAGTATGGTCAGCAAATGCCTGTACTAGAAGCAGAATGGGGTTCAACAGGCCGCGTACGTTGGTTGGCATCCTCTGCTGGTAAAGTTACCACAGAAAGCCCAGTACAATATCACTGCTTCATCATCGGTAAGAATGCTTATGGTCTTACTGAGCTTGAAGGTGGATCTGCTGCAACTATCATCAAAGCTTACGGCTCTGGTGGAACAAGCGATCCTCTAGATCAGCGTGCAAGCGTGGGCTGGAAGGCTTTCTTTGTCTCCAGAATACTCAACGATAACTTCATGCATAACCTTGAAGTGACTCACTCATAAGGAGATAGAATTATGTCAGCACCTCTACCTTACATTGAAGTTGGTCACTTTGAGGCCGACGGAGCAAACGTAGCGCTTACATGGGATATGGAGCGTAACCCAGACGCTCTCATCATGTGGAATGAGACTAAGATGGCTACAGACGCAACTAATATTGTTCTGTTTTGGAACAAGGATTATGCGGCTGGAGATGCATCTATCATCGTTAACGAGGCAGATGCGAGCATTGGTGTCGCAGAAACCACAAACGGTATTACGCAGAATGACAGCGTCGCTTATGCAGATACCAACGATAATACCCAAGCAACGCATACCTTGAATCTGACCGTTGGATCAGCATTCAGGGGCGCTGATAGCGATGAAATCCATTACATTGCTATCTGGGCTAATAAGTTCAATGACCGCGGCGACATTAACGCCTAAGTCATAGTTAGATCCTCGTGTGATTTGTCGACGTCATACGGGGATCTTGTTTTTATCAAGGAGATCATTCATGCCACGACCCAAAAAAAACCCTGAAGACCGCTCAGAATCAATGCCTGTAGACGTCACACAACCAATTCCCGTCCAGGTAGTCCAACCACAAATGGAGAATCCGTGGGCTGGCAAATATCCCATGGAAGACGACCCTGTTTCTAAGCGCACCTATCGTTTTACATACAATCAACAGCCTGGCACACCTCTTGAATTTACTAAGGGCCGCACTGTTTTGAAAAAAGGTACTGGTCGACCAGGCACTGTCTACGAAAAATATTGCTTGGAAGATGGTAACGAATATGAGCTCCCAACTGACGTTGCTGAACACTTGATGAGTCTTACTTATTTCGAACAAGGTCAAGCTAGACCACGTTGCACTTGTGTCCCAGTGGCTGGATAAGCTAAAGTTTATTTAGATTTTACGGGGGTAAACCATGGCCATTGTCGCAAATGATGTTAGGTGGACATTATCAGATATTCGCACGAAAGTTCGCAATCTGAGTGGTCGACCCTCAACGAATCAGATATCTAATGATGCACTCGATGAGTATATCAATCGATTTTACACTCAAGATCTTCCCTCTGTGCTTACTCCTCGAGATGTGGAAGGCTGGTGGAGGCTACAAACATTAGTTAATGTTCCTAAGTACAGTAATGAAGATGGCAATTGGGTCCTAAAAGGTCCTGTTTACGTGAACGGGGTTGAAGCAGAACTTTTCACGGACCCAACTTGCTTTTATGGAAGATATCCTAAGACATATCAAACACGTGAAAATGTTGGCAGTGGTGATGCTTCTACTGTAACTTTCACAGGTACTCTAGGACACACACCAGTAGATCCTGAGAATATTGTTTTCGATGATGATTTTGAGCGTTTATCTGTTCGCTCAAGGCCAAAGATCACAAATGTAAGTCAGCAATCACCAGCTGTAATCACGACTGATTCAGGTCATAATTTAACAACAGGTGATCAGGTTCAGATAGTTGGTATGCTTTCTGGAATGACAGAGCTTGATAATGTTCAGAGTACTGTAACGGTGATTACGGGAACGACATTTCAGCTAGATGGTGTTGATTCTACTAACTTCACTCCTTATCTGAAGGGTGGAGAAGTTTATGCTATCGAGGTCGCATTGCTCTCAGGTGATTTTGGTGGAACAGGAAGAGTCACTCTTAGCACAGGTGCATTCTCAATTACGTTCAACACAGCTCCATCTAACGGACAAGATCTAAGGGCTAGTTATGAATTCTATAATCCGGGAATTCCTGTGGCTGCTCTTTATTACGATCGTGAGCTTTATCTTACTCCTCCTCCCGACGGCAGTTATCTGATTGAAGCGAAGATCAATGAGCGTCCAGCCCCTTTGATTAATGAAACGGATGCTTTGCTATTCGATGACTGGGGGAAACTGGTGGCTTACGGTGCTGCGATTGACTTTCTTAATGATGAAGGGCAGCAGGATGCTTCGGCTTTGTTAGAAAGACAGTTTCAGCGCCTTCTCAGCACAGCAAAACGTAGAGATTTAATAAATACTCAGGACAGCCGCTCTGTCCCTAGGTTTTAACGAGGTACTCCATGGTTTGGGACAAATCAAAGCCTGCAGCGACTGATCTTATCAGTGACTCACAAGGCGATATTCAAGGCAATTTTCAGGCAGTTGAAGAGGGCGATGTCCCATTTGAGCGGCTAGAGTGCGCAAATACAAGTCCACCAGCGACAGGCAAGGCGGATTCCATCTACGTTTATGGTAAAGATGCCAATTCAAAAGCTGAGCTTCACGCCCGCGATGAAGATAACAATGAAGTACAATTAACATCTGCAGGCAAGATGGGTCATACGACCACAGATGTCGAGATGAATTCATATACGTTTGATGGAACGGTCACTTTTGCAGAGCAACAGCAGATTGCGTGCTGGAGAGTGTTTAATGATGCTTTATCCGTCAATTTTGGCCAGGGATGCACGGTCACTAAGAATTCTGTTGGGAATTACACAATCACTTTTGATGCCAACGTTGTGACTACTGCAAATTATGCTGTTGCTGGTTCAGGATCTAGCAATGTTGCTGTCAATGCTTCTTATAATGACACCACCTCATTTACTGTTATTACAAGATCAACAACAGATTCAAATGCAAAAGACCCAGGTGTTTGCAGTATTATTGTTGTCGGGGGACAAGCATAGTGGAAGAGTGGCGTTATAATAAATTTGTCGCTGAGACAGAAGATGGTGGTGTTGCTGTTCTCGAGCCAGATGATGAATTTAAAGGCTCAAAAGACGATTTCATTGCGTCGCATTTTCTGGAATATGCAGAGAATTGGGCGGAATTAGAGCCTATCAGGATGCCTCTTCTTAAGGAATATGCAGGATCATGGCGGTTAAAAGATGGCCGCATCGAAATTGACCTAGAAAAGGCAAAAGAGATTCACATAGATATCCTGAGAGAGCAAAGAGAAGAGCTTCTAAGACAATTGGACATCGAATCACTACGTTGCCTCGAAGAAAACGATTTCGCAGCGCTAGATGACGTTAAAAGGCGAAAACAACGCCTTAGAGATATGCCAACAGATAAATGCTTTGATGTTGACACTTTCGAGGAGCTAACCCAGGCAATTCCAGACTACATGGAGTGACGATGAGCTACCAGCCATTCCCCTTAGCAGATTATCGAACAGGGCTTTTCAATGCTAAGGAGGCGTGGTTAGCACCTCCAGATGCCTTTGGGACACTGAAGAACGCTAATATATTCCGCGGGCGTATTCGAAAACGACCAGGATTCAAGATTTATGGGTACTTTCCCACTCGAGTTAACTCTGGGACAAATATCACAAATGTCCAGGATGTCGGAAATATTCAGATTACAAGCGCAGGCCATGGTCTCAGTGATAATGATGTCATAATTATTCAAAGTGTCGGTGGTTCCACAGAAATTAACAATCTAAAATTTGTCGTAACAAACTCGGCGGCAAATACATTTGAACTTTTGAACACCTCATCTTTAAGTATTACCGCTTATACATCAGGTGGAACAATTGATCAGCTTAAGTCATTAACTTATGCAGCATCGATTTCTGCTACTGGGATCAGTAATGAGAAGGGCCCAAGGATCGATTGCTCAGCTGCTCACGGTCTTTCCTCAACCAATAAGATTCTTATCAGCGGTCAGATGCAAAACCCTTTGTCAGGGATGACATCGATAGAGGGAACCATCTCGACAATTACTGTCTCAGACACGACTAGCTTTTTCCTCGAAGATGTTGATACCAGCAATTATAACGCACACACATCAGGTGGAGACGTTTTCCTTGTCTCAGAGTCTAATAGCAATGGGATTGTTGGAATTGGTGAGCTCTATAGAGATGAATCAGATAATGTAACCATCGTTGCTAATCAAAAGCGCCTAGCAAAATACGACGCGTCCCTGGACAACTTCGTTGCTATCAGCACATCAGACATCTTTACAGGTTCGGATACTGACCTGTTTCAGATGACTAACTTCTCTGGAAAGATATGGGTAACTAACTTCAAAGACCGTGTCTATAGTTACGATGGAACTACTGAGACACAAGAGATCTTTGACATTAACGGATCAGGTGGTGCCAGCCCGGCCGGTGGTGATAACGATCTGAATCGTTGTAAGTTCATCTTCCCATTCGACAACCGCCTTATGCTCTTATATACCGTCGAAGGTGGAACAAGCTATCCACAACGCGTTAGATGGTCAAGAGTCGCTTTTGGTGCAGGAACAACATCAACATGGGATGATACTGCGAATGACACAACAGCCGGTAGCTTAGATGCTGCTACTGATGAAGAAATCATAGCCTTTAGTTTTCTCAGAGACACCGTGATTGTCTTTTTCGAGCGATCAATTTGGGCATTACGCAGAACTGGAGATAAAACATTTCCTGTGCGCTGGGAAAAGCTATCAGAGCATCCCTCAGTTTTCGCAAGTAAGCTCGGCGCTATTGGTCATAACAATTTCGTATGGTGCTTCTCAGCTGGTGGTTTAATCGCCACTGACGGTCTTCAGATCAGGCAGGCAGACGAGCTTATCCCGGAGTTTGAGAACGAAGTCGATGACGGTCAGTACAAACGTGTTTTTGCTTCAAAAGTCATCAGGGATAGAGAAACATGGATAGCTTATCCAACTGATTCTAGTAATGCCAATGATGCTGTCAAAGTCTTGGACTATGAAAACCGCACTTGGTCTGAGTTTGACATCCCTTACAATGTCATGTCTGAATTTACGACAGAGAATGAAGCAGCCAGGGTGTGGAATCAGTTCACCTTTGTTGATCAGGATGAATGGGAAAACACCCAACGCACCTGGGCATCATATTATGCGACCAGCGGATTACCTCAGAACCTAATTGGTGACAATTCTGGAATCATCAACAGAATCAATGATGGCTCTGCTGATCAGGGAAGGCCGATTGAGATTGGCATTGAGACGTCGCAAATGAACCCCTTCAGAGCTCAAGGCGTGTCCGTTCAACTAGGGTATGTTGATTTGCTTGTCACTCAAAACACAGGTACTTCTGTGAAGGTGAAATTTTACCATGACTTCAAGAGCAAGCCGTATCTCACAGAAACACTTTCTTTCGCCTCGGAAACTTCTTCTGGGATATCGGAGAAGATTTGGAAAAGGGTTTATGTGAATTCGATTGGTAATAGCCATCGCATGTTTATTGAACACAAGGAAGTGGGGCAGCCGGTGGAAATACACGCTATTGTTCCTTATTTCCGACCAGCTGGAAGGATTACCTGGGTATGACGGGACTACCGCCAAAAGAATGGAATCTACTTACTGATGAAACCCTATTATTGTCGGAGAACCCTGAAGACAGGGTAAACTATCAACGAGTACTCAATCGACGCATTAGCGATATCACTACCGAATTATCTAACGGAATTTATGGTGAGTCGTCGAGATTTGAACCTGTTTTGACGAGTCCATCAGGTGCATCAGTATCCACTCAAGGCCCTAGCGGTGGTATCGCACACTATGTGCGCATAGGAAATCTGGTTTGGTTCACTATCAACGTGAATTACGATAGTGCTGATGTAACGGGCACAGGAGACCTACAAATTACTGGATTACCAGCGCCATCTATCGATTACAGCAACGCTAAGAACATCTTTCCTGTGTACAATGCTGAAAGCGGATCTGAGTGGGTGGGAATCGGAGTTATTGATCCGTCAAGTAGACAGATTGACAGAGTGCTAAATGGCGGAACAACGATCCAAATAGAGACAGCCAATCTGGATTTACAGCTGACTGGTGTTTACAGGGTCATTTGATTAGGTAGTAATTAACCATGCGAAACGAATTAACGATAATTCCACTCCCAGACGCTAGGCTTGTGCCAAGATATTTGCTGGAGCAAGTTAAAGACAGGGATTGGGATGTAGATGAATGGTATGCTTATCAAGCAAAACTTCAAGGTCATGTAGAGAACTTAGTTCTTGGTCTTGTAGATAAAGACCATCAAATAAAAGGCATGGTTTGGGTCACTGTTGATGGATTCTCTAAGTGGTTGTTCATCAACACATTTACGGTTGATAAGAAATATCAGCGCATGAGCAAATTGATTAAGTTTGTCAAAAGGTATATAAAAGATTTATCCATTAAGCTAGGTATCAAGCGGGCTCTCTGGGCGGCAAGGAGAACCAAAGCATTAGAACGCTATGGATTTAAGTGTTCTGAATACCAGCTAATGGAACATCAATTTTAGAGGTTATTATGGGACGTTCTAAAGCTCCTTCACCAACACAAGTTCCAACACTGGATCCACAACAAACACAATTGCTTACTCAGCTTTTAACAGGCATTGGCCCTCAGCTTGGTGGTGCTTTTGGAGCAATTGGAACGCAACTTGATCCAACTCAGCAAGCTGCTTTTTTTCAGCAAGCTGTAGCTGAACCTTCAATTGAGCAATTCCAAGCTCAGGTTATTCCATCAATTTTGCAGGCTCAAGCAGGTTTAGGTGCAAAAGGTGGAACAAGTATTGAAAGACAACTAGCTCAAGCTGGAAGAGCTCTGGAAACAGATCTAGCTCGTCAGCTTGCAGGTTTCCAAGTTGGTCAGCAGCAAGCTGGAATTGGTAATATTGCGAGTTTGCTTGGATTAGGATTGGGAACACAGCCATTTGCTCTACAGCAACAACCAACTCCAGGTCCTGGCTTAGGAGAACAAGCTTTAGGAAGCTTTATCCAAACTCTGCCGTTCTTGCTACTTTAAGGAGAATCAGATGGTACAGATTATCCCTATGGCTCCTCAACAGGCGCCATCACCGATTATGCAAGGATTGACATCTGGTCTTCAAAGCTTATTGCAGATCAGAATGCAACAGCGACAAGAACAGCAAGCACAGATGGCTGGTCGTGAACAGGCTCAAGCTTTGGCACAGTTTCTTGGTCTCGAAGGAGAACAGGCACAATTGCTTTCGGTCCTTCCACCTCAGATGCAGATGGAGCTAGCCAAACAACAAATGGCTCAACAGCAGCGCCAGGTACAGGCGGATTCTTTGGCGAAATTATTTGGTGTCTCTGATGGTTTTGTACCAACTCCTCAACCGCAACCTGGTGAGCAAGCGACAGAAACAGATGGGCAACTCCCACCAACTGTAAATATTCCAACTGTCCCACCTGTTGAAAGTCGTGAGGGTTTAAGACAACAACACGAGCAACGAAATGCTGAGATAATGGCTGCTGAGCCTTTGATTGGGCGGGATCTTGCACAGCAAATGCTTCAAATGGAGCAAAATTTATTCAAAAGCAGGGATAAAGAATTTGATCTGCAAGAAAAAGAACATCTGAAAGCTGTTACGGAAGCAAAAAGGAGATTTGCAAAAAGGGCAGACGAAAGAAGCGAAGAAGCGATTAAAGCGCAAAACATCAAATTAGCCCTAGCTCCAGTCAAAGACGCTATCGATAGTGGCCAAAGTGGCGTTACATTGAAAAATGTAATGGCAGAAGCAGCGAGCAGTTTGCCTGATGGTCCAATTGGTACAGCGTTAAAAAGTGTCCTTCTTACTCCAGAGCAGCAAGTATTTAAAAGTGGTCAAGGGCCATTCTTCCAGACGCTCAAGCAGAGTTTTGGAGCAAATGTATCTACTGTTGAAACACAGATGTATTTGGGATCACTATTTAAATTCGCAACTGACCCTGATGCGCAAGAGTTTAGTGTGGTTTATCAGGATATTTTAGCTGACAGAACAATCAAAGCAGCAGAAATAGCCAATTCACTATTAGATGAAGATGGTATTCCTATCAAAAACGCTAGAAAATTGTTCAACAAGCAAATGGCAGATATTTTGAAAGAAGGCGAAGACCGTCTTAGACAAAGCAATTGGTGGAAAAAGACAAAGCTTGAACAGCTCAACAAAGAGTCCGAAGGACTAGAGAAGAAAAGAGCAGTTATCAAATCCGTAATAGGCAGGCAATAATGGCTGATGACAACCCATTAGACACAAGTGACGGTGTACAGTTTCCAGTAGCTGCTATTCGTAGGTTAAGAGGCAAAAAAGTCGGTGGTCTAGATATCACAGATGAAGACTTGCTTGCCAGCTCTGTGGAGGCTCGTCCAGAGCTAAGCGACTCTGTCAATACACTGATGAATCAAGGATTCAGTGCTACGCAAATTTTAGATCAGGCGCTTGAAAATCAGTCATTTTTTATGAGTCCAGAGCTTAATCCATTCGAACAAGGACTAGGTGAAGCTCTTCGCTCTGTCGGTTCTCAGGCGTTTGGTATCCTTGGTGATACAATGGATTTCGTAGACAATATTGGTAAGATGCCAGTTAGAGCGATTGCTAAAGCCACAGAAATTGAGCAGCTAGATCCTGATCGCTTTGCGGATAGGGAACGAGCGCAAAATATCATACCAAGAAGCGAAGATATTAAAGCGCGCTACGATGAACTTACCGATCAGCAATTCTCACCAATAGACGAAGCAGATCAGCAGATTGCAGACAATATGGATTTGCTGTTTTCACTCGCATTACCAAGTTTAGCTAGCAAAGCTAAAGGCATTGAAAAAGGCGAGACACTACTAAAAACAACAGGAAGAATGGTTCGTGGCCTAGTTAGGCCAACGGTTCAGGTAGCTGGTGGCGAGGTAGCTGCTCGTACAGCGGAAGCGTTAGGAGTCTCTGAAGAAAATCAAGAACGCGCTCGAATGGCATCAATATTTTTACTTGGGCTCCGATCACCTGGATCTGCAAGAAAAATGGCAAGCGAGCAGCAAGGAACAGTAAGAGCAAGAATACCTGATGCACGAGTTTCTGCTAAATTGCTGCAAGATGGTTTAAATGATCTCAAAGCAGATCTTCGCAAGGGAACTGGTGAAAAATTAGCCCAAAAGAAACCAATTTTTAAGCGAATTAGAGAAATTGAAGCTGGAGTTAAGCGTGGCGAAATTAATATGCTTGATGTCGAAGAGTTTATTAAGGAAAATAATCAAATCATAGAAGATCCAGCTACACTTAAAGGGTTTGAAAAGCGTTTAAAACGTGTTCAGCAGTTACTTAGCCAAACGTTTGAACAATATGCCGATGTAGATGCTCAACTTGTTGCAGACTTTAAGCAGGCTAATGCAACGACAGGTGCTGTAATCGAAAGCGAAAAATCACTACGCAGAATGGCTAAGTGGCAAGGTTTAGAAGATCTTAAGGATGTATCTCCGGCAACTGTAGCTGCTTTACAGTTCAGGTCCGGTAGGCCACTTAGAGGATTATTTACTTTGGGTGTCAATCAAGCAGTAGCGCCATTCGAAACTTTTGAGCTTATGAATGCAACGCCAAGTTTGCAAAAGTTCTATGTGGGTGCTTTGGAAGCTGCTGCTAAAAATGATGTTGCAGCATTTATTAGGAATGCAAAAAAACTGGACAAAGGATTGAAAAAGGCGAGTGCTGAACCTCAAAGCGATTTGTAATGTTTTACATGGGAGCTTTTATCATTTTGCAAATAGCCCATGTGACATACAGAAAACAGAATAAGTATAGCATGATGCCTCCAAAGCGTGTTGTTATTTATAGCGTAACACATAAGAAACAAAACCACAATATGTTATGATTAATTTACAGAGGATAGGTTCGCTACCGAAAAAGGGATCTCTTGGCCCTCTTCCTCTGCTTTTCAACCAAGAACAACTACAAGAGGTTGAAGCCGTGAAGTACTTAGGAAAGACAAAAGGTCTGTTGACCTGTATTCAATACGGTCCGGAAAAAACCGCATGCGGGAGAAACAAGTTATTTTGCAGATGCGAATGCGGAAATCACAAGTGGGTAAACATATCTGACTTCTCCACAAAGTCCAAAACAATGAGCTGCGGATGCTACAAGTTTTCGCTGAAACAGCGGTTGAACCATTTTCACAACAAATACACAAAGAAAGATAATGGTTGCTGGATATGGAATGGGTCTACAGCAAATGGATATGGTAGATTTTGTTTGCATGGCAAAGAAATCAAAGCACATCGTTTTGCGTATGAGCAATTTATAGGCGAAATACCCGAAGGTTTTTTTGTATGTCACACGTGCGACAATCCTAGCTGCGTAAATCCGGAGCATTTGTTTGTCGGAACACCATCTGAAAACTCCAGAGACATGGTAAAAAAGGGACGTTCTCTCATGGGCAGCAAAAACCCAAATAGCAAGATTAATCCAGACGACGTAAAAAAAATAATTGCGCTACACTGTGATGGAATGAGCCCCTTGTCGATTGCCAAAATATTTGGCTTATCGGATGTGATGGTGCGTAACATCACTAAGGGCAAGAACTGGAAACATGTTTCATGAATATTAGGAGTAAACCATGGTAAATGCCAAAAATCCTACCGGTTACACCGGCCGCAAGCTGGCAACTACAGCACAAGCTGGAGTAAGCTATTTCGATTCTTCGGATTTCAGTGTAGCTGCAGATGGTAAAGTTAGCCTTTCAGCAACTGGAAACCTCGAAAACCTCACACCTGATTCAGGTTCAGTAACTCCAGCATCAGGAGCTTTAACACTCGCTGGAACTACCAATGAAATCACTACAACAGGTAGTGGCTCAACAATCACATTTGCTTTAGACGAGGCTATTCCTCAAGTCGCTGAAGTCAGTCTTACATCTGCACAAGTAAAAGCTCTAGAAACCACTCAGATCACTCTTGTAGCTGCTCCTGGAGCTGGTAAAGCAATTAAATTTCTTGGTGCACAGCTAAAGCTTGTTTATGGTGGAACAAATGCTTTTACTGAAGCTGGAGATAACCTAGGAATCAAATATACTGATGATACTGGCGTTCAAGTTAGTAACACGATCGAGACGACGGGATTCATCGATCAAACAGCTAGCACTTACACAAATGCCGAGCCTGCAACAGATGCCATCGTAGCCGCAACTGCAGCAGAAAATCAGGCATTAGTATTGGATAACCTTGGATCAGCTATCGCTGGTAATGCTGGTGCTGACAATACACTCGAAGTTAGCGTTCTTTATCGCGTTGTAGAAATTTAAAATTGAGGGGCATAGCCCCTCTTTCAGAGAGTATTATGACAAAAACAGACACACAAGACGAAACAAGCGCCCTGCTGAGCTATCTCATCAAGCCAGTCAAGGATTTGGAAAACGACTTTCACGAGGCGATGGAGTCCACAGACAATAAATTCCAGCGCTTAGATACTGAAGTACGCAAAACGCGAGATGAGAACAAGAATCTTTACAAAATGCTAGATGATGTAAAGGTCTCGCCAAATAAGCTAGAGCAAAGAATCTCCAAGCTCGAAGGCCAAGTACAACACATCGATACTATTCGAACTGAATTACGAGATCTTTCCGAATCTGCTTACGACGCACAAAATCAGATTATGGATCTTCGCTTAGATTCAAAAAGAACAGGCGAAAAGTTCGATAAGGGCTATGGAGAGCTCATTGCGACAAAAGGTAAACTCACAGACGCTGAACGTGCGATAATGCGCATGACAGCTGATTGTGAAGCTCATGCAGCAAACATTAAAGATCTTCAATCAGCATACGAAATCATGGCACGCGATCTGACAGAATCTGAAAAGCGTGTGACCAGAATGGTAGATAATAAATGCCAAAATGCAAAAGAAGTTGCTGAAGACGCTATCGGAGGCGTTAGAGATCTTAATAGACGCTCAGATCAATTTGAAAAAGCTGTGCAAAGATCCCTGGATGACAAAATAAATGCGTCTAGCACACAAGTTTCATCGAAAATAGATGGCATCTTTGGTACTCTTCAAAGTGTTGAAGAAAAGATTTCAAGTCTCTTGAAAGCTGTCGATTTGATGGAAGGTCGAATCTACCGCATGGAAAAAACTGTCGAAACCTGCGAGAAACGTTGTGACAATTTTGGCAGTCAAATTCGCGAAATCAAAGCAGAAATTGGGGGTTGATGATGGCTAAAAGCGTCACATTCGAAGCAGCCAGAACATTGGCATTCGGTAGTTTAAGCGGAACATATGCTGATGTTGGAGCTGTTACAGCCAATGCATGGTATGTATTCACTATTTTCAATGATACAGATGTAGCTGTTACCGTATCGCCTGATGATGGAACAACAGATGCTTTTGATCTTCCAGCCGGTGCTTCTGTTACATATGACCTAAGCTCTAATAGAGCAGAAGATGGGCAGGCCTATCATATTCCCAAGGGATCACAGTTCCAAGCAAAGGATCAGGGAAGTTCTGCAACGAGTGGTAAAATCATCGTTATGGGCCTAGGGTGAGGTGATCAATGAGTAATGCCAGCAAAAAGATATCTACGCCTATCACTGTCGCCCAAGGTGGAACAGGGGAAACAGATGCTACTGAAGGCTTTGATAGCCTAGCGCCCACAACTACCAAGGGTGATGTCATTGTCCATAATGGCACAGACAATATCCGTCTTGCTGTTGGTACGAATGATCAAGTTTTGACAGCTGATTCAACACAGGCTAGCGGCGTTAAATGGGCTGATGCAGCTGGTGGTGGCGGTGGAGGTGGCGGCGCAGTTCCTTATTTCGATGACGATGGCACACAGCTAGTTGGACCATGGCAGTTAGATAGCAATACTGGTGGGATAGCAGCAGCATCAGATCAAATCTTATATCTAATGCCAATCTGGATTGGTGCTGATGGAACATTGAATAATCTAACAACAGAAGTGACAACTGCCGTTACTGGATCAACATTCAGAATGGGCATATATAATCATGGAACTGGTGGACCAACAACTCTATTAACAGAATCAGCTGTGATCTCTTCTGCTACGACAGGAATTAAGGATTCTGCAGCTTTATCAACAGCGATAACAGCTGGTTGGTATTGGGTGGGGTTATCATGTG
>Ga0180438_10002163_pt1 | contig 32953 bp, 24 predicted proteins | sample SS_ome_12_FD_132455 | JGI IMG/M metagenome (GOLD analysis project Ga0180438, IMG submission 132455) | Hypersaline lake sediment archaeal communities from the Salton Sea, California, USA - SS_3_D_2 metaG | ecosystem: Environmental > Aquatic > Non-marine Saline and Alkaline > Hypersaline >... | reverse complement strand
GGCAAATTCGCCCTGACCTCAACTGCGTTGCGATGCGAGGCAACATCGAGACCCGCCTGGCAAAGGTCAGCCGCGGCGAGGTTGATGCCATTATTGTCGCCGTGGCGGGATTGAAGCGGCTGGCAATGACCCAGAAAATCTCAGCCTTCCTGCCTCCCGATGAGTTCTTGCCCGCCCCGGCACAAGGCGCACTGGCGGTTCAGATACGCGATGGTGATGCTGAGCTTGCCGAACTTGTGGCGCGAATCGACGACGACCAATCTCGGGTTACGGCCGAGACTGAAAGGCATATTATGGCCGAAATGCACGGCGGATGCAGCATTCCTCTTGGGGCTTATTCTCGCATCGAAGGCGAAAAAATATCCGTAGAGGCGATGATCTCCGGCGTCGAGGGCCGCAAATATGTGCGACTTTCAAGAACAGGCCCTGTGCTTCAGGCGAAAACTATCGCTGACGAACTTGCCGCCGAACTGATGGCCCAGGGCGGGCGCGACATATTGGACGAAATACGAAGAAGCAGAGCCGATCAAAGCCAATAGCCCCTCGACCCGGCAGGTGGGAAAACCCCGCCGACCGGCAAACCCTGCGGTGTTTCTTGCAGGAATAGTGTTTTTTGGGCTGTGAGCCGTGATTTCTTTGTGCAGACATTCAACCCGAATCTCTTAAAGACCTGTGATACCAGCTCCTTTTCGGCCAAATGCGGACGTTAGCTGCTGACTTTTTGGTCAGCAGAGGGTCTTTTGGCGTTTTTCACGGTGGCCGCTTCTTTCGTCGACTGAGACCGACTCGAGTTCAAGCTACGCGAGAATCAATGTACAGCCTTTCTGAAAAACGCCAAAATTTTTAAAAAAAAGCTTGACTGTTTCAAACAACTGTTTTAAACTTGCGTATGAAACGAGTGTTGGGGGTGTAGCCTATAGATTTAATAAGGCAGCGTTATGAACAAGGAGGCAAACAACCATATTCGCGAGCGGTTGCTTAAAGCAGCCGAGGATCATTTTTGCGAAAAAGGTTTCGAGCGTGCAAGTATCCGCGATATTACCGCTGATGCGGGTTGCAATATTGCGTCGGTAAACTATCATTTCGGCGGTAAAAAAAAGCTATACTTAGGAGTCTGGCGTCGCCTGTTGCTTCGAATTCGGGATCAACGCATTGCAGCGATAAAAGAGGTCATATCGCAAAGCGGGGGCAGCCCGTCGCTGGAGAACCTGCTCAGGTCATTCGCGTATGCTTTTCTTGGTCCGTTGGTGGGTGAAACGAGATCTGGGCAGCTTGTTAAACTGATGGCCCGGGAAATGCTCGACCGGCATTTGCCTTCCAACATGTTTGTCGAAGAGATGATTATACCGACGATGGCTGCCATGCGTGAAGGCCTTGGCAGGGCGTGCCCGGATTTGGAAGAATCAAAAGTTCCGTTGGTCTTATTCTCCATTGTTGGACAATTGATACATGTGATCCGAATAAAAGCTGTGTTTGAGGAAACCGACCTGCCGGAAATTCCGGGGCTTGACCTGACCGAGGCGGTCAACCATATAGTCAAGTTCTCCGCAGCCGGCATTCGGGCTTATGCTGAAGGAGCAGCCAAATGAGAAGACATGTAATGTCGATTTGCTGTGCTGTTAATGTTTTTGGTTTAACGATGCTTCCAGGCTGCATGGTGGGGCCTAAATACTCGAGGCCGGAAACAGCGGCCGATACGGAAGAGGGTTATTACTATGCCGGCAAACACGGACAGGATGTTAATGATTTGCCGGAAATTGACAGATGGTGGAAGCGTTTTGGCGACGACACAACATCCGAGCTTGTTCAACGGGCGCTGGAACAGAACTACGACCTGAAGGCCGCTGCAGCGAGGGTACTTCAGGCCCAGGCAGCACTGGCCGAGAGCAAGGGTCGCCGGTTACCGGACATAACGTACAACTTCCTGGGCAGCCGCGACAAGCGGACTATCAACTTTGGTACAGGCAGGTTCAGTGCTCTGACGACAACCTACTCGCAGGACTTTACGGCAAACTACGTGCTTGATTTGTTTGGAAAACTGAAACACGCCGAGCGAGCGTCCTGGGAAGATTTGCTGAGCACAAAGGCCGATGAACAGGCCTTGATAAATACGCTGATAGCCAGTGTCATAAGGACACGGGTGAATATCGCAACAATTCAGAGACGTCTCAACATAGCACGGGCCATCACGGAGAGCCGGCAGGAGACACTTGATATTGTGGAGCGCCGGTACAACCAGGGACTTACAAGCCCCCTCGACGTACGGCTGGCGCGCGAAAACCTGGCATCGGCAAAAGCGGCTGAGCCGAGGATTGAACTTTCGCTTATCGAAGCTCAAACAGGGCTCGACACACTTTTGGGACGCAGGCCCGGGTCCTCGCGGATTTTACCCGAGACGCTTCCGGACCTTCCGGACCTGGAGCCTGTGCCGGTGGGACTGCCCGCTTCGCTTTTGGACCGAAGACCGGACCTTGTTGCGGCTGAAGCAGGTCTGCGAGCGGCAAACGAGAGAACGGGCGTCAGCGTTGCACAGTTGTATCCGGACCTGACGCTTACGGGAGCCTATGGGCGCACCTCCGACAGGTTCAGGGACCTCTGGATAAGTGAGACGGAAGTTTACTCGGCCATTTTTCGCCTGGCTCAGCCCATTTTTAAGGGCGGCCAACTCCGGGCACAGGTGGATGCTTCCAAAGCCCGGTTCGCTGAACTGGCTGCCAATTACGCCGGTGCGGTTTTAGGCGCGCTGAAGGAAGTCGAGGATGCGCTCATTGGGGAAGAATTGCTTCAGGCCGAACTGAAGGAAACCAGAACAACGCTTTCCGAAGCTACGGCTGCGGAAGCCCTTGCTCGAAGCCGCTATCAGCTTGGTCTTGAGAAAATCATAACCGTTCTGGAATCGGAACGGCGGCGAAGAAATGCTGAGAACGCGTTGGCCATTCTCAAGGGGCAGATCTGGACTACAAGAGTTAATCTTTTCCTTGCACTGGGTGGTGACTGGGTGACGGAGCCACAACAGCAGAATGAATAGGAATGCTCTCATGGTAGAAGAACGCAAGAAAAACCTGAATACAACTAAGGTGACAGCGGGGAAAGAACCGCGTCTGTTTCTTCAGTTACTTTTGGTTCTGCTTTTTATCAGCGTTGGGCTTGCATTAATGTTTGGGCTTATCAAATTTCGCAAGCCGCCGAAAACCAATCCTCCGGAAAGTTTTGCGCCGCTTGTGAAGGTTGAGGAGGCGCGAGTTCAGGATATTCGAATGATTGTCAGTGGCTCGGGAACGGTCAAACCGAAAGTGGAGGTGGAAATCGTGCCGCAGGTGTCCGGCAAGATAGTGTGGATAAATCCGCAGTTCAAAGCCGGAGGCTTCATCCGCTCGGAGGAAAAGTTGCTCAAGATAGACCCTCGTGATTATGAGCTTGCAGTCCAGCAGGCCGAAGCCGCCGTCGCAGAAGCAGAAGTCTATCTGGATGTGGAACAGTCCGAAGCACAAGTTGCAAAAACGGAGTGGCGGCAACTGCACCCGGACACCGAGCCGTCTTCGCCATTGGTTTTGCGTGAGCCGCAAATCAAACAAGCCGAGGCAAGGCTAAAATCCGCAGAAGCGGCCCTGGCGACGGCCAAGCTGAGCCTTGAGCGGACGCAGTTGTCTCTGCCGCTGGATGTTCGTGTTGTCAGCGAGACAGTGGACCTGGGACAGTATGTCATGGCGGGCAAGACTCTTGGTACCTCATACGGGGTCGAGGCCGTGGAGATCGAACTGCCTTTAGAGGACTGGGAACTGGCATGGTTCGAGATTCCCGACGCGAGGGTTTCGTACAACGGAGGCAACCCCTCCAATAAGAAAACGGTCGCCAAGGTGAAGGCCGAATTCGCGGGAACCGAGCACACCTGGGAAGGATACGTTGTTCGAACGGTCGGTCAGGTGGACAAGACATCGAGGATGATATCGGTTGTTGTGGAAGTGCCGGAGCCCTTCGATACCTCCGGCGGCAAGGCGGCCTTGCTGCCCGGGATATTTGCCCAGGTACTGATCGAAGGTGAATTTCTTAAGGACGCCGTGGCCATACCTCGAGATGTATTGCGTGAGGACAGCAAAGTGTGGGTTGTCAGGAACAAGCGGCTTTACGTCCAGCCTTTTAGGATTGTTCAGGCGGCACTGCTGCCTGGGATAATCTCGGAACCCTTGTTCGTAGGCAACGTCTTTGTGGGCGCCCTAATAATGCCTCAAGAGGTTTTAAACCAGCGGGTCGAGGTCTGTCGCGTAGGGGAGAAACGGCTATATATCCAGCCTTTGAAAATTGTGCGAAAGGATCAGGACTATGCATATGCGGTTTCAGGGCTTATAGACGGTGATATGTTTGTCACCAGCTCTCTCGATATGGTAACAGATGGAATGAAGGTCAGGCTGGAAACCGATGCTGCGTCGAAGCTCGGGAAGACAGTGTCTGAACAAATCGTGGAATAAAAGGCAAGGGCCGGGTAGGTGGAACAGCTTAACGAAAAAAAAGGTTTTCTGGGATGGTTCGCGTCAAATCATGTTGCGGCGAATCTGCTGATGTTTTTGATCATCGCGGCGGGGGTTCTTACCGTTTTTACCATCCGAATGGAAGTATTTCCCGAGTTCAGCGTGGACATGATCAGCGTCACGGTTCCTTACCTTGGCGCCTCACCGGCGGACGTGGAGGAAGGCGTATGCCTCCGCGTCGAAGAGGCGATTGAGGGTGTGGATGGAATAAAGCGTATGAACTCGGCGGCGTCGGAAGGTTTCGGGTCAACGACTATCGAGGTCGAGGAATACGCCGATCCTACGGAAGTCCTTGACGATGTCAAGGCCGAAGTGGACCGGATCATTACTTTCCCGGAGGAGACGGAAAAACCCGTAATCTCAGAGGTAAAACCAAGGCACAGGGTGATTACGATTGTCATTCACGGAGATGTCTCCGAGAAAACGCTTAAGGAGCTGTCCGATGAGATTCGAGATGATCTGACGGCCATGAAGGACATAAGCCAGGTGGATATTTCGGGCGTCCGCCCTTATGAAATCTCGATCGAAGTATCTGAGCAGACACTGCGTCGTTACGGTCTGAGCTTTGACGATGTTGCAAACGCGGTGGGACGGTCATCGCTGGACATCCCCGCCGGCTCTGTTAAGACATCGGGCGGAGAGATTCTTGTTCGCACCAAGGGACAGAAATATTTCGGCCCGGAGTTCGAAAAGATCATCGTGCTTTCAAGACCCGATGGGACCAAGGTCCAACTGGCCGACATCGCAACCGTCAGGGACGACTTCGAGGATGTTGACTTATACACGAGATTTGACGGTGCGAGGGCGGCGCTGATACACGTTTCGCGGATAGGCGAGCAGGACGCGCTGGACATTGCCAAAACCGTCAAAGAATACGTCGAGAAAAAGGCTAATTCGCTTCCTGCCGGCGTTTCGGTGGACCTGTGGGAAGACGATTCGGCGGTGCTCAAGGCCAGAATGAATTTGCTGGAAAGGAATGCTTACGTTGGCCTTGCCCTTGTCTTTTTGTGCCTGCTGCTTTTTCTCAACCTGCGTTTGGCGTTTTGGACGACGATGGGAATACCTATATCCTTCTTAGGGGCGTTCTGGCTGATGCCTTTTTTCGGCGTCTCCATCAACATGATCTCGCTTTTTGCGCTGATAATGGCGCTCGGGCTCGTGGTTGATGACGCTATCGTGGTCGGCGAGAATATTTTTGCTTACCGTCAGGGCGGCATGGACTATATTTCGGCTGCGATAAAAGGAGTCAGGGAGATGGCGATCCCTGTTACACTTGCGGTGCTGACCACGATTTTCGCGTTTGTCCCGTTGGCATATACCAGGGGCATAATGGGCAAGATTCTGCGTGTGCTGCCGATAGTGGTTACAAGCGTTTTGTCGATTTCATTGATAGAAGCGCTGTTGATTCTGCCTGCGCATCTTTCTTCGAAGCGCTCTTTCGGAAAGAACATAATTACGGTTGTGACCGACAGAATCAACGGCTACACCTCCCGCGCCCTCATGCGGTTTGTTAACGGTCCTTTCGAGCGGCTGGTTGTCCGGGCTGTAAAATGGCGTTACGTGACTTTGGGGATTGGTGTGGCGATTTTTCTGGGCACGTTAGGCTACATCCGCGGAGGCCACATCAAGTTTTCCTTTTTTGACCCTGTCGAAGCGGACAATATGATTGCCCTTTTGACGATGCCCCAAGGTACGCCTGCGGAACAGACCGGAGAAATAATCGAGAAAATCGAGCGTGCGGGTTTGCAGACTGTCGAAGAGTACGACGCAAAATTCAATGGAAAGACCTCGCTGATGAAGCACATCTCAACAACCGTAGGCGCGCACCCTGCCCTTCAAAGGCATGGGCCGCATTCGACCGAAACCACAGCGGCGGCCGAGGCGCACCTTGCAGAAGTGAACGTCGAACTTCTGGGGGGTGAGGAAAGAGGGAACATGTCATCGAAGGAGATGAAGAACCGCTGGAGAGAAATAGTGGGAGAGATTCCCGGTGTTTCGTCGCTGAAGTTTATCGCTGAAATTGAAAGCGCGGGTGAGCCGATAAGCGTTGATTTGTCGCATGAGAATTTTGATACTGTCTTGGCTGCGGTGGAAAGCTTCAAGGACACGCTGCGGCAGTACTCCGGGGTCAAGGACATTGCCGACAGTTTCGAAGTGGGCAAGGCGGAGATGAAACTTTCGCTCAAGGATTCGGGACGGGTTCTGGGGCTGACGCTTTCGGACCTTGCCAGGCAGGTGAGGCAGGGCTTCTACGGTGAAGAGGTCCAGCGAATCCAGCGGGGGCGTGACGATATACGTGTGATGGTTCGTTATCCCCAGAGCCGGCGCAAGAGCCTTGCGGACGTTGAAAACATGCGAATTCGGCTGCCGGACGGGACGGAAATCCCGTTCAGGACGGTGGCCGAGGTCAAGTACGGACGAGGCTATGCGACCATCCAGCGAGTCGATCGCCGACGGGTGGTGACGGTTACTGCGGATGTTGACAGGGCTGTTGCAAATGCAGACGAGATCAACAAAGACCTTATTGAAAAGGCGCTGCCGGAACTGATGCGTCAGTACAGCGGTTTGCAGTATCGCTTCGGCGGCGAGCGTCGCGAGCGCAACGAGTCGCTGGGGAGCCTACGCAAGAATTTTGTGATCGCACTGCTGGCGATTTACGGTCTTCTTGCAATACAGTTCCGGAGTTACAGCCAGCCGCTGATAGTAATGTCGGCAATACCGTTCGGGATCGTGGGTGCGGTGTGGGGACATGTGTTGATGGGAATCGCGTTCAACACGGAATTCAGTCTGAGCATACTTTCGCTTTTTGGAATTGTCGCGCTGGCGGGTGTGGTGGTGAACGATTCTCTTATCATGATAGATCTTATCAACCGAGAGCGCAAGAGTGGAATGCAATTGAGCTTGGTCATCCGCGACAGCGCTACCCGAAGATTTCGGCCTATCATGCTGACGACATTGACGACTTTTGCGGGACTGGCGCCTATGCTCGTCGAGAAGAGCCTGCAGGCAAGGTTTCTTATACCGATGGCAATAAGCCTGGCATTCGGTGTTATGTTTGCGACTTTGATTACGCTGTTTCTTGTGCCGTCGCTTTACATGATTCTGGAAGACGCCAAAAACAAGCTTGCTCGTGCATAAGTATTTAAATTAACAGGGATTATGCGCCCGGGCTCTACGAGCACAAATTTTTTGAGAATCTTGTGGCCTGTAAGTGTCCGATGTCGGATAATATCAGGGTTGCAATGGTTCGCCTGCGATTTTCAAGGAAGTGGGATATGGAAGCCAAAGCAAAGCATGAGCCGCGCACTGAAGTCGCCGCCGACGCGGAAACTCTTGCACACAAAAGCGTCGAGCTTTTCATCACCGATGCAAGAAAATCCATTGAGGCAAGGGATGTTTTTTGCGTGGCAATATCGGGTGGAAACACGCCGAGGCGTTTTTTCGAGTTGTTGAGCGAAGCGCCCGAGGCCCAGGCCCTGCCATGGGAAAAGGTTCACCTGTTCTGGGTCGACGAGCGCTACGTGCCGCCGGACTCACAGATGAGCAACTATAGGCTGGCGGCCGAGACGTTCCTGGCCAGCGTTTCGATCCCCGGAAAGAACATTCATCGAATACCGACGGAATATGGCGACGTGAAACTGGCGGCGCGCAATTACGAAGAGACCCTTCGGTCAGTGTTTGAAGTTGAGCCTGGTCGTGTCCCGCAATTCGATTTGATCCTGCTGGGCATGGGCGCCGACGGTCATACAGGTTCGTTGTTTCCCAACAGCTACGCGCCCTTTGACACCGAGGATCTGGCCTGTGTGGTCTACGAACTCGATGAAAAGCTGACGCGTATAACACTCACCCACCCTGTCCTGCGGGCTGCCTCGCACCTGTTGATTCTGGTTTCAGGCGAGGAAAAGGCCGGAATCTTGAAAGAGGTCCTCACCAGCGAGCCCGACGAGGTGAGATATCCCGTCCACGTCCTCTGGCCCGTGCTCGACAAAGTCACCTGGCTTGTAGATGCTGAAGCAGCAAAACTGCTTTAGAGGACGTGTATTACCTGGGGACGGCATTTCCTGGAGAAGTCTGTGGATCGGGCGGGGCCCCGACCGTTTAATCAGGTATCCTCAGTCTCGTTCCGGGTCGGATGTTGTTTATGTCTTTTACGATGTCACGGTTGGCGTTGCGGAGTTTTCGGGTTTCTATGCCGAGGTTTTGTGCGATGCCGGAGAAGGTGTCGCCCTTCTTGACCTCGTACAAAGTCTGCTTTAGTTGCAAGGAGCTTTGTGTGAGAGGCGGGGGCACAGTGTGCGGTTTTTTTTGACTGTTGGAAAGGCTGGGCAGGGGTTCCGGCCAACCGGAAAGACCGTCGGTATCGTTTCTCAGGAGCTGCTGCTTCTCAGGTTTTTTCGATTCGAGGCTGAGACTTGAACGGCTGGCAAGCCATACCGAAACGGCTGCCACCAACACCACCCCTGCAAACAATCCTGTCTTAAAGTCTTTCGGCATCCTCATCCTTTTTTCGTTTTGTCTCTGACGCCAATTAAGAGTATTGGGGCTGCAATTGCGATTGACGAATAGGTTCCAACGATAATCCCGAAACCTATTGCGAATGTAAAGCCTCGAAGGCCCGGGCCGCCGAAGATGTACATTATCAGCACCACTATAAACGTCGTAAAAGACGTCAGTATAGTCCTGGAAATAGTCTGGTTGATGCTGTCGGTGATTGTCTGCGGTACAAGCCGGGCCTTGCGCCGGTTTTCTCGAATTCGGTCGAAGACGACGATGGTGTCGTTAAGCGAGTATCCGATGAGCGTCAGGAACGCCGCTATCATGGCGAGGTTGATTTTGAAATCACCGATTAACAGCTTTTCGCCTATGGGCGTGGACGCGATATACGTGCACGCTGCAACAGCCCCCAACGTGATACATACGTCATGCACCAGCGCGACGATCGCGGCGATGCCGTACCGGGCCGTTCCGAACCGGACCCAGATATAGCCCACGATGGCGCAGAGCGAGAGGACTATGGCGATCAGCGCGCGGGTTTTTGCCTCGGCGCCGACCGAAGGGTCTATCTGTGTGACCCTTGGCAGTGAGGTTTCCAGTTGCGTCGCCGCCAGCACTTTTGCAGTTTCGTTCTCAGCGAACAGCTTCCATTCATCTTCGTCCAGTTGTCTGAAAACCGCTTCGGGCTCGGCGCTGAGATAAACGAATGACTGCACCGGCTGATTGGGCTCGATCTTACTCAGGTCGGAGTCGAGCAGCTTGTAGTCATACAGTTTAAGCTGCTGCGTGTCGGGCTTGAATCTCAAATCCATCAATCTCTGGTTAAGTTCGGCGGCCGTTGCAGCCACTTGTATGTTGCAGTTGATTCTTACCCCGCCCATGAAATCACCAAGTTCCGGGTAGGATTCGACAAGCTTTTCGGTGATTCTCTGCTGCGAGGCGATTTCAGGCCGCAAGCTTCGCAGTATCTCAAGCTCGTCTCCGAAAGCGGCCAGTATCGCGTCGTCAACCGTCCTCTCGATTTCCACTTCTGAGATCTGTGCATCGGGAAAAGCTGATGAAAGCACCTCCCTCACAAGCGATTTGTTCATCTGGCTGGTTGTTACGACAAATTCCCCTTCCGCATCGGTTTTTTCGGTCACTTGCAGGTTGCTCAGCTTTCTGTCGAATGCGGCCTCCGCCTTTTTTATGGCGGCCTTTACACTTTCAGGACTGTGCTTTGCCGGTGCAGTCATGGTGACAAATGCAATTGCCTTGTTGGTTTCGGTGGTTGTGATTTCGTATTGTTTGCCGGATTTTCCGATGCTGTAAACGTTCGCTGCGGCAAGGGCGGGATTCGGATTATTCGGGTCGGTTCCGACCCGGTGGATCCTGTCCTCGACCTCTTGTCTGCTCAGGTGATGTTTCAGGTTGATCTGGGCGGAAGTTCCACCGGTGAACTCGATGTCGTATTTGTTGTTTGTGTCCTGGTCCCTTGTAAAGAAGACAACCAGGCCGCCGGAAATCAGCAAGAGTGAAATGGTAAGGAACAGAGGCCTGACAGCCATCCAGTTGACGTTCGGCCTGTGTATCAGGCGCAGCATAATCAGGTGGTCTTTGATAAGGCCCCATCCCGACAGCAGGTCAAAAATCACGCGGGTCACAAAAAGGGCGGTGAACATACTCGAGGCAATTCCGAGCATAAGTACAATCGCAAAGCCCTTTATCTCCTCGGAGGCGACCCAGTAAAGAATGGCGGCGGTCATAAACGTTGTAAGGTTGGCGTCGATTATGGTTCGGAATGCCCGCTGATAGCCGTTTCTTATTGCTATTCGCAGTGATGAGCCTTTCAGCTGCTCCTCGCGAATCCTCTCGAAGATAAGGACATTGGCGTCGACGCTCATGCCGATCGTCAGTATCATTCCCGCGATGCCGGGCAGCGTAAAGGTCGCGCGCAAGAACGCCATGATCCCCAGAATAAACAGCAGATTCATGAGCAGCGCGACATCGGCAACGGTCCCGGCCAGTGTGTAGTAAATCGCCATGCACGCCACCACCACAATCAGTCCGATTATGCCGGCTTTGATTCCCTGGTCGCGGTTGTCGGCTCCGATAGATGGGCCGATAGTCTTGACTGAAATCGGCTGTTCTATAAGCTGGGCGGGAAGCGAGCCGGCGTTCAACTTGTTGACCATATCGTTGACCTGTGTTTCCGTGAAAGCGCCTGTTATTTGGCCGCTCGTGGTTATCCTGCTATTGATGTTCGGAGCGGATATTGCAATTCCGTCGAGCAATATGCACAATGGCCGACCGATATTGTTGCCTGTAAGCTTTCCAAAGATCTTTCCTGCTCTTTCGTCCAGACCGAAATCGACAGCTCTTGCTCCGGTTCGCGGGTCCCTTCCGGCCGATGCCTTCTCGAGCTTCCAGTCCCTTCCGGCGGCGCGGTGCAACATAACCTCGTCAGGCTTGTTGCTGGCAAGAACGTATGGTTTGCCTCCAAACTGGGCAACAACGGTCTGGGCCGCCTTCAATTTTAGGGCCTCATCCTCGTTTTCCACTTCCGCCCACACGTACTGCATAGTCGAAGCGAACTTGGGGCCTTTCGTCTGAAGAGATTCTATATAGCCGGCCATCTCGTCGGCGTCGGTCTGGGCATGACCGTAGGTCGGCAGTATACGAAACTCCAGAATACCGGCGCCTTTAACCATTCGCTGAATGTCCTTGGGGTCGTCAAGTCTGCCCCTGTAGGGCATGTACTCGTCGAATGCAGCCACCAGCTTGTCTATAAGCTCGGCACGATCGGGGAATTCGGACTTAAGCTCGTCGATTCCCTCCGTAAACTTCGATGTTTCACGCGGCGCTTCGAGCTTCGAATTCAACTGCTCGATGGTCAGGCTGAACTTATCGAGTTGCCGCTCTTTATTCTTGTATTCCATGTTCTTGCCGGTTACCGGGTCGGTTAGCTGCCTGGCAACTTCCGCCCATTCGGCGTATGTATTGACATATTTGGTGAGCAGATCAAGGTTGGTCTCGCCGCCGAGAAACTCGGTCAGTGCTTCCCGCAGTTTCTCGTCATCGAGCTTGCTCCACTGGTTTCTTTTGGACTTCACCTGGTCGAGAACGATTCCGGCCGGGGCAAATGTGCTTTCAACCGTTTTGAGGGTGGCGCTCAGCTGATCGGACCTCTTGCGCAGCTCGTTGCGCTGGTCGTAAATATTCGCAAGTTCATCGAGGATTTGACGCCTTTCGTCGGAACCTTGGGCGAATTTGTCGAAAGCTTTTTCACGCTCGTCTTTCGGCAGCTTGAGCGACCGCATGATCTCCGCGGGAGATACGTTTTTTGCAAGGAGTTCATCGAGGGCATTTTGATAGTTCTCGCGTTCTACGCGTGCCCGGGCGCTGGCGAGGGGCACCTGTATCTCGAAACGCGTGTTGCCTTGAGGGCGCCATATCAGATTCTGGATATTTGCCGGGTCGATGCGCCGTCGAAGCACGTCAATCATTCGCTGTGAAAGGTTGTCCAGATCATCCCCGAGGCCGTGCGTGTCTATTTCGTAAATGAGACTGGTTCCTCCCGCCAGGTCGATTCCGGGTTTGAGCGTTTTTTTCGGGGGATACAGCGTCAGGCCCGCAGCTACTACCAAAACAAGGATTAGCACTACTTTCCAAATAAGATTCTTGTCCATAACTTCCTCGTAATTTGAATCAGGTACGTCACATCACACAGCCGCCGGGCTGATTGAAACTATCGATACGATTGCCGGTCCAAGGGTCCGATCACTCTTTGTCCTGTGACAGGTTTCTTCCTATGGCTGAAGGGGCGACCTTTATTTTTGTGTTGTTCGACTCGTCGACTTTCAGCGTAATCTCGTCTCCCTTGACGTCCACAACGGTTCCCATGATGCCGCCGATTGTCCGGACCCTGTCGTTTTTCTGAAGCGTTTGGACCATCTGCTTGTGCTGCTGCTGCTTCTTGCGCGGTCCTCTGAACAGGATCAGGTACATCATCACGAAGATCAGAGCAAAGAAAATCAATTGCATGGGATTGTCGAAGAACCCCCTTGGAGTTCCGTTCTGTCCCTTTGCGTTGGGGTCTGAGGGAACGGTGGTTGTCGTTGAGGTTTCCTCCTCAGTCAGCGGCGTGGTGGTAATGGTCTGCGGTGTTTCCTCGCTGCCGGCCTGAGCTATTATCAAAGCATCTTTCATTTTCTAATTTCCTTTCATTATCGCGGTTCCAAAAACCATAACCAATAACCGAAATTCGTCGCAATTTACAGATAATTCTGTGAATTATCTTGACCGGTTTTCACAAATCCGAATGATTCGTATTTTTTCAACTGCTTGTCGGCCCATTCTGCAAAGTCATCTTTGCTTATTCTATCCCGTATTCCGGCCATCAATCGCTGGTAGAACCGCAAATTATGCAGTGACACGAGCATAGGCCCCAACATTTCGGAGACGTTGAAAAAATGCCTCAGAGCCCCCCGGCTAAAGTTTTTGCAGCAATAGCAGTCGCAGGCGATTTCGATCGGCTCGTTGTCGCCGGTGTGGCCCGTGTTTCGCAGCCGTAAGGGACCATCGTCCGTAAAAGCATATGCGTTTCGCCCGTTTCGTGTCGGCATAACGCAGTCGAACATATCGACGCCGGCTTTGACCGCTGCTATGATGTCGGCCGGAGTGCCAGCACCCATCAAATATCGGACTTTTCGGTCGGGCAACTGCTTTGCCGTGTGTGAAACAGTATTTATCATATTCTGATGGCCTTCTCCAACGCTTAATCCGCCGATAGCATAACCGTCAAAATCGAGTTTGACAAGCTCTGAAGTACAATACGTCCGCAGGTTCAGATTGATTCCGCCCTGTACAACGGCGAAAAGAAGCTGATCTTTTTCGGCGTGCGCCTGTTTGCATCCGCGGGCCCAGCGAATCGTTCGCTCGACGGCCTTTTCGAGCCTCGACTGCTCACAAGGAAAGGGCGTACACTCGTCTAAACACATAATAATATCAGCCCCGAGCCGGTTCTGAATCCGCGTTGTGATTTCCGGATTCAGATATACTCGAGCACCGTCAACGTGACTTGAGAACTCAACGCCGTCATCATCGATGCTCGTCAGCGGCGCAAGAGAGAAAACCTGGTAGCCTCCACTGTCGGTGAGTATCGGTCCGTCCCAGGCCATGAGCTTATGCAAGCGGCCCAATTGTTCGACCGTTTCGACTCCCGGACGCAACAGCAGATGGTACGTATTTGCCAGGATGATTTCGGCCCCGGTTTCTTTGACCTGTTTCGGAGTTATACCCTTTACCGCTCCTGCGGTGCCGACGGGCATGAAAGCCGGCGTTTGCACGCGGCCACTGATGGTCTGCAGTAGCCCGGTGCGGGCGCTGCTGCCGCTGTCGGAATGTAAAACCTTAAAACCGCACATCTTCGTAGACGTTCATAATCCTGGAACCCGGATAATAATACGATAGTATCTGTTCGACCTTCTTGCCTTTTCTGGCCAATGCCTCTGCGCCACACTGGCAGAGACCCACGCCGTGCCCCCAGCCTCTGCCCGAATAAAAAGTCCACTTGTCGTCAGCGTCGGCAATCTTGCAGATGGTGCTTCTAATCCTGCGTCCGGTCGGGTCGACGGTGAGGCGAAAATCTTCGGCGCGAATAAACTCGCTCTTGCCCGTTGAGCCCACCAGTTTCAGCCGGGTCAATCGTGAAAAGCTCCATTTGTCACAACTATAATTACATTGGCCGACCACGACAATATTCACAATTTTGCCAAGCTGCTTGAGGTTCGGGTAACGGTTTGACAGTCTGGTTGTCAGTTCAGTCTTGTCGAATTCTACCGGGCGCCAGAAGAAGTCCTTTGGTTTTGCCACGTTACGGCAGAACGGGCACGCCACAGGCTTTAGCGCTTGGAAGCTGTCGCTGAAAACTTCCCGGCTGTCGGCGGTGTGCCCTCCGCAACTCGAGCTGTAGTAAGCGGGGAAAATTCCATTTTCGCCGTCCGGGCCTTTACAAACCAAAACCCGGCCGAATGTTCTGTTCACCGCCTCCCAGACCGGGCTCGACTCACCGGCCACACCGAGATAGACCTGGTTCGACTGCGTTCGGGTGACATCCCACGCGCGGCTCTTGCCGAATTGTCTCTTGATGTACAGGCAATACGTCCTTGCGGCGATTGCCTGGGCGGCAAGTGCCGCCGGTTCCCAGTAGCTCGGCATTTCCGCACCAACCACACCGGCCAGATACGGTTCGAGCGGAACGAGGTTTATCGCGTTGAAAGTTTTGCCGTCGGGATTGATTATCAGCTTGAGCTTGCCTCGGTATTTTGAGCCGTTGAGATTGAAAACGTGTGGTTCATCCGGGGCGATAACCACTTCCTTGCCTGCGAAGCGGTGTGCACCGACGGCAATTGTCCCACCGCTGAGCCGTATCTTGAGGGGGGCCTTTTGCCGGGGGAAGTGGGCCTCGAAGCTGTAGGGCTGCCGGCTGGAAGCGAGGAACGAACAGGTTGGCGTCAAAACACAGCTTGTGATTTTCTTGTTAAGCAGAACCCGAATCCAGAATCGCTCCGGGGCGTCCGTTTGACAGGTGGGCTCGGTCAATTGCCTTTGGCGACAGCCGCCGAGAACCAGCAGCAGCAGCAGCAGAAATCTGCGGCTTAAAAGTCTGTATCGATCAGCGGCCATATCTGCGGCAGCCCAAAACCTCAATTTCCGGGCAGTTGCTCAAAACACGGTGATAAACTACCGAACCAGCGTCCGGACGTTCTCTTAGACAAGATTCGTCAATTATTGTCGCTCTCCAGTTTTGTCTGTCATTGTGAATATGCTGTCCGAACTGTTGCTCAGTCGAGCGATCGCAGCGACAATCCCATGTCTCCAACGGCCTTCTTTATTTCGTTGAGGCTTGTCACGCCGAAGTTTTTACAGCCGAGCAGCTCTGCGTCTGTTCGTTGGACCAAATCGCCAAGTGTGCGAATTTCCAGTTTTTCGAGGGCCTTGCTCGCTCGCACGGAGAGTCGAAGTTCTGTGACAGGCCTGGCCAGAAGGGCCTCATCGGCATTCTCGGCCTCCTCGCCTTCTGCGCCTTCGGCCAAGTTTTGCGGCTGCTCCTTTATGGCGCCGCCAAGCTGAAGACCCTTCGATTCCAGGATAATCTTGATTTCCTTGAGTGAAGTCTCACCGAAGTTCTTGTAAGACAGAAGTTCGACCTCGGTGATGTCCATAAGGTCACCAAGCGTATGAATGTTCATCTTCCTGAAGCAGTTTCTGCTCCGGACGGAAAGCTCGAAATCGGATAGCGGCGTTTCGAGTATTCGCACCCTGCGGTCTCTTGTTTTCTCCTTCTCTTCGTCGTAGAACATGGTTTTCGAGCTTTCGATGTCTTTCTTGAAAAGGATCGCCCGCTTGTGGTTCGGGTGGTGCCTGAGCACCGTATCAACGCACTGAGAACCCCTTTCGTACTCGCCCCTGTCTTCGTAAAGGACTGCCAGATTCATAAGTGCATTGACGTAAACCTGTGAGCCGGCGGCAATCTGCCTGTAATAATCAATCGCCGTCTCGTCGTCACCCGACAAATCGTAACGATACGCCAGCCGGAAAAGGGCCTTCTGACACTTGGGTGACAGCTCCAGCGCGATTTTGTAGTTCTCCACCGCCTCTTGATAGAGGCCGAGGCATTCCTCGAGAAGCCCCGCTTCGTAGTGATAGTCGGCGCTGATACGTTTGAAATTGGCACAGTTCTTGAGTTCGCCGGCAGCGGCTTCGAAGTTGGACGCACAGCGATAAGTTGCGGCCTTTTCAAGGCTCACATTCAGCGAGTTGGCCCCGTGCTTGAGGCTTTTGTCGAGGTTTTCAATGGCCTCGTCGAACCTGCCCAGGCATCGAAGGGCAAAGGCCAGGTAAGTGAACTTTTCATTGCAGTCTTCGGCCTTTTCGAGCTTCTTGACCGCTTCGGAATTTCTACCCAGAATAAAAAGACCTATCCCGACGGCAAGAACCGCCTTGGCGGATATCCTGCCCATGTTCGACTCCACCTGTTCGCTGAAGTCGTTCCGCTTTTTTTCGCTCGAATGTACGTACGCGGAGAGTTCTGCGATCTGCTCCATAGACGGCAATTCATCGCCAAACAAGTCAATTTTACATTTCACCAAAGGTTCCATGCTACTTAACTCCTGCAAAGTGTCTTGAGACGGAACTTTAATTATTTTGCCAACTGAGCCGGGAATTATACACGCTGGCCCACGATTTGCAACCGTTTTTTCGGTCTGACCCGCAATGGAACCCGGTTGCCATCAGCCCCCCGACCAGCGGACTTACTCGGCTGCCCCCGCATCCTTTGCTGCCTGCGGCAAACCCCGGCACAGCAGGCTTCAATTCGGCGAAAGACCGAGCATCCGTCACCGGTCCCGATTTAGTTACGTTTTAAGCTTGCGCCTGTTTTCTTTTCTTGTTCCAACCGTAAAAAGTCAGGTCCCCGATGTCTTTTTCCTGCTGGAATAAGAAGCTTGCAAGATAGCCCACTACGAACAGGACGATGTGACTGTAAACACCGAGCATATACTTGTGGTGTGTAAAGTTCAAAGCTCCCAGGTCGATAGTGCCCTGCTTGGTTAAGAAGGCATAGGCCGTAAACACGATGCAGGCAATAATGCCAACATAGCAACCCTTTCTGTTTGTCCGCGTGGTCAAGAAGCCCAGAAGGAAAAGACCTGCTACACCACCTGAGAAAATGGCATAAAGGGCGAAAATCGTGCCCAGCGCCCCTTTCTGCGAATACCTGACATATAAACTGGCGACAATCATTGCCCCTATTCCGCAGACTGCTACTGCCAGTTTACCCAGAATCAGCCTGCCTCTGTCGGTGGTGTTTGGTGTGAGGCGTCGATAATAATCCTCCACCAGCACCGCCGAAAGGCAGTTCAGGTCGGCATCAAGGCTCGAAAGCGCCGCCGACATCAGCGCGGCAAGAATCAGACCCGTGACCCCCATCGGAAGCTGACTCATGATGAAATACGGGAATACCTTGTCCGGCTTGATTCCTTCAGGGAGAAACGCACCCGTGAGCTTGTAATAGGAGAACAGACACGTCCCGATGAACATGAAAAGTGTCCAGACCGGTACGCAGAGCAGAACCCCGGTGAGGGCGGCCTTTTCGGCGGCTTTGTCGGATTTCGCAACTAAAAAACGCTGGACGATAGTCTGGTCCGTGCCGTATTTCTGAATCGCGTAGAACACGCCGTTAATAGCCATTACCCAAAAGGTCAGGTTCACAAAATCCCACGAATAGGGGCCAAAACCTATTTTTCTTACCGTGTAGACCGTCTCAGGACCGTGCTCGATGCGTACGGTTGCGCTCCACGCCGTTTTTAAAGCCGCGACAGGACCGCCCTCCGGTCTGAAGAGCAGAACCGCGATGCATATCAGACCGCCGCCCATTAGCAGGAAACCCTGAATGACCTCGCACCATACCACCGCCTCAATACCGCCAAGAAGAGTATACAATATTACTATCACGCCCAGGACAAAAATTACCAGATACGTTCCCTTGAAGCTCATGCCCAATATGTTGATCTGCTGAATGTCCAGGCGGGTCATGCTGGCCAGAGCAAGTGCGAGCAGGTAGAAGACCGTTCCCATCTTGATAAAGTGGGCTGAGGAGAAGGCCAGAGAGCTGTACAAGCGGGCGCCATAGCCAAAACGCTTTTCGAAGAACTCATAAGTGCTGATACCGATGATATGTCGGTACATCGGCACAATAAACCAGATCATAAAAACAAGAACTACAGGAACCATCAGACCCTGCACCAGAAGTATCCAGTTTGCGCTGTAGCCGGCGCCGGGATAAGCGAGGAAGGTGACGCTGCTGATCAATGTTGCAAGTATCGATATACCAACGGCCCATGCGGGCATGGAACGGCCGCCGGTGAAATACTTGTCGGTGGTCTTCTGTCTTCTTGAAAAGTAGAGGCCCATGTACACTATGGTGCCAAAGTAACATAGAACCACCAGGTAATCCAACCATTGTAACTTGTGCTCAGGCATTACGATTGCTCCTTTCTCAGCCTTTCCGGCAGCAAAAAAATCCCTTTTCTACTATTCAGCTTAATTGGCTTTTTTGGCCACTTCCAGGCTGGCCATTTTTTCCAGAATGTCGGCCTTTTCCTCGGCGCCGACCTGCAGCAGCGGAGGCAAAACCTTCTCACCGCATAACCCAAGCTCGTTCATAACAACTTTCAGCGCCGCCAGGGACTGACTCAGCACCCTGTCTTTTTGATAGACCCTGGAAAGCTCGTTGGTCTGTTCCTGAATTTCATTGGCCCTGCCCAAATCACCGCTGATCGCAGCCTTATACAACTCAACGTATATCTTGGGCACAAAGTTGCCGGTGCTGGGAATTATGCCGTCCGAACCAAGCGAAAGAGCTTTTGTCGACAGGGCCGCCGAGCCGCACAGGTGGGCGAAGTCCTCGCGGTCTTTCCACATCGCTAATGCATCTTCGAACCGCTGCTCATTTTTCTCGGAGTCCTTCAGCGCCACAATATTGGGGTGCTCGCTGAGCTTGTCGATTACTTCCAGTGGAATCGACATGTGAGTGGTGATTGTTATGTTGTAGACCACCAGCGGACCTGGCACGTTTTCGGCCAGAAGCTCGTAATACCTGAGCATGTGTTCAGCCGTGAGCGGGTAATAGCTCGGAAGATTCGCCACCACTGCGTCAACACCAAGGTCGAAATACTCCTTGGCCAGTTCGATAGAATTACTGACGCAGTTGCTTGCAATCCCCGCATAGGTCAAGGTTCGATGCGCAACCTGTTTGACCACTGCCTCGACAAAACCCGGCCTTTCCGAATCAGGCACCGACGACGCCTCCCCCGTAGTGCCGAGCACGAACGGAACCGCACCGCCGGCCACGATGTGTTCGGCCACCTTTCCTCCTGCTGCTATGTCAATTCTACCGTCGTCGGCAAAGGGCGTGACCATGGGAACCACAACGCCACAATACTTTTTCTGCTTACCCATATTAACATGCTCCTTTCTTTCCAAATCCTTTCTTCCGGGTCCGACAAGTGCTAGAAATCCCCAATATAGGCTCAACCAGTTTTTTGTCAAAATTATTTTTTCATTTGGAGATTGGCGACTTGCCGCCGCGTTGCGACAGGCACAGCCGAGGAAAGATGATAGGGCTTGTCGAATTGAAATCGAATCCCGGAGCCTGCACCGTGTGAGCCTGGTTTCTGCTCACTCATCCACGAGTTGCCGGCAGATCCCTTGGCGTCCAGATCGCCGCTCAGACCGGAACTGTCCGCGGCTCAATCGTACTTCCAGGAAGGCGCTTCCTCCTGAAACCACCAGCCCGAACCGCTGGTCGTTATGCTGCCAGGCGCCACATAGTCAGCACCAGCGAAGGCCTCCCCGGCTGACAGGACTTATAGGAAAAAGTCCCGCTTAAGGAAAATCGCTATTGGGCATCTATGACGGCATCGACGATGAAACAATCGAATTCAGGGCCGAACTGCCTTAGAAAATGGAGCGAATAGGCCCTGGTGAACACGAGGACCGGCAGCATCGTGACGGTGCGGATATAAGGTATCATCAGCAGGCAGCAAACACTGCAGCAGGTCAGTGCGCCGGCTGAAAGTAAAATCACGCCAATAGCCAGTGCCATGACAATCTGAAAGAGGATGTACAGCGCAAAGATGCCTTTTCTCCCAGAGAGCAGGGGCAGGAATTCGCGCCAGGCAGCGACGCAACTTGTGGTCCGCAGGAACATAATCGGCACGACGAAGTCCTTCGTGAACTTCCACACGACTGCAAAAGCGACAAGGATAACACACATTACCGTTACACCTATCACCAGGCTGGCTATCAGGCCAACGCCGGGCCATGCAGTATGCACTGCAGCCAACACAAGAAAGAACGCCAGCAAAGCCGGCAGGAGAGCGGCCACAAAACCTGTCAGTCCGAGCACGACCCGAAAGACAAACAGGCTGTTCGCATGGCGTCGAAACTTCTTCCACGGTAGTACGACCTCGGCCTTGTCCTGAGCGACGCAGTGAAGGAACATGAATCGACCTCTGCTGCTGAGCCAGACCAATACGAGCCATAGAACAATCAGGAATATCGCTGCGCATGCGGCGGCGGGAATGACCCAGGCCAGGTTCTCAAGGACGTAATCTCCGGCACCCTGGAAGAACTCTCCGGGCTGAATGCGTCGCCGGTGTGGCCTGTAGTTGAAACCGAATCCGCCCTGGCCCAGGCCGGCAAGCCATGCACAAAAGCCTATGACGAACCATCTGTTAAAATCGAACGGTCTGAACAGGACCAGCTTCACCTGCTCGAAGGCCGGACCAAGAGGGTCGATCACGCTTATCCATGGTCGCTGCTCTGTCATAATGTGAATCTCCGCGTTATGCCGATGACGGACGGATTATCCGGGCGGGCCGCCTTGCTGCTGTCTTAGTTCCCGAAGTTCCCGCAGGATAGGCCAGTTGCCGAAGGCAAGTATGAACGGGACAATCACGTTCGCTACGGGAACAAGCATCAGCAGTCCGAGCGCCCAACTGTAGCTGGCCTTGTGAAATATCATGCAGAAAATCAACGTGCTCAGCCCAGTTCCAATTAGCACCACGAAAGCGAAGAACACCGCCAAGACTGCAACACCTACCACACAGGCCTGATCAGCATTTGGGGCCACAGTTTCCATAGCCTTTACTCCTTAAAAGCGATAAGAAAAACCGACTAATGAAATTATGTTTCCGACTGAAACAAGCGGTATCCTGTAACAAGCTAACTGAAGACCGTCATTCCCGCGAAGATGGGAGTCCGGATTCCAAACAGTGGACTCCGCATCAAGCGCGGATTGACAGTCGCGTGAGCCTATACGTTACAGAGCACTGGTTTGACAGTATAGCAGAGCAATACCGCCTCAAAAAAGGAATTTATCGAAAAAGGCGCCGGCTTTAGAAATACTCCGTATCGAGGCTGTGCGGCAGTTTTTCGAGCGGACAGCCGGAGCACCTCGCCTTCGGTCGGCAGTATTCCTTGCCGACTTTCACCAGCAATGCGTGATATTCGTTGAAGAGTCGGATGTCCTGAGGGAGGTTCGACTCGAATAACCGCTGCAGCTGCTCATAATCGGCATCGGGTCCCATCAACTTATGGCGGCAGGTGACGCGGGCGGTGTAGGCATCGATCACGAAAACAGGCCTGTCGAAGGCATAAAGCAGAATAGAATCCGCCGTTTCCGCGCCTATGCCTTTTACAGCCAGAAGCTGCGCCCGCAGGCGAGCGGTGTCGAGTTGCTCGATGTTAGTCAAATCACCGTCGTAATCGTTGAAGAGCCAGTCCAGGAAGTTCTTAAGACGCGCTGCCTTTATGTTGTAGTATCCCGCCGGGCGGATAAGCTCCGCAAGCTGCGTGACATGCAGGCTGTGGACCTTCTCTGCGCTCATTGAATCGGCGGTCTTGAGGTTGGCGATTGCTTTTTCGACATTGGCCCAGCTTGTATTCTGGGTAAGTATCGCTCCGATTATTATCTCGAACTGCGTCTCGCCGGGCCACCAATGCTGCGGACCGAACCGCTCGAAAAGCAATTCATAAATTTCAACCAGTGTTTCGCTTATCATCTTTCATTGCTGCAAGTACTTGCTCTGGTGACTGACGTCGTTTTCCGGCTATTGTAATTTCTGTTCGGCTAAAGTAAACTCTGCACATTCAAAAACAGCCAAGAATGATTTTGACGCATCTGAGTGAGATACCGAAAAGCGAACGGCGACGGCACAAACAAAGACAAGGCGGCATAATGAAGAGGAACAACAAACGCAGCACGGGCCAGCTTCTCAACTTCGCAGAAGATTCATACCTCGAGCGCACGAGTCGTCCGATCTATGCAGTGTTGTTTCTTCTGCCCTTTATCGTTTTCTACGAGGTGGGGACGATTCTGATAAAGACCGATGTTCTTAACCAGTACTGGCGCGGACGCGTAGCGGCATTCTCACTGCTGCAGAGCGCCCTCGAATGGATAGGATTCACCAGCAAGTTTGCATGGGCGGCCACGCCTTTGGCGGTCGTAGTGATTTTAGTGTCTATGCAGTTTGCGTCGAGGAAGCGATGGAGTTTCTGGCTCGGCGACGTTCCGCCGATGACCATCGAGTGCATCTTTCTCGCGGTTCCGCTTATCGTGCTGAGCCTGGTTTTTAACATGCGTGCTGAGCCTAAAAGCGACCTGGCAAAATTCGACAGGACACACCACTGCGCCGCTCAGGGCGCGGGGCATGAAACGATCCTGGCGAGTCGTGCTTCGGACGCACAGTACGACCGTACGCCAGCGCCCGATAAAAACGACGGCGAAATAAAGGAACCGTATCTTATGGCCGATATCATTACCAGTATCGGGGCCGGGATTTACGAGGAACTTGTCTTCCGCTTGATTCTTATCTGCTTACTGATGATACTATTCCAGGACGTGTTGGGACTTGAACGCAGGAACTCAATCCTGCTGTCGGTCCTTGTCTCGGCGGCGCTGTTTAGTGCGTATCACCACATCGATTTTCTCAGCGGACGGCTGAATCCGCGCGACCCGTTTAGCCTGGCAAAGTTTGCATTCAGAGCGATTGCGGGCGTTTATTTTGCGGTTCTTTTTGCGATTCGCGGGTTCGGGGTCACAGCTGGAACCCACGCATTCTACGATATAATTGCAACCGTGCTGAACACCGCCTTTTATGAGCCATAAAAATTTGGCGGTCTTTTCGCGTTTCCAAGATTTTTTTTCAAAACTTTACAGTCGTTACTCTTTGCATTTCCGGAGTTTGCAGAATAATCGTCCCATAAGCGGGCTAATCGGCCCTATCAGTACTGATATTACACTTGAATCCTGCCGGCCAATTTTGGTATAATGCGCCTGAAGTCGAGAGCCTGAGTTCTTGTTTGAGGGATTTTAGTATTGTGGAATGGCCCAAGATCAATGCCGCTGTCGAGGAGTTGACTTTCAACCTTTTCCAGAGGCCTCTACACCCTGAGCTTTTCCAGATTTATGCCAGCCGACGCCTCAAGACCAGCAAGTACGAAGCAATTATCTGGGTCACCGGCTGCACCCACGTTGTCAGCGTGTTCTCCGGCGGCATGTGTCTTTCCGAGGTGATAAGCTCACCGGGCCAGATGCTGCCTCAGCGGGGTCTTGTTGAGCGGTTTCAGTTTCGCGGTCCGAGGTCGCACAAATGCACGCTCAGCAGAGGAATGAGCTATATGACCGACTTCCAGGTGGAAAAGATGAGTCCGGCGTTGTACCAGCGCAGCCACACCGACCTTGAGCGTTTTGCCCAGAATCGCGGGGTATTTGTGAAATTCCCCGAGTCGGAAAGCAGCGGGATGCAGCCGTTCTGCTATGTCGACTTTGAGGCAAGACGCAGCGAACTGCACGTTCACACATTTGCTGCTTATCCCGACCAGGTGACAATAATCAAGACACAGTCGCTGTTCAACTTCCAGTAGTCTGATTCCTATCGCAGGCGCCGGCCGGCCTTCTCGAAGCCGCCGCCAAATACACTACGATTTATCAGCAATATTTGAAGCAGTCTTGGTTTTGTCTGATTTCGGGACGCTTGGCGACTGAAGGTGTCGCAATCAAGCACAACCATTGGGACGTTAGTAGAGCATTACATCCTTTTCGGCCATTACCCCCGGCAAGTTCAAATGGCCTGCTCGGCGACCTTCTGTTCGAGGACATCCCATTTCACCCGTATTTCCTGGGCCATCCTGCTGTTTGGAAAGCCCTTGACGATTAGCTGTCCGGTCTGCAGGGCCTTTGCCCACTGCTTCTCTGAGATCGCGAGCGAGAATTGAACGCCGAGATTGTGCAGCTTTGTCTTGAAGACATCTCTTGCGGCCTCCTGCAGCGCCAGGCCCTCGTTTGGCGTCAGGTACATGTCCAGCTCGCGGAGGATCTCGATGCTGCGGTCGGGGTCCTGACGAGTGATGGCGTCGTCCCATGCGGTCAGAAGTATCTTCTTGCGTTCCTGTTTCTTGTCGACGAGTTTTTGGCGTAGGGCCTTAATTTTGTCGGAAGTCGAATTCTCTCTGATCAGTCTTTCAATCTGGATGCTTGCCTTGGCCCATTCGTGGTTCTCGAAGAGCTTGTCGATGTGCCTTATGACCTGGTTTACGCGCTCGGCATCCGTGGCATTGCGGTAGTTTGCTGACTCGGTTCGCAACTGCTCGGAAAGCTCGGTGTACGCGGGCCTTTGGGCGATTTCATCAATCATTCTCTCGGTGGCCTCAAAGTCCTGCTGTTGGAGCTTGTCGAACACGGCTTCGCGGAGGGTCTGCTTGTCGGCATCGCGAAAAACCATCGCCCTTGTTGCTTCGCTAAGCCTTACGCTTTGGGTGATTTGGGTCAGTGTCGAGCGGCTTTTTTCAAGCAGTTCAGCGATCTGCTCGAGCCTGGCGCCGTTTCTTTGTATCGCTTCCTGGACACTTATTATCTTTGAAAGCGTGGCAATCACGGCGATTAGTATGACGGCAATTAACAGCAGGATTGTGGCAAGGGCCCAGATGACCGGTGAGACTGCTCCGCCTTCGGTCGGTAGGAAGATGCTGGTCAAGAGGGTAAAAACCACGATCACGACCACGACCACTCCCAGTCCGACGCAAACAGCGAAGACATGCCATGCAAACCGGCGTGAGGATTTAACCTTTCGCAAATCCATGTAAAACCTTTCCAAAAAACTGCGACCGCTCGCTTTTCCGCTCCAAACCCGGCAGCCCGACCCTCGGTTCCAAGCCTTCCAAAGCCAACCATAGTATAACCTGTCGGTTGCCATTCTGTCAATAGCCGAAAGATATCTGTCATTTGCGCGCGTGGACCGCAGCTTGAGCAAGGTGGGGCATTGCCATTGATTGGATAGATAAGGGGCTTGTGGTGGAATAGGTCAACATGAGTGTTTACAGAAATCAACATGGTTCGTAAATATCCGCTATAAAAAATGTTGCGCCGGTGTTTGATTCATGGGAAAACCCGGAGCGTTGATTTCGTCCAACCGGCGCGCACAACCGATACAGAAGCTGCCATTGTGAATGTTCAAATAAAGGTTAGAAGCGTTACGGCTGGTAGGGCTTATCGACTATACGAGGGGTTAAGCGGGAAATATCCCGAAGGAGAGGGCCTATGGGGCATTTGGGCATGATTCTTGCACTAATTAGTCTATCTTAGGGCTTCGGAGGCTCTGAGGGTGATGGTACGGTGGACGGTGCTGTTGCGGTGCCAGGAGTACAGCAATGGACGAAACGCAATTAGAAGGGAAACTTAACGAATTAGTGAAGGAGTTTGGGGGGATGGTTGATCCTGGATACAGAAAGCTGGCCATGCTCGCCAAAAAGGCGAGTGTCAGCCATGAAAAGCTGAAGAAAAGCGTTAACCATTTGCAGGAATCGCTCGATTACCTGCGGATATGCATCAAATATCAGCTTTTCGACCTGGAAGCGACGCGCAGAGAAAACGAATATCTGCGAAAGCTGCTTGAGGAAAAAAACCGGTAAGAGGAAAGATAAAGATGAATCTGCGGTCCTTTGGGTGTTTACCCAAATCGGGGGCCTGTGCATGATTTGGTTTGCGCAGGCCCGTTACCGTAGGTCGTAGGGTTTATTTGCGATTCTCGCCCGGGCCGGGCAGCATTTTTTCAACTACCACTTCTGTGTGGAATAAACAGAAATGCCCAGAAAATGAGCCCGCATATACGTGCCAACACACATTTCCGAAACAAGCGGTAATTTCAATCATGAGAAGTGCTCTTGAAGTTCTTTGGGGCGTTTATTGGCATCTGCAACGGGTATTTTGTTGAGGTACGGGGAAAGTCAGCGGCGTATTTTGTCGATAAAACTTGGACTAATGAGCAAGGTATTCGTCCGAATAAATGAACATCAGCATAATTTAGGGTATATAGAAAACGGATGGATTGCCGAACGAGGCGGCATCTAAGCACGAGCCGGAAGTTGACAGGTGGTGCGGATTTGATATAATACAGTTTGTGGCGCGTGGGATACCGTTGCACTCTGCAAATAGCTTTTGAGGTTAAAGATGTTTGAGCGTTTTACAGACAGAGCACGTAAGGTTATGGCGCTTGCCAATCAGGAAGCGCAGCGTTTTAACCATGAATATATAGGGACTGAGCACATTCTTCTTGGCCTGGTCAAGGAAGGCAGCGGCGTAGGCGCAACGGTTCTAAAGAACCTCGACGTGGACATAAAGAAACTTCGCCTGGAGATCGAGAAGCTGGTCAAGAGCGGCCCCGACATGGTGACAATGGGCAAGCTTCCGCAGACTCCGCGGGCAAAGAAGGTAATAGAATACGCGATAGAGGAAGCCAGAGCGCTTAACCACAATTATGTGGGGACCGAGCACATACTGCTGGGTCTGCTGCGCGAGAGCGAGGGTATCGCGGCCCAGGTGCTTATGAATCTGGGTCTGAAGCTTGAGGACGTTCGTCAGGAAGTGCTGAATTTGCTTGGCGCAGGTGTCGAGGGAGAGCCGACGGGTCTGGGGATGAAGATAAGCCCTGGTGTCGGCCCCAAGGCTAAGAGCAAGACTCCGGCGCTTGACAGTTTCGGCAGAGACCTCACCGAGCTTGCCAAAAGCGGCGAGCTGGATCCGGTTATCGGCAGGAAGAACGAGATCGAGCGGCTGGTCCAGATTCTCTGCCGTCGCACGAAGAACAACCCGGTCCTGCTGGGCGAAGCCGGGGTGGGAAAGACGGCGATTGTAGAAGGGCTCAGCCAGCAGGTGGTCAATAAGCAGGTGCCCGAAATACTAAAGGACAAACGTCTGGTGGTGCTGGACCTTGCGATGATGGTGGCCGGAACCAAATATCGAGGCCAGTTCGAAGAGCGAATCAAGGCTGTCATCAACGAAGTCAAGAGGGCCAAGAACGTGGTGTTGTTCGTGGATGAGCTTCACACCCTTGTGGGAGCCGGCGGCGCCGAAGGCGCCATCGATGCCTCGAATGTTTTGAAGCCGGCCCTTGCTCGGGGCGAGGTTCAGTGCATCGGGGCGACAACCCTGGACGAGTATAGAAAGTACATCGAAAAAGACGGTGCGCTCGAAAGACGATTCCAGACAATAATTGTCGAGCCGCCCTCGAAGGACGAGACACTGGATATATTAAGGGGGCTTAGAGACCGCTACGAGACGCACCACAAGGTTCACTTTACCGACGAGGCGCTTTATCAGGCTGTGGAGTTGTCGACGCGATACATTAGCGGCAGATGCCTGCCCGACAAGGCCATTGACGTGGTCGACGAGGCCGGCGCCAGAGTTCGCATCAACAATATGACCCCGCCTCCGGACCTGAACAAGATCGAGGAGAAAATCCTTAAACTTCAGAAGGAAAAGGATGAAGCCGTAAAAGACGCAGATTACGAGCGGGCCGCGGCCTTGAGGGACCAGGCACAGCAGCTCTTGGATGAAAAGGCCCAAATGCAGAAGCAGTGGTACGAGGAGAACAAAGGATCTACCGGCACTGTCGACAGCGAAACGATCGCTGAGGTAGTGAGCAAGATGACGGGGGTTCCTCTGACAAGGCTCGAGAAGAAGGAAGCGCAGCGCCTCTTGGAACTCGAGACGGAACTTCATAAGCGCGTTGTCTCGCAGGACGAAGCGATAGCCACGGTAGCCAAGGCCGTCAGGCGAAGCCGAAGCGGACTGAAAGACCCGAATCGTCCGATGGGCTGCTTCATCTTCCTGGGGCCCAGTGGTGTGGGTAAGACGCTGCTGGCAAGAGCATTGGCCGAGTTTATGTTTGGTGACGAAAGCGCACTGATGCAGCTCGACATGAGCGAGTTCATGGAGAAGCACAACGTCAGCCGGCTTGTAGGCGCACCGCCCGGGTACGTTGGGTACGAGGAAGGTGGTCAACTGACCGAAAGAATCAGACGGCGGCCTTATGCGGTGCTGCTGCTCGATGAGATAGAAAAGGCGCACTCGGATGTTTACAACATGCTTCTGCAGATTATGGAGGAAGGGCGGCTGACAGACAGTTTCGGACGAAATATCGACTTCAAGAACGTCATCCTGATAATGACGAGCAACATTGGCGCCGACCTTATCAAGAACCAGTCGGGTTTCGGATTTGGCAAGAAGACCCCCGAGGCCAATTACGAGAAAATGAAGGAACTTCTTCAGAAAGAGGTTGAGCATCACTTCAGGCCGGAGTTTTTGAATCGTCTGGATGACACGATAGTCTTCCAGGCGCTGACCAGGGAGAACCTGCAGGTTATTGTCGATTTTGAACTGGCCAAAGTGTTCAAGCGGCTTGTCGAGCACGGTCTGAAGCTGGAGTTGACCGAGCAAGCCAAGGAGTTCCTGATTGACAAGGGTTACAATCCCGAATTCGGCGCAAGGCCGCTCCGCCGGGCCATCGAGCACTATATCGAAGACCCGCTTTCGGAGTCCATGCTGCGAGGTGAATTCAAAGGCAAGAACCTCATCAAGATTGACGTGCTGGATGAGGAACATCTTAAGCTGGAAGGTCTCGAAGTTCCCGAGCCGAGCGAGAGTGAGCCCGCTGTCGCACAGTCAAAGTAAAGTGCATGGTGTTCATGCATTTCGCCGCCCGTCTCATTATGAGAACGCCCAAAAAGGGCGCCGAGGATTTGCATACGTCAAGGGCGGTTAAGGGATTTTCTGGAGGCGTTTGATTTCGTCCCGGCTTTGCTGCTGAGACAAAAGTTCGTGGAACGGCTTTTCCCCAACCCACTCTATACTGCCGTCGAGCCTTAGTATCAGATGCCTGTTACCGGAAAAAAAGGAGCTGCGAGCATCTTTGGTGTAAGCGAGAATCTCGTGTGGCTGGGATTCGAAGGTTATCCATAATCCCCTGTATCGCAGATCGTTGAGTCGTGTGTCCCACCCATATTGTTGCTTTGCGCGTCTAACGAATGATTCAGGAGGTAGGAATCCGTTTCTTTCCTTGTATTCGTTTACAATCAAGCGAAGATGCGCCATGGCGCGTTTTGCTTCCGAGCGGTTTACAATGCCCCTGAGGTTGACAAAGACCACCACCGCAACAAGCGTGAAAACCAGCACGCTTGTGAGCTTGGTCATAACGGCTTTTTGCAGCTTATTCATCTCTCAGCACGCCGTGTATTTGGTGGTATGTGCTTTCACGGTGAAGATACAATTCGTTAATTACGGTCTTATTTTGACCCTGCCGTCGGCCACGAGCAATTTGCCTTCCTGGAACAGGCTTATGGCCTGAGGATATGCAACGCATTCCTGCTCAAAAACCCTTGCGGCAAGCGAATCCGCCGTGTCGTCTTCTCTTACGGGGCAGGCCCTTTGAACGATTATAGGCCCCCTATCGTACTCGTTGGTGCAAAAATGGACGGTACAGCCGCTTATTTTGCATCCGGCTTTGAGGACGGCTTCGTGAACATGATGTCCCCACATTCCCTGGCCGCCGAAGCTCGGTAACAGTGCCGGATGAATGTTCATCACGCGGTTTTCGTACTGGGCTGGTATATTCCACAGGCACAGCCATCCGGCCTGGATGACAAGATCAACTTTGGCGGTTGTGAGTGCTTCTTCGAGTTGTTTGCTGAAACCGTCGATGTCCGGATGGTCCTTTTTGCGAATTATCTTTACGTTCAGCCCTGCCGCCCTTGCTTTCTCGACGCCGGTGACGGTTGAGCGTGAGCTTACAACGAGCGGAATTTCAGCATTCAATCGCCCGTTTTGGATGCAGTCCAGAATATTCATCAAGGTTGTTCCGCCGCCGCTGATTAGTACACCGAGGCGGACCGGCTTGCTGTCTAAATCTCTGCGAGGTGCCGTTTCTGCTTCAACATCCTGCTCCAGATTCAATGCCCGGTTAACAAGTTCATCGGCCTGGGCGTTCTTATCGCGGCTGAGATGCTGGACTTTCCAACTTTGGAATTTTCCCAGCAATTCTCTGGCTTGCTGAAAAAGGGGCCTGATTTGCTCGCTCTTTACTTTGTACTGGCCGTTGACTTGCCGGACGAGCAGCTCGCTGTCACTAAATACCGTCACCTGCTCGGCGTTCAGACGTTTCGCAGCTTCGAGGGCCTTGACAAGCCCCGTATACTCAGCCACGTTGTTGGTAGTCCGGCCGAGAAAGAATGCCCTGGCCTCGATCTGACGGCCGGCTGAGTTGCTTAAGACAAATGCCGCAGCGGCCGGACCCGGATTGCCCCTGCTGCCGCCGTCAGTGCGAATCATCAGTTGGTCTGTTTGTTTGGACAACGTATCTGCTCCCAAAGAATTCGCCGGCGCTGCCACTCAGTTGAGCCGTACGCATAGCCATTTTCTGCACTGAGGTTCTTCGAGTGGATTATTCCTGCTGGCCGCCCAGCACGAGTATCCGTGTGCAGTTGGGACAGCGGATTATGTCGTCCCTTGTCATGAGCAGATTCACAGCCTCGGTTGTTACGTTCATGAAACAGCCGCCGCAATTATAGGCTTCTATTCTGTCGCTCACCTGTGCAACAATAGCCAGTGCCTCGCCGTCGTAGGTTTCGGCGACGCGTTTGAATATCTCGAGCGGTTGGGGCGGTATTTCCTTGGCTTGTTTGTCCCATTCGGCCCCGATTTGTTCGATCTCGGACTCGTACTTGGTGGCCAGCGACTCAGCCTCTTTTCGCATCTGCTTAAGCTTCTGTTTTTGTTCATCTATCTGCATTTGTATTTGGCTGCACTCGGCTTCATCGGCCTCGATATCCTTGAGCAGCTCGAGCGTCTGATTTTCTATTTTCGTGGTATCGGCCTTGGTCGTATTCAGTTGGGTGAGCACCGAAGCATATTCCTTGTTTGTCTTGGCAACATTGAGCGCCGCCCTCAGCTTGGCTATTTCCTCATCTCGGGTCTTGAGCTCAAGCTCCAGGCGATCAGACTGAAGCTTCGTCAGTTGAATCTCTTCCCGCTTGGCTTCAAGGGCGTTTTGAAGGCTTCTGACCTGGTTCTCCTGGATGACGACGTTTCTTCTGCACCTCGTAAGCTTGGCTTTGGCGGCACGCAACTGATTTTCAATACTCTGTAGTTTTATCAGCCCATTCAGTACAGGTCCCATTTACGCTCCTTACACCAACGCGCAAAATTCCGAATCCCGCATTATGCCTTCTAAATCTCGCAACTGCAACAAAAATTTTCTCATTTTAACTATTCTCGATTTGTTGGAATGGTGTTCGACTTGACGGCGAAAACTACGTGATAAAAACGGTGTACACAACCCCATGCCCTTTATTTGCCAGCCGATGATTGTATAATTGCCCTTCAGTGAAGGACTTGCTCAAACAACTCGTTCAGACCGAAAGTACCGCTGACAAGGGCGAATTGGCTGCTGCCGAGATACTTTCCGACCACTTCGACCGCTGCGCGATAGATTCGACCGTAACTTCGTGGGATCGGAATCGGGCGAATATCACGGCGCAGATAGAGTCCAGCAGGCAAAAAAACGCGCTTTTGTTCGGCTGTCATCTCGATGTGGTTCCTCCGGGAAAGCAAACGTGGAAGCATCCGCCGTTTGCAGGGCTCGAGACCGATGGCAAAATCCACGGCAGGGGTGCAGCGGATATGAAGGGCGGAATTGCCGCAATCGTTACAGCTATCACCGAGATTGTCAATTCGAGCGTGAAGTTATCCGGCGATATGGTGTTCATTGCCGCTGGTGGTGAAGAGACAGATAGCTGCGGGGCAAAGAGATTTATTTGCGACCAGGGCGGCCTGCTGCCGCCTCTTGCGGGGGTGGTGATACCCGAGCCGACGGACTTTGAGGTTGTAACGGCGCATCGAGGACTGCTGTGGCTCAAGGTAATTACAGCTGGCAGGACAGCGCACGGCTCGACGCCGCAACTGGGGATAAACGCAATCGGCTCTATGAGAGCTTTCTTAAACGAGCTGGTCAATTACGAGATTTCGTGCGAGGCCCACGAGCTTCTGGGCGGCTGTT
>Ga0180438_10002162_pt1 | contig 32972 bp, 23 predicted proteins | sample SS_ome_12_FD_132455 | JGI IMG/M metagenome (GOLD analysis project Ga0180438, IMG submission 132455) | Hypersaline lake sediment archaeal communities from the Salton Sea, California, USA - SS_3_D_2 metaG | ecosystem: Environmental > Aquatic > Non-marine Saline and Alkaline > Hypersaline >... | reverse complement strand
CTTCCATTTGTGCGGATTTTTTACCAGTGGGCACCTTCCGCTGCGGGCGGGAGGGAGACCCCTCCAGCCGCACCACCCGTCTTTTTATCGTTATCCCCAACACAAAATGGAAGAGACCCATCCAGATTTTTTATTCGTAGCGGAGGGAATCCACCGGATTGCTGACGGCGGCTTTGACAGCCTGGTATGCGACGGTTCTAATTCTGATTTGTTTGACAGCTAGTACGGAACCTTGTCTTCCTTTTTTTGCCAAGCTCTGAAAAGGTTCAAACACGCATCTCTTCCGACCTGAAATTTTTCCACCTGAGGCTTTTTGGCCACTTCTTTAACGACATCATAGATAAACTTGTCATCAAAGTTTATATTTGCCGCATCCTTTTTTGTGCAACCATAATACAGCATCTTCATTTTTGCCCAGTGGATGGCGGCCAGGCACATGGGACACGGCTCACAGGTTGAATAAATCTGGCAATCGGATAAATCAAAACGGCCGAGTTTTTTCGAAGCCTTTCTGATAGCGACTATCTCGGCATGGGCAGTCGGATCATTCGTTTTGATAACACGGTTGTGGGCTCTGGCGATAACTTTTCCATCCCTGACAATGACGGCCCCGAATGGTCCCCCTTCATTATTGTTCATGCCCCTGAGTGCTTCTTTACAGGCAAGATCCATGAACTTTTTATTCGCCAATCCGATCTCTCCTTTTCAAAGGAGAATCCTCTCTGTGACGCACAAGACATTCAACTTTGACCATTATTTTCTTATCAGTTTTTTGCCCGCATGATAACCGGATGCGACCTTTTCTCCCAAACGGAAATAGGCGTATTCGTTCCCCGATGTGAATATCAGGGGTCGAATTTTTTTCACGTCCGGTTTTCCGTCGGTGAGGCAGTCGCTATCGACATGGACCTCTTCGATCTGCCCGATACAGAGGACGTGCGTCTTGAAATCCAGCTTCTGCACCAGACGGCACTCCAGGTTGACTGGGCACTGTTCGATCAATGGCGCGGTTTTCAGCACGCCATAGAACACCGTGAACCCGCAGGCAGCGACCTTATCGTTTTTCGCCCCGGAGACCAATCCGCAGTAATCCGTTTCCGCCGCGAATTCTTCCGAGGGAATGTTGACGGAGAAGGCCTGGTTTTCTTCGATCCCCCGGTATGTGTAACGCTCCCGGCGGATGGCTGCGCACAACATGGGCGGCGTTTGATTGACGATCCCTGCCCATGCGACGGTCATGAAATTGGGCTTGCCATCGATGTCGGCTCCGACAAGCAGAGCAGGTTTCGGATAGAGCAGTGTCATGGGTCCCACAGCGGTTTTTTTCATTTCCGGTTTCTCCTTTCTCGGGATAAAGGGCAAATGCCGCCACAAAACGAGGTCATTACAAAAAATAATCTATCACGGATTCACCAATCCTGACAAGGAATAGGCGTTTGACCCCGCCATATCGATCGTGATACCCTTGATCCGAGAAATTCATGCACAGGGAGCCATGAAATGAAAAAATCTATGGTTCTGCTCGGCCTCATGATCTCTCTGTTTTGGACAGGCACCCGGGAGTATTCCATGGCAACCTCCCCTCTGCCTGCTGTCCGAGTCTACAAGGGACAAATCGAAGAGGCTGCCGACTATCTGGCATCGTTCCCCACCGAACAGGAAGCATCCGCAACGTTGGATCGACTTCAATCGATTATCCAGGATTTCGAGGCGGTTTTATCCGGCAAAAAGCCGCCCGTCCCCGATGAGATAGAAAAAAACTGCCGGTACATCCTGGATGTTTATCGCGAGACCGAAATCCTGGAATCGTGCCTGCTGACACTCTGCCAGGACCAGAGCATCGGCCTTCTTCCTGGCGAAGGGATAACCATCGACCTTCCCTCCTACTGCCTGGACATACATGCAGCCAGCCCGGACAAAGGCGAATTTTTTTCCCTGGATCAGTTTAAGAAAAGGGAGATGGAGTGGCTTTTGCCGCTCCTCGACTACGCGGCAAAACACGCCAGGGAAGACCTGCCCGTTCAGGCTTTGATATGGAATATGCAGGTAAATGTTCCTTACCGAGACCTTCCGGAGGAACAACGGAACCTCCTCGATCTGGTACTTCCGGATGCCGCGGAAAGGTTCGGAGGAGAAAAGCCCGTAAAGAAACTTCTCGGAGCCATAAAAACCGAGGCCCTCGACAAGCTCAAGGACGCCGTCGAGATCGTCGATGATGCCGAGGAAATCGCCTCGGAGATCAACGAACGGAAGTCCAAATACAGGCTGCTTCGACCCAAAAACGACGCATTCCAGCTGGAAAACGGCCTTCTTATAAGGATTTCCTCTCCAGGCGGATTCGATTTCATCACCCTTACGATCGTGAATCCCAAAAAAACGGAAAAAAGGGAATATGGGGGGATGGCCTGGCCGCAGCTCGCGCTCGGAAGCCCTGCGTTTTTCAACAGCCGCCTTCCGGTTCCCGGTTTTATCGGAAATAACGCTCCAGCGGCAGATATACCAGGACCGGCCCGTTCGCAGAAAAAGTTCAAAAAGGGCATGGACTGGTGGAATAAAAATTCCGGGATGATTCAGGACGCATCGGAAAGAGGCGCGGAAGTCGTCGAGATCATACAGAATTACAATGAAAAAGGCCTCGACGGAGTTGTGGAGTATACAGAGAACAAGCTCTTTGACGCCTCTCTCGACGTCTTCAAATCCTTTCACAAAGGCGTCCCCGAGGTGGAACGCGCTTTCGAGATGTTCCGGGCATTCAACAAGGACCTGATGACCGCTCAAGATGATAAGTTCGACAGGCTCTTGAAAGAAGCGAAAAAATTCTATGCGAGCCGCTGGAAATACAGGCCGGGACGAAAAGACGTCCAGCCTATCGCCGCTCGGGGCGGCTACTAGGACGGGGAATATCATGAAGCCGCGGACTTTCTGCTGGATAATCCAGATAACCGTCCTGGTTTTTCTCATCAGCACGCCCTATTGCAGCAAAGGAAAATCAACCCGGGACCGGAAATGGAATGTCCTGCTCATAACGCTGGACACCCTTCGTGCCGATCATTTGGGCTGCTACGGATACGAAAAAAATACCAGTCCCGCACTGGACGCGTTGGCTTCCAGCTCGATCGTTTTCGACCGGGCGATCGCCCAATCGGCTGTCACGCCTGTCTCCCATGCTTCCATCATGACGGGGCTCAATCCCTACAACCACAATCTGCGGTCCCTTCATGGAGGGGTCAACTACCAGCTGCCCGATAACCGCCTCACTCTGGCGGAGATCATGGGGGCAAACGGATACGAGACCGGCGGTTTCGTGAGCGCATTCCCCGTAACGGAACACTACGGGCTTCAGCAGGGTTTCGCCATCTGGGATGAGTCGTTTCAAAAAACAGACGACACAAAGGTTCTTTCGGAAGCGGGCTTCGTGAATACGGGCACAGCGCAGAGGGGATGCGATGTCACGACAGAAAAGGCTGTCACCTGGCTGAGGCAAAATGCCGAAGGGCCGTTTTTTGCCTGGATTCATTATTTCGACGTCCACGACCCCATTATTTTGCCGCCCGATGCGTATCTGAAAAGATTCTATCCTGAAACTCGCAACAAGCCCGATATCCTTCGAGCTGTCTACGATGCGGAAATCGCCTTCATGGACGACCAGATCGATCTGCTCCTCGGAGAACTGGACGCCTTGGATATCAGGGAGAACACTGTCCTGGCCATCCTGTCCGATCACGGGGAAGGTCTGGGAGATCACGATTGGTGGGGCCACAGCATTTTGTATCAGGAACAAATCCGCCTCGTTTTCATTCTATCCATTCCCGGAAGAGAAGAAGGCCTCCGTGTTTCTTCCCTCGTACGGAGCATCGACCTCGTCCCAACGATCGTCGAACTGCTCGATTTCGACATCCCGGCAGACATCGACTTCGACGGAACAAGCCTTGTCGAAGTGATCGACGGATCGCCCTCCCAACCGCGGATCGCTTACAGCGAATCCATCAACGACCTGACCGCATACTACGATTCCCAGCTCCAGGACGAATCTCTCTATGCCATTTCCGACGGACGATGGAAGCTCATTCTTCACAGAGAAGGGGCAAAAGATACAGGGCTGGAGCTTTTCGATCTTCAGGCCGACTCGCGGGAATTGAACGACCTCTCTGAAGAATTTCCTGAAGTGAGCGCTCGACTGTGGAGTGAGCTCAAACAAATGGAGGCAATCGTGCAGAATCCCCCCCGCCCCACAATGGATGAAACAACGCGGGAGCGTCTCAAGTCATTGGGCTACATCAAGTAATTTTCATCTGCTCCACATAAGAATAAAAAAATGCGCATAATTATCTCCGCTTCTTTACTTTTGAACACACATGCATAGAATAAAATCAGCAAGATCAAGAGGTTCTCTTGCATTTTGTGTGGGAGATAAAGAAAAAAAGACGGGTGGCGCGGCTGGAGGGGCCCCCCGCCCGCCCGCAGCGGAAGGGTGCCCGCTGGGGGATGGGTGGAGCGAGGACGGCCGGGGGAGGAAGCCGTGACAGGACCCGTCATTATCCTTTGGTAAAAAACCCACACAAAATGGAAGAGAACCGATCAAGATCACCACGAGGAGGAGGGAATGAGCAAAAAAAAGATCGTTGCGCTTTCGGCAGGGTTCCCGTTTATAGCCGCACTGGCGTTCCTGGCCTTTGCCTATCCGACGATTTTTCCGACAGGAACCACCATCTACAAACCCGCCCAGTGCTACAACAGCTACATTCTGGTTGCCGACCATGCCTCCCTAGGGAACCATCCGTCGGCCAAGGTCAGGGCAAAAAGCGAGATAACGGGCGACGTCAGGCTTATCGATATGAACGGCACCGTGGTCCACACATGGAAAGTCGCTCCCCACTTCAACAAGCGGTGCAGGCTCCAACCCAACGGTCACCTGCTGTATGTGGGCCCGAATGAAACGATCTACGAATATGACTGGGAGGGCGATGTGGTTTGGACCCATGAAGGAATCGGGTCCATGAATGACATGCGGTGGCTGCCCAATAACAACAGGTTATTCGTAGCGCATGAGCCACTGCCGGAGGAATACCAGAAACAGGTGAAAGATGTGGAGGTCTCACCCTGGTGGCCGCTTCGTAAAAGGGGGAGCGAGGAGATCCAACTGGGGGGAGACATATACGAGGTGACGCCCGATAAAAAAATCGTGTGGGAATGGCATGCCTATGACCATCTGGATCTCAATAGATTTTCTCCGGTCACGCCGGAAGGAGACTGGCTCCACATGAACACGATCTCCCCGATTCCCGAAAACAAATGGTACGACGCCGGCGACGAACGTTTCAAACCGGGAAATATCCTGATCAATCCAAGAAATATCGACACCCTTTATATCATAGACAGGGAGACCAAAAAGATCGTCTGGGAATGGACGCATGACTACAAGGGAGGATTATCCCACTGCCACGAACCGGAAATGATCGAGAAGGGGCTGCCCGGGGAAGGAAACATCATCCTGTTCGATAACGCCCTATTCCCCAGACACAGAACCCATTGCGGACAAACATTCATCATCGAGTTCAATCCCGTTACCAAGGAGATCGTATGGAAATACGAGACGGAAGGATATGCTAACCTGAAATTTTTCAGCAAAACAATGGGAACGCAAAAACGGCTTCCGAATGGAAACACGTTCATATCCGAGGACAACACCGGAAGACTCTTTCAAGTAAAGCCCGACGGAGAAATTGTCTGGGAATATGTGAACAGGGGAGGCACCTGCCGTCCTTTTCCCGTGGCTTATGATTACTGCCCGCAGATAAAAGCACTCCCCAAGCCTCCCGAACACGCGGTGACTCCGCCGAACAACCTGGAATGGCATATCGAGCCAGACGTATTGCGAAACAAGACGAAGTGAACGGCTGGCATTGAATTTCCGGGTTATTTAAAGAAATCATTATTTTTTCTGAAAATCAGCAACCTTTTCTGTCTTTTTTCGTCTATTTATTTAGAGAATCAGAAATAATGGAGGCCATGCCATGGAATTACTGACAAAGCTCGAGGAGCTCGTCCTCATCGCCGTCTTGAAACTCAAGGACGAGGCCTACGGCATCGCTATCTATAAATTCATCATGGACATTACAGGAAAAGATGTCTCTGTCAGCTCGGTCTATTTTCCACTCGAGAGGCTGGTCAGAAAGGGCTTGCTCCGGACATCGAAGGGCGACCCCACTCCCAAGCGGGGAGGGATGAGCAAAAGGTACTACGCACTGACAGGCCCCGGGATCAAAGCACTCCGGGAAAACCGGTCGGTGAGCCAGGCAGCATGGGAGGGAGTGACAGAGCTTTTGAAAAACATTCCAGGAGTCTAAAGCATGCTTCACCCTCCCAAGGTGCCGAGGTTTCTTCTGAGACTTTTTTCCTCGCTTGAAAGCAGCGATGCCTATATAGGGGACATCGAAGAGATATTCGCCGAGCGCGCCGCTTATCAAGGATCGCAGAAGGCTCTCTGTTGGTACTGGCGGGAAGCGGTTAAGGCAATCCCCCGCTTCATGGCAAATTCCATTCGCTGGAGGATTATTATGTTCAGAAACTACATCAAAATCGCTATCAGAAACATCCAAAAACACAAAGGATACTCGATGATCAACATCGTGGGTCTTGCCGTCGGTATGGCATGCTGCCTCCTGATTTTGCTGTGGGTTTTCGATGAGCTCGGTTATGACAGATTTCATGAAAACCTGGATCGCCTCCACCGGATCGTCATCTCCTCGGAGCGCGGGAATACAGCCTCCAGCCCCTGGGCCCTAGTTCCCGCGCTGAAAAGAGATTATCCGGAAATCGTCATGGGAAGCTGGTATTCCCCGAGGACGATCTTGATGAAAGTCGAGGACCGCATGTACAACGAGACGTGCGCTCTGGTGGCCCCGGAATTCCTGGAAATGTTCACTTTCCCGTTTATCCAGGGAGATCCCAAGACAGCCTTTGCCAACCGCCATTCCATCGTTTTAACGGAAAAAACCGCACATAAATACTTCGGAAGCGAAGACCCAATCGGAAAAACGGTTCAGTTCAACGGGTCGGTCGACCTGACCGTTACCGGTGTTATGAAAAACGTCCCGGCCAGCTCCCATATCCAGTTCGACTGCCTGACGCATCCCTCCTTTCTGTACGGGGAGGATCGGCTCAAAACATGGTCCCGGGACTGCCCGTCCTATGTGATGCTTTCCCCTGGGGCAGACCCGGAATTTGTCGGCGAAAAAATTTCCGGTGCGCTCATAAAATATTACAGGGATACGAATACGGAATATCTTATCGGGCTGCAGCCGCTAAAGAAGATCCATCTCTACGCCATCAACGGTACTGACCCAATCGCATACGTTTATGTATTTTCGATAATTGCGGTCATCGTTCTTCTGATCGCCTGCATAAATTTCACGAATCTTGCAATGGCACGATCGTTCAACCGGTCCAAGGAAGTGGGGATGCGAAAAGTCGTTGGCGCATCCCGGGCCAATATCATCCGGCAGTTTTTCGGAGAATCATTCCTCCTTTCATCCATCGCCATCCTGATCAGCCTGATTCTGGTGCGGCTCGTCCTGCCCGCATTCAACAGTCTGGCACAGAAAGATCTTGCTTTGAATTTCATTAATCATCCGATTTTGCTCGTTCTGCTGCTTTCGATCACCCTGGTCACCGGTTTGGCAGCTGGGAGCTACCCGGCTCTTTATCTGTCGTCCTTCCAACCCGTTGCCATCATGAAAGACCTGACTGGGAAAGGCAGAAAACGCCAGACGATCAAAAAGTTATTGATCGTGTTCCAGTTTTCTGCTGCCATTATTTTGATCATATCGACCACCATAATTTTCCGCCAGATGAGCTTTATCCAGAACCGGGATCTGGGGTTCGACCGGGAACAGATCGTGGCAGTCCGGACGAACCGGGCGGTCCGGAGCAAATACGTGATGATCAAAGAAAGACTGATCCAAAACCGGGACATCTCGAATGTGACAGCGGCCTCCAGTATCCCTCTTGATGTCGGGAACAACAATCCGGTCTACTGGGAAGGCCGGGGACCCGACCAGTACGAGACGATCAACTTTGTATGCGTGGATTATGACTATTTCGAAACCTTCGGCATGACCATGAGCCACGGCCGCAGTTTTTCCAGGGAATTTCCGACCGACACGGGAAACTACATCATCAACGAGACCGCCCTCGAAATGACGGGTTATGAGGATCCTATCGGGCGCATGTTCTCGATGTGGGAGCAAGAAGGGGAGATCATCGGGGTGGTCAAAGATTTCCACGGCACTTCTCTTCACAACGAAATAAGGCCGATCGTGTTTTTGCTCTACAAAAATCTGCCTTATTTTTATCTGTTCGCCAAAATCGATTCGAGGAAAATACCTGAAACGATCGGTTTTATCGAATCGACCATCAAACAAGCCTCTCCCGATTATTTGCTGGACTATTTTTTCCTGGATGAATATTTCAACCGGCAGTACTGGCGGGAAATACGCCTGAAGGAACTCCTGAAGTACTTTACCGTGCTCGCGGTGTTCGTTTCATGCCTGGGCATGCTGGGACTGGTCTCTTTCATGGCCGAACAGCGCACAAAAGAAGTGGCCATCCGGAAAGTGCTCGGAGCCAGGAATGCGAATATCGTGGGTATTCTTTCCAGGGAGTTTTTGATCCTGGCCGGAATCGCCAACCTGCTGGCGTGGCCGGTCTCCTATCACTTCTTGAACAAATGGATCAGCGGATTCGCTTTTCACACGAATATCGGCTGGTGGGTCTTCGTGCTGTCCGGAGCTGTGGCTCTGATTATCGCCTTTTGCACGGTCAGCTTCCGGTCCTTGAGAGCCGCTGTTGCCGATCCCGTCGATTCTCTCCGGTACGAGTGATCCCCTAGCTCAATCGATTCCGCGGCCCAGCCCCATCCATCGAGCTCGAATTTGTTTGACCTTCTCAACCTCTTGTGCTACAAGCAAGTTAACTAAAATATGGAGGTATCCGGTGAAAAAATGGACGTTTTTCGCGCTGATATTCCTGGGAACGATTATGCTGGCCGGCCAGGGCCCGGCGTCTCAAACGGCAACCAACGAAAACAATGATACGGCATCCGCGATCGAAGCTTGCACCAGCGTCATCGTCGGAAAATTAGCCTCTATCGACGGGTCGACCATGACATCGCATTCCTGCGACAGCAACACCGACCGGACATGGATCAACATCGTGCCGCACAAAATGCACAAGCCAGGAGACATGGCACCGGTTTATCTCCAATCCAAGAGGACCAAAGGACCGAAGGATAGGCCCCTCAAAAAAGGGGAGATCCCACAGGTTGCCGAAACCTATGCTTATATCAACACCGCTTATCCCTGCATGAACGAGTACCAGCTGGCTATCGGCGAGACCACATTCGGCGGCAAGCGAGAGCTCCGCAGCAGAGAAGGGATCATCGACTGCCCCGAACTCTACCGCCTAGTCCTCGAGCGGGCGAGGACCGCCCGTGAGGCTATCCGGATCGCCGATGAGCTGACCAAAACCTACGGCTACATCGACAGTGGGGAGTGTTTCACCTTCGCCGATCCCAAAGAGACCTGGCATTTCGAGATCCTGGGACCAGGAGAAGGCAGGAAAGGAGCCGTTTGGGCCGCTGTCCGTATCCCGGATGACCATGTGGGAGTTTCAGCCAATGCCAGCCGGATCAGGCAGATCGATCTCGGCGATCCGGATCGTTACATGGCATCGGACAATGTCTACACCCTTGCCCAGGAAATGGGCTGGTGGGATTCCTCCAGCGGCAAGCCGTTCGAATTTTGCTACGCTTATGCTTCGCGCACCAGCATGGGATGCCGGCGCCGGGAATGGCGGGTGCTGAGCCATGTTGCGCCTTCTCTGACCCTGGACGCTAACGGCGAGAATTTCCCGATATCCGTCAAGGCCGAAAAAAAATTGTCCGTGCAGGATGTGCTGGACATTTTTCGCGACACCTACCAGGACACTCCCTTCGATATGACCCGGACCCTGACAACGGTCGACCGGGAGGGGAACACGGTCAAGAGCCCGGTAGCCAGCCCGTTCATGAATTCGGACCTGATGGACCTTCTGAAAGTGCAGAGTGAAAGAACGATATGCTGCAAGCGGGCAACTTATCTTCAGGTCACCCAGTCCCGAAGCTGGCTTCCGGACGCTATCGGCGGTGTGGTCTGGCTGGGATACGACAACCCCGCCACAACACCCCACACGCCATTTTACTGCGGTATCACGCGGATGCCGGATTCCTACATGGTCGACGGCCGGGGAGGATTTCGCACGGACTGTGCCTGGTGGGCATTCCGCAGAGTAAGCCAATTAGCTTTGTTCCGCTGGCAGCCGATGAGCCAGGGAATCGCCAAAGTCTGGACAGAGATAGAAAACGGGGCTTTTGCCGAACAGGCAAAGATCGAAGAGGAAGCCCTGCGCCTTTACAAACAGGATCCTGCAAAGGCACAAGAATATTTAACCGGCTACTGCGTAAAGATGGCCGAGGACACTGTTTCCGCATACTGGAAACTGGGTGACGACTTATGGGGAAGTTTCACCCGGTATTTTTAACGGATAGGCTATTCGTACCGCAGGGATTTTACCGGATCGGCGACCGCCGCCCTGATCGCTTTGGTGCTGACCGTCATAAGGGCGATAATCAGGGCGATGGCTCCCGCCAGGATAAACATCCAGACCGCAAGACCGATGCGGTAAGCAAAATTCTGAAGCCATTTGTTCATAACGAGGTAAGCGACCGGCCAGGCCACAACATTGGCCAGGATCACCCATTTCGTGAAATCCCGGGAAAGCAGAAGCACCACACTGCCAATAGAAGCTCCCAGCACTTTCCGGATTCCGATCTCTTTGGTCCGTTGATCGGCCGTAAATGAAGCCAGGCCGAAAAGTCCCAGGCAGGAGATAAAGATGGCCATCAACGTGAAGGAAATAAATATCTGCCCCATTCGCTGTTCGGAGCGGTAAAGCCGGTCGAAGGAATCATCCAGAAAAATATATTGAAACGGATAGGCAGGTTCCAGCTTCTGCCATATGTCTCCGATCGATCGGAGGGTGGCGGCCACATTTCCCGGGTTGAGCCTCACCGAAATCCTTTCCACCTCTCCGGACATTTTCATGATATTCCCCCTGATCTTCTCATGGAGAGATTCGAAATGAAAATCCCTGACCACACCGATCACCGTATAGGGAACATCGACAAAACCTTTTTCCGGACTGCCCTGGTCAGCCAGGTCCATCATCGAAACGGTTTTCCCGATAGGATCTTCCCATCCCAGGTGTTTGGTAAGGGCCTCGTTCAGGATCATGGCCTTATTGTCCCCGGGGCGGTCGACGGAAAAATTCCTCCCGGCGGCCAGTTTCATACCCATGGTTTCCAGATAGTCCGGATCTACCTCCATTATGGGAAAAACCTGTTTTTTCTGGTCGACACCTTCGAAAGAAAACATGGTCTCGCTCAGGCCGCGGCTGGGAACGGTCGAGGAGCAGGCGGCACGGACCACACCGGGAAGGCGGAGGATTTCATTTTTGAAAACATCGTGCTTCTGGCTCATCTGTCCCCGCAGGGAAATGACAGCGACCTGCTCCTTATCGAATCCCAAATCGCGGTTTTTGACATGATGGAGCTGGTAAAAAATGACGAACGTGCTGATTATCAGGGCAATGGAAATGATATACTGAAGGCTGACCAGCCCGTTGCGGAAAAAGCGATGCCCTTTTCCCGCCTTGAAACGCGACTTGAGCACCTCCAAGGGAACGAAAGCGGAAAGAAAAAGGGCCGGATAGGCTCCGGCAAGGAGTCCGGCAAGAACGGTGATTCCCAAAAGACCCAGGAGGACAATCCCGTTTTGGGCGGGATCGAAAACCAGCTCTTTACTGACCAGTTGATTGAACACGGGGAGGAGCGCATAAATGAGGATAATGGCGATCGCCAGGCTGATAAAACTCAGAAGGAGAGATTCTCCGAGGAACTGGCCGATCAATTTGCCGCGGTGGGCCCCGAGAACTTTGCGCATCCCGACTTCCCTGGCCCGCCGGGAAGACTGGGCTGTCGAGAGGTTCATGAAATTGATACAGGCGATCAGGAGAATGAAGAGCGCGATGGTGGCAAGGATACGGATAAAGGCCGGGTTGCCGGGAGGCTCCATCTCCCCTTCCAGACCCGACTGAAGGTGGATACTCCGCAGGGGTTGAAGGAAAATTTCCACTTCCGCCCCAAGCTGTTTGAACTGTTCCGGTATGTTAGCCAGAAGGAGTGCGTTATATTTTTGCGTGATTTCCTCTAAAGAAGGCTTGCCTTCCAGTAAAATGTACGTCCTGTAATTGAATCCCATCCACATGTTCAGATCTCCACGGATTTTTTCCAGTGAGGAAATGGATCCGATCATATTGAATTTGAAGTGGGAGTTTTCGGGCATTTTTTTCACGATGCCGGTTACGGTATAGGTGTGGTTGTTATCGACTTGTATCGTTTGTCCCAGCGGATCCTCGTCACCGAAATATTTTGCGGCCATCTCTTCGGTGATGACCACGCTGAACGGCACCTGGAGCCAGCTCTCGGGATTTCCCCTTAAAACCGGGATGGTGAAAACATCGAACAGATCCGGATCCGCATGAAAAAAATCAGGTTCCTCGTACAGTTTCTCTCTGTAAGAAATGATTCTTGTCCCGTAATCATGGAACCGTGCAGCCCGTGCGACCTCCGGGAACTGATCCACCAGCGCCGGCCCTAATGGTGCCGGTACAGTGCCTACTTCGAAGTGGCGGCCCTGGGCATCCAATTTTGTTGCAATGCGGTAGATATTCGCCGAGTTTTCGTGGAAGCGGTCGTAGGTGACTTCGTTCAAGACATAAAGGAGGATCAGAAAACTCACGGCCATCCCGATGGCCAATCCCACGATGTTGATGAAGGAAAAACTTTTCCTTTTCCAGAGATTCCGGAGTGCGGTTTTTACATAATTGCTAAGCATGTGACCTCCCTAAGGACATCCGGGTTACTCGTGTCCACATCAAAATATACGGATTCCCCTCCTCAAATGTTCCATGCGAGTCGAAAACGATAAGAATTCTGTGATGGTTATTCGTACCGAAGAGAGTCGATCGGGTCGGTGACAGCGGCTTTGACGGACTGATAGCTGATCGTTACCAGTGAAATGGCCAGGGCCACCAATCCAGACAGGACAAAGATTTCGATCCCGAGGGCCGTTTTGTAGGCGAAATTTTGAAGCCACCGGGTCATGGAAAAATAGGCAATCGGCCAGGCAAGGATATTGGCGATCAGAATCCACCTGGTGAATTCTCGCGTAAGGAGGAAAATGATCCCTGAGACAGAAGCCCCGAGGACCTTTCGAACCCCGATCTCTTTGGTTCGCTGCTCCGCTGCAAAAGAGGCCAATCCGAAAAGTCCGAAACAGGCAACGATAACAGCCAGCATCGAAAAAATCCCGACGATCTGTCCTACCTTTTCATCCGCTCGGTAGAGTCTGTCGAAGTCCTCATCCAAGAATGAGTATTCGAACGGGAAAGCCGGTTCGAGCCGACGCCACGTTTCGCGAAAAAAAGACAGGGTCTCCGGAATATTCTCCAGCGAAATTCTCGCAGAGATGTAACGGAAACTGGAGGGGCGAACCTGAAGGAGAAGCGGTCCGATATTTTGATGGAGAGACGCCACATGGAAATCCTTGACGACACCCACAACCTGTCCTTTTTTAACGATCGCATCCATCCGTCTCAAATCAGACGGCCATGTGACCTGCTTGCCGAGTGCGTTTTGCCAGCTCAATTCTCGAACCGCGGCCTCGTTAATCATAAAAGCATTCTCCTCATCGGTTCCGAATTCCTTGGAAAAGCCACGGCCCGCTCCCAATTCTATGCCTATGGTTTCCAGAAAATCAAAGTCCACAAAAAATGTGTCCATGCTGAAGTGTTCGTCGTCCGGCAGGCCTTCAAGACGATACGCAATGTTCGTCACGGACTTCCCCGGGACGCTGGAAGAAGCTGTCACGCTCACGACCGAAGGGTGATTCCCAATTTCCTTTTTTATGTAATCGTAGGTTTGCCTGGTATTTTCATCATGCATCGGAATGACGACGACCTGTTCTTTGTCAAATCCCAAGTTTTTGTTTCGCATATAGTGGAGTTGATCCCGTATGGCTAACGTGCCGATAATAAGAACGATGCTGATCGTGAATTGGGCAACGACCAGGAAGCGCCGGAAAGAGCGGCTTTTTCCTCCGGTTCCCAATTTTCCTTTTAGGGTCCTCATCGGTTCGAATGCGGATAAAAAAACGGCCGGGTACAAACCTCCGAGAACTCCGACAACGGCAACGATTCCCACAAAACCCATCAGAACGGAAGGATCGCCGAAAAAATCGAAGGACAATTGTTTTCCGGTCAAGGAATTGAAGGCAGGAAGAAACAATCCCACTAAAATAACGGCAAGAAAAAGACTCAAGACAGAAAACAGCATCGTCTCGCCGAGGAATTGATTGACGAGCTGGCGACGGAATGCTCCGAGGACTTTTCTCATCCCCACCTCACGTGCACGCTTTGTCGAGCGGGCCGTGGACAGATTCACAAAATTGAAGGCGGCGATCAGAAGAATACAAAGCGCAACCGCTGAATAAACATAAACGAAAGAAATGCTGCTGTTCGCCTCTATTTCGTACTCGAGCCTGGATTGGAGGTGGATGCCTTCCAGCGGCTGAAGGAGAAAAGTCCGCATCGCAGCTATTTTTTCTCCATAGGATTGTCTGACACCTTCTGCCATTTTTTTTTCCAATTCTATCGGATCAGTGTTCTCGGCAAGAAGCAGATACGTGTAGAAAGCCATGTAACCCGGGTGATTCAAATAGCGCTCACCGTGCAAACTGGCCAAAGTATCCAGGGAGGCTAAAAAATCAAAATGGAAGTGTGAGTTCGAAGGCACGTCTTGCATTACGCCAGTGATATGGTAGCTGTTCTTTTTATCCACAACGATGTTTTTTCCGACCGGGTCGACATCCCCATAGTATTTTTTGGCGGCTGTCTCCGTGATAACCACCGAGAACGGAGCGGATAAAGCCGATCGAGGATCGCCCCTTTGGATGGAAAAATCGAAAACATCGAATACGGAGGGATCGCCGAAGAAAAAGCGCTCTTCAAAAAACTTTTTGTCCTTCCATTCGACCAAAACCCTGCTTCCTTTGTTAAACCGAACGGCTTTTTGGACTTCCGGCAGACTTCTGTCGAAAATCTCCGCGACCGGTGCACCGATCGGAGCAAAAAAGCGCTCCTCTCCCCCAGACCTATTCAAAGCGATCAGCCGATAGATGCGATCGGCATTTTTATGGTAGCTGTCATATGTCAGTTCATCCCGGACAAAAAGGAGGATAAGGATACAGCAGGCCATGCCTATGGCCAATCCGGTGATATTGATAAAAGAAAAGGCCTTGTTCTTGAAGATATTCCTCATGGCGATTTTCAGATAATTTTTAAACATGAATGTCTCCCTCGAAATAACAGACGAAATGCACGACAAAAAAGTTTTAAGATTATAACTTTTTCCTTCAAATTCCGTAGGAAAAAAATATTATGAATGGAAGCGAAAAAAAAATTTGTCCCATTTTCACCGTGCTTGCGATATTTCTGTTAAGCCTGACAAGCCTGGCACAAAAAAAAATTCCTCCCCTTTTTCCTTACAAAGCCGAGAACCCTCCCATAATCGACGGGAAACTGGATGATGAGGTTTGGCAGAAAGCGCCGCTTGTTTCGGGATTAAAAACCTGGGTTCCCGACTACGGCAAGGACATGTCTGAAAAAACAGAAGTATATTATGCTTATGACAGAGAGAACTTATTAGTGGCCTTCCGGTGTTTTGACAGCGAACCCGACAAAATAAAATCTTCCGTCACAAGCCGTGACAACATCACCCCCGATGACTGGGTGTGCGTGAACTTGGATTCCTTCAACGACCAACAGTCCCTGTGTGTGTTCTATTGCAATCCCAAAGGGGTTCAAGGAGACTCCACAGCGGAGGGGAATCAGGAAGATTTCAACGTGGACATGGTGTGGTTCAGTGCAGGAGAAGTCGATGAGAAGGGCTATACGGTCGAAATCCGGATCCCTTTCAAAAGTATCCGGTTTTCTAGCACAAACCCGGTGGAAATGGGCGTGATATTCGAGCGAAAGATCAGCCGCCACACGGAATTAGGGACGTATCCGCCTCTCGATCCGGCACAGGGCCCAAATTTCTATACCCAGACAGCCAAGTTGCTTCTCAAGGATATCGAGCACTATACCCTATTTGAGGTTCTTCCAGCCGCAACATACAGTCATAAGAGCGAACTTGAGGAAGAAACACTCGGTCCGGGCGACGGTGTCGGAAACCTCAGTTTGACGGCTAAATACGGAATCACCCCCCGTCTGATCCTCGAGGGCACGGTCAATCCGGACTTCAGCCAGGTGGAAGCGGATGCCGGCCAGGTGGACTTCAACCAGCGTTATGCCCTTTTTTTCCCGGAAAAACGACCTTTTTTCCTCGAGGGTCTTGAAAAATTCCACTTCGGTGGAAATCACCCCAGCGATCCCTTCCAGGCAGTGGTCCACACACGGACGATCGTCGATCCCCTTTTGGGAGCTAAGCTCAACGGAAAGATCGGAACGAAGAACACGATCGCGACGATCTATGCCATGGATAAGCTTCCGGCAGAAGAAGACGATAATTATGCCCATATCGGCATTTTCCGTTACAAACGAACCCTGGCAGAGGATGGATTTATCGGAGGGTTCTATACCGGTCGAGAACGGGAGAGCGGGTACAACCGGGTTTTCGGATTGGACGGACAAATGCGGATCGATAAGTCCAGCATCTTCGGTTATCACGGGTTCCTTTCCTCGAGCAGGCTGGATAAGGAATCAACCCAAGCAAACGGACATGCTCTGGGTCTTCATTATTACTACGACACACGGAACTGGATCATCATGGCCGGACTCCAGGACATAGACGCGGATTTCCGCACCGAAACCGGGTATATCACGCGAACGGGGATCACGCGTTTTCGATCGGGCATCATGCGCATGCTTTATCCGGAATCGGACATCATCAAAAGGATCAGTCCCGTGATCCACAGCACCCAGATCAGGGATAAATCCTCCGGTCTCTACGAAACGGACAACTCGCTGGACCTGAGATTTCTGCTGCCGAAAAGCACTACGCTAGGACTCGGTTATCGATATGCCACAGAGATTTGGATGAATGAGCGGTTCAGTACCAGCGGCGCAGGGTTTGTCGCTTCCACCCAGTTGACGAAGAAACTCCGCATCCTGATGGACTTCAACTACGGGAACAAGATCCGTTATGTGGAAAATCCCTATCAGGGAAAGGGAAGCGATTTTGTTTCCCTCTTGACATTCCTGCCGACGCAGAAGTTTCATCTGGAATTGAACCTGGTCTATTCGGATTTTTTCCGGAAATCCGACGGCAAAAAAGAATACGACTATACGATTATCCGGAGCAAAAATACTTTTCAAGTGAACAAGTATCTCTTCTTCCGGGCTATCGTGGAATACAATTCTTTCCGGAAACGCTTGCTGACCGATTTTCTCGCTTCTTTCACTTACATTCCGGGTACGGTCATCCATATCGGCTACGGTTCTCTCTACGAAAAGATCCGATGGGAAGAAGGGGATTACAGGCCTTCGGATAACTTTCTGGAAACGCAGCGGGGATTCTTCTTCAAAGCCTCCTATCTGTGGAGGCTGTAAAACTCACTCATCCTCCCCGAAAAAAATGTCTTGGACTTCCCTTGGGGGTGGTGGAGTCCTTATGCTTACCAGGATGAAAAGAACCAGGGAAACCAGAGAACCTAGGATCGCCGGCCATATCCCCCCGATCCAATTATCCAGGGATCTGTACTTCATGTATCCCAATATGTACCAGACGATGCAGCTCACCGCTCCCGCTGTCATCCCGACAATTCCGGCCTGTTTCGTGGCACGCGGCCACCAAAGGCCCAAAAGAAAGGGAAACGTGAATGCGGAAGCCATCAGGCTGAAGGACATCGTGACGATCCACAGGATAGCGGCCGGCGGTTTGAGGGCCACCAGGAGAGCGAGAATCCCCGTTATCAGAGTGACCAGCCTGGCGATCCGCAGTCCCTTTCGCCGGTCGACCCCCTTTTTTAAATACCGAGCGTATATGTTTTCCACAACAAGGGATCCGGCCAGAAGAAGGATGGAATCGATGGTGGACATCATGGCTCCCAACACGGCAGCGATGATCACCCCCCCGACTATCGGCGGCAAAAGCTGGGAGACCATCGTGGGGACGGTCAAATCCGGCCGTTCGATGGCAGGGAGCAAAACGCCACCCGCAATCGCTACCAGCGTCGCGGATAAATAGATGAAACTCTGGAACAAAACCGAATACACCATAGCTTTCTTGAGTGTCTTGTCATCCTCAGGGATCAGGAATCTCGTCACAGATGCGGGAGAGCCGCCGATCTGGAAAAACCCCCAAACGATGAAAGCGGAGACGACCCATAAGGCGGGCATCTTTCCGAGAAAGGATATGGCCCCGGGATTGAGGCGGGCATACTGCAGGTGCATTGCGGCAAAGCCCCCGGCCGCATGAACGGCAACAGGGGCGAGAATCGCAAAACCGACGATCATGATCAATCCCTGGATCAAGTCTGTCCAGGCTACGGCATACATGCCTCCCAGAACGGTGTACAGGATCACGATCCCGCCGAAAATGAACAGCCCGGTCACATATGGCATGCCTAAAAGGACTTCAAAGATATTGCCCGCAGCCTTCAGCTGGGCGGCGATCATCGGAATGAAGGCCACGAGCATGATCGACGTGCAGATCAAACCTGCGATCTTGCTGTAATACCTCGCTTCGAAAATATCCACGAGAGTGACGCTTTTGGTCCGGCCGGCGATTTTTCTCAGTCTCCTTCCCAGCAGGATATAGGAAAACCATGGGGCCGCCGCAGAGGATACCGCTGCAGGCGTGAAATTGTACCCCAGGACCTTTTCGGTGCCGACAGCCCCCATATATGTGCTTCCGCTCATCTGGGTGGCAGAGAAAGAAAAACCCACTGTGGCCGGCCCCAGCTTCCCTCTGGCGATGAAGTAGTCTTTACTGGAACGGACCTTTCTGTTGAACCAGAATCCCAAACACAGCATCAGGAAAAAGTACAGACAGAGGATAAGGAAATACTGGGTGGAAAGGCTCACAAGTCTGTTCTCACATAAAATATCGCTGCGGCGATGACATAGACATATCCGAGATAAGCCAAAATCCACACGCCCCAATCCAGGTTGGCCGGTCCGGCAGGCCACTTCACGCAGAGCATAAGGCTGCCGCCCACAATGAAGATCCCCATCAAGATGAGGGATATGACAGGAAGCTTGACTTTTCTTTTAATGACACCCTCCCGGGATCACTGCCACACGTCTTCGAGAACACGGATCACATTCCGGCCCACGACGTTGGCGATATCCTCGTCGGAATAGCCGTTCTTTACCAACCACCGGAGAATGTTTTTGGAGCCTTCTGTGGGGTTTTCCAGGCCTTTGACATAGGCGACCTCCTCAAAATCCGGGGCCTTCTCCTTTTTTTCTCCCTGTCCCTGGTGGGACTGATCGATAGACAAGGCTTCGGCAAACACATGATGCAAACCCACGTGGTCGCCATAAAGGGTGTCCGGCCCGAAGGCCAGGTGCTCTATACCTACAAGGTCTTTGATGTATTCGAAGTGTTCCATGAAGGATTCGATGTTGTGAAGCGGATTCTTTCCTGTCAGCGTGGTATGGGGTGCGGCCTCGACGCCGATCACTCCCCCCTTGTCCGCACAGGCTTTAAGCACCTCGTCGGGGGCCAGTCTTTTGATGTTCCATAGGCTGCGGGCTCCGGTGTGTGTCAGAAAAATCGGCTTTTTGCTGGCTTGTATGACATCGAGGGTGGTCTGATCGCTGGAGTGAGAGCAGTCGATGGCCATGCCGACCTTGTTCATACGCTCCACAGCCTGATAACCGAAGGAAGTCAATCCGCCGTCCCGGGGCTCCCGAAGCCCGGTCCCCAGCTGGTTGGACTCGCTGTAGGTAATGCCCATCACGCGAACACCGATCCCGTAAAGGATCTCGATCCGGTCCAGCTCATTCTCGATCATAGCCGCTCCCTCCTGGGCACAGACCAGGGCAACCTTGCCGGATCTTTGGGCATCGAAAATATCCCGGACGTTTTCGCACTTGATCACGAGGTCCTGGTGGGCCAGGTCGCACAGCCTCATCCCCATATCATAGATCACATCGCTCCACTTCCATCCGTGCTTGGAGGTTATCATGGCCGTGCCGTCCATAAAGTTATCGAAAACCGCATCCCAATAGGAATCGGCAAGAGCCCGGTAGGCTGTGAATACCCGGACCTCTTTTTCATAGGCTATGGTCTCCCGGATATCGGAAGGAAAAAGATGGGGGTGTTCATGGAGCGATATCATGACACACTTTTCAGCCAGGTCTAAAACTCTACTTTCTTGTTCTTCCGCAAGGGGAATAAGATAGGGTTCGAAGAGGCTCTCTCCATCAAGCAGTTGAAATTCTTTGAAGTCTCTCCCCTTTTCAAGATAATCGAACGACTTGTAACCGGAATATTTTTTATTAAGTCCCATCTTTCAATCCTCCTTTCTTCCTGAATTATTAATTCAAAATGCCGATCTTTTTTTCTTTTTTTTTATCTCCTTATTATTCCCATTATCGGCATTTCTCACCTTTCAGGCCAGCTGAATTTTTTATGAAAACCGATGGCCTCATTCTTTGTTCGGAGGAAACGGGTAGGCCTTTTTGCTATGGGTAAGACGGGCTGTCACCAACCCCTCCAAAACCTTCAAAGACACGACAGCGGGGTTGACCACGGGCACACCGAGAGATTCCCGCATCCTTTCCGACACCTCCATAAAGGCCATGCTCATGCATCCCAGAATGATGACATCGGCCCTGTCCTCCAGCATGGCTTTACGGGATTCTTCGATCATCCGACCGGTCGTGAGGGCCGGATCCTTCTGCAATGCGAGGACCGGGATGTTTATCGCCCTGACCGATGCCAATTTCCGAGCCAAACCCACCATTCCTGCCAGCCGTTCCAGGGATGGCACCACCGAATCCATAACGGTCACGATGGAAAAACGACGGCCCAGCAAAGAGGCTACCTGCATCGCCGTTTCCCCCGGGCCAACGACAGGAATCCGGACCATTTCGCGCAAGGCCTCCAAACCCGGGTCTCCGAAACACCCGAGAATTATGCCATCATACCCGTCTTTTTCCGCCTGGACAGCCTTCTTTACCGTTTCCGGTACAGACAGATATTCTTCGTATGACGACTCGATCGATCTGGGGCCCTTATCGATATCAACGATATCGATGGACGTGTCCACCCAGGCATGGGTTTTGAGAATTCGTTTTCTCCTTTCCAGTTCTTGGATTCCAAGATCGGTCTGGGCCATGACCCCGGGAACGATATACATGAGCTTCACTTTCGATCCTCCCTGGTTCATTTTCATTCCCATTTTTTCAAATAATCCAAGCCCAAGTCAACTTATCTCTTCAGGTTGTTCAGAGAACTTCTTCGTTCCTCTCCCCTTTTCTACAAAATTGTAGGAAAGCCTACAATTATGTCGGTTTTTCGCAGGCCTCTTGATTGCTAATTTCTTTTTTTTCAACAATATACATTTTGGCACAAGACTTGCTTAAGAAATTGTCCAGATGAAATTAAGGAGGTTCGAAATGAACAAAAAATGGACGGTAATGTTGGCAGCCTTGTTGATCCTGGGCATGGGAGTCGCATTCTCAGCGGACAGCTCTCAAAAAGCGACTCGTAATTCTTTCAAAAACACGGTAAAATCAGAGTTCAGCCCAGGCCCGTATTTTGTGGACGAGAATGGAGACGGTATCTGTGACCGTGCCCCTGACCGGAACAACAGCGCAAACACCCCCCCGGAATGGGCCCAGCACAAGAATGAGGCGAACTACCAACACAGAAACGAAAACAATGCCGCCGACAATCACTTTCAGAACAGGTTCACGCACCAGGAACGGCACACATGGAACAGGCAGGACGCAAGACAAAACCGAGCAAATTTCGGGAACTGTGTGTGTGACGGAACGGGCCAAAAAAGCAGAAGCAGAAAAGGAAATGGTCAAGGCTAAAAGGAGAAGGGGCTCCGCCCCTTTTCCTTTTTTCGTGAAATCGTCATGAAAAAATTTATTCTCCTCATCCTAACCGTGCTGACAGCACATGCGATGCTTCCCGCGGATTCCCTTTCCTTTTCCCTTTCCCAAAACATGACCGACAATCTCTTCCAGAATCGTTTTGCCGAAAAAGACCAGCTATCCGACTTGAGCCTCTATTTGGACAAAAGCTTCTCGCAGTTCACTCTTTTTGCGGAAGGGAAATATTCCTATATCTACGAAAATTCGGATCTGGCCTCTTTCATCCAGGATGTGTGATTTGTTTACATCCTCCCCGTCAATGAAAAGTCGGCATTCTATTTTTCCGTTGCAGGAAGAGGAGTTTTTTACCGCACCGAATATGCGGATTTCAATTACCTGGCCCTCAATTTTTTTTCTGCGTTCAAAAGTTATCTCAGCCAGACTTCTATCCTGAAGATCAATTATTCGCTGGATTATAAAAATTACAGGGACTCTGTGTACGATTTCATCAGCAATTCCCTGATGTTCTCTTTCGATAAATATTTCCAGTCCAAAACGACGATCAAAGCGGAAGCGGACTGGGGATACAAATATTTTTTCAGTCCCTATGTCTTTGAAGAGATCGTGCCCGTTATGGACACGACCGCCCAGATGGGTTATCGAGGCAGAGGGAAAGGCTCCGGCTCCGGATACACTCCCTATGCCTACCACACAGTCACGCAAACCCAGGGACAGGGAATTCAGGTTTTTTCGCTATCGGGTTGGATCGCACAGGGCTTGGGGAATAAAATCGGACTGCGCATATCCGGAATGAATCAGTGGGTTGTATCCGGCCAGAATCCTTTCTTTTTTATCGAAGAGTACTATATCGTCGAAAATCCATCTTATGACAGGTTCTCCTGGGAAGGATACCAGATCGGCAGCCAGTTGACATTCATCCTTCCCTGGAATATTCAACTGATTTTGGGGTATACTACTTCCACAAAGGAATTTCCGGGAATCGAAAGCCTGGACCTCGAAGGTAATCCTTTGGGAATCACAAGAATGGACAAAAAGAATCAGGTCGAAGTGAGGGCGGAAAAGAAATTCCCGCGGTTTTCGGTCTTTGCATCCTACTACTACGCCCAAAACACTTCGAACGATTCTTATTTCGAATGGGACGGCCACTTTTTTTCTGTGGGCTTCGAGTGGAATATTCCCCTGGGAGCGAAAAAATGATAAAAAAAGCGGGATCCATCATATTGGGAATCTTTCTTCTGATGATTCCTACTTCCTTCGGTCAGGAAACCGAACATTTCTACAACGTGGATAAAGAAATCCGCGTAGAGGGAAAGATCCAAAGGATCGTCATGGAACCACGATACAAGGACACCTCTCCTTTCCTGATCGTATTTCTGGAAGAAAAAGACACGAAAAAGATATACAAGGTCGAGGTCAGCCCTGTTTGGTTTTTCGATCAAGATTTCTATCAGGGGGAATACCTCATGGTCACTGGCTCTTTAACATCCTCTGAGGAAGCCGGCCTGAACGTCATCGCGCGAGAAGTCCAATGCAGAGGGGAGACGATGATTCTGCGGGACAAGCACGGATTCCCCAGTTGGAGAGGAGCTAAAGGACAGATGAGCACAAAGGGGAGAAGAAAAGGCAAGCGTTATTGAATAAAAAGGACCTCTTTCTGTTTTTCTTCTTTCCTCTGTTAGGCATTGTCATCATCTTTTTTTTCCTCTCCTCCATAAACCGAGCCTATGTCAAGGACAAGGTCGAGGATCTCGTCAAGGAACAGCTACAGGCTACAGCGGGGATATTGAAGGTCAACATCGCCCATTTTCTCAGCGAGGACTATTCATCCGAGGAGATCTTCGATTTCTACTCCGGAGAAGAAAACATTTATTTTATGGCGCTTTTGGACGAACAGATGGAAATCCTGGGCTGGCATTCCCGTTTCGAAGGATATCTTCCCCTTTCCCAAAAAAACATCGGTGAACAGGAATCATGGACGATCGATTCACCGGTAGGAAAGATATTCAATGTCTTCACATCCTTCAGAGCCTCGGATCAAAAAACATACCACGTATATCTCGGTTATTCCCTGGAGAACCTGGAACTGATGATCATCCACTCTCGCCGTAACTTTCTCATCCTTTTCGCGGTCGTGATCGGGATCGGGATCATATTCTTCCTGGGCATCTACCAGCTTCAGAATCATTTTCTGCAAAAAGAAAAAGAAGCGGAAGCAGAACGCAGAGAAAAGGAAAGATATAAAGAAATCTCGGCATTCACTTCCGGTGTCGCCCACGAGATCAAGAATCCTCTAAACAGCCTCGCCCTCCTTTTCGAGCTCCTCACCAAAAAAATCCCTCCCGAGTACAAACAGGATATATCCCTCGGAAGTGAAGAAGTCCGCAAAATTTCCCGGATCATAGATCATTTTTCGGCATCGCTGAAACCCTTGGACCTGAAAAAAGAAGACCTGCCTTTTAAAAACCTGATGGCCGAGATCCTGGATACGATCGAACAGGATCGAATAACCATCCGCTATGAGGAGGAAGGGAACATCGGTTTGCATGCGGATAAAGGATTGATGAGCCAGGCTCTCCTCAACCTGCTAAGGAATTCTCTCGAAGCCACCGAAAAAGGAGAGATCTGGGTCCGGGCGAAAAAGCACAGGAAAAAGATACAGATCACCGTGCAAGACAGCGGGAAGGGAATGTCGGATGACGAAATGAGGCAAATCTTCGATCCGTTTTTTTCCGGGAAAAAGGAAGGCATGGGAATCGGCCTTTTCCTGACAAAAAAGATCGTCGAAGCGCATGATGGAAGCATCGAATGCAAAAGCCGGCTGGGAAAAGGGACATCATTTACCATACAGATTCCGGGAGGCTGAAATGGATAAAGCCAATCTATTGGTCGTCGAGGACGATCCTCTCCAGAGAAAGTTGATCAGAGAAAATCTGGAGCAGGAGGGGCACACGGTATTCGAGGCCGCCTCGGGAAAAGAGGCGCTGGAGATCATAGGCGAACACCCGATCGATATCGCCATCGTCGATTATAAACTGAATGGCGAAACGGGAATCGATGTCATCGGGAAAGTCCTGGAGCAAAATCCTCTGATCACCCCCATCATGGTGACGGCATTCGGAAATGTGGAAAATGCCGTCGAAGCATTAAAAAGGGGCGCCTATGACTACATCGTCAAACCGATCGATTTCCAAAAGTTTCTGATGGTTATCGAAAGGGCTCAGGAAAGACAAAAATTGAAAAAAGAGGTCACCTCCCTAAGGAGTTCCCTCGAAGAAAAATTCAGTCCGAAAAATTTCATATTCTTGTCGTCAGGAATGAACGAAGTGGCGATCCTGACGGCCAAGGCAGCCAAAACCGAGGCCACCGTGCTTATCTCGGGGGAAACGGGAACCGGAAAAGACCTGGTGGCAAAGACCATTCATTTTTCATCGCACAGAAAACAGGGGCCGTATTTGGCCGTAAACCTCCCGTCCCTGCCGGAAACACTGATCGAAAGCGAGCTTTTCGGTTCGGAAAAGGGCGCCTTCACAGGAGCTCACGAGAGAAAGATCGGAAAATTCGAAGCCGCCTCCGGAGGAACCCTTTATCTGGACGAAATTGGAGATCTCCCCCATCAGATCCAGGTCAAACTACTCCGTTTCCTTCAGGAAAAGGAATTTTACCGTCTGGGTTCATCCCAGCCCATGAAATCCGATGTGCGGATCATCGCCGCCACGAACAGAGATCTGGAAACATTGATGAAACAGGAAAAGTTTCGCTCGGATCTTTATTACCGGCTGAACGTGATCCGCATCCAGGTTCCTCCTTTGAGGAAAAGAAAAGAGGACATCCCTCCTCTGGTCGATCACTTCATCCGGAAATACGGGGAAAAGGAAGGAAAGAAGATCGATGGGATTTCTGCCGAAGCCATGGCCATGTTGGTCAGGTATGCATTCCCGGGAAATATCAGAGAATTGGAAAATGTGATCGAAAGAGCCGTGGTGTTCTGCGACGGCGATATCATAAAAACGGCCGATCTGCCCGTATTTCTGAAGGAAAAAACCGAGGAAGACCTTGCCGCATCCGATCTGGCATTGACAGAAAAGGTCGAGAAACTGGAAATCATGGAAATAAAAAGAGCCCTCCGGGAGAACAATGGTGTCAAAAGCAGGGCTGCCCGGGCCCTGGGAATCACCGAACGGATGCTGGGCTACAAAATGAAAATTTACGATCTCTCATCAAAATAACGAAAGAAAATTCCCTGGAATCTCAAAACCATCACGCTTTATTTAGACTCGGCTTTCGAACCGGGAAAGACATCCCAGGAGGCTTTTAAAAATATTCCCCGCTCTCCTCGGCTGCCATCAGGAACTCCTGCTGGACATGATATGGATGCCAGGATTTTATCAAGAGGATTAAAGAAGAAAAGTAAGATAGAGATGCTTTTGCGCTCCCTCTTTTTTCGACTTTCTGATAAAATATTCAACTTCAATAAGCTATAAATAATAACCAGATATATATACTGCAGGATGAGGATTTTTGGGAGGGAAGATGAAAAAATCCTTCTATATTAATGGCTAGCTAATGTTTTGTTTGGGATGACTTGCCACAAAAAACTGAAGGTACGGCCAGCCGAGAAGTCATCGAGGGGGTAGGATATGTCCATAATACAGCAACACCTGTGTATCCGGAGAAAAAAGTTGCCCAGGAAGAAGAATCGACTATCGGAGAAAATGCTCAAGAAGGAAATGAACTTTTACTCAACTCAGGATGGTATGCCGTTGATAAGCAGGAGGACATTTACATTTCTGATTCAGTTTGATGCTCAAATATGATAAAGTAAGAAAGCTTTCATGCCGAATAAACTAAGCACTATCATTCCCTGCAAAAACGAGGAGAAGAACATCCGGCTTTGCATCGAGTCGATCCTCGATATTTCCGATGAAATCATCGTGGCCGATTCCGGATCGATGGATCGGACCATGGAGATCGCAAGGGAATACAATTGCCGGATCGTCGAAAGGGAATACATTTATTCCGCCGACTTTAAAAACTGGGCTATCCCTCAGGCCAAGCATTCATGGGTTCTGATTGTGGATGCGGACGAAAGAGTCACCCCGGAGCTTGCCGAGGAGATCAGGAAGATTTTACAGGGAGAGCCTGAATATGATGGTTATATCATTTATCGTAGAAATTATATCTTCGGACACGTCGTCAAGCGCAGCGGCTGGGGAACCGATAAAGTGCTCAGATTGTTTAAGCGAGATATTTCCAGGTACAAAGACATGCGGGTCCATTCGGAAATCGTAGTGGAAACCGGGCAGGTCGGAAAGCTGGAGGGAAAGCTGGAACATTTCACCTATTGGAATTTTGGGCAGATCATGGAGAAATATGAACGGTATGCGAATTGGGCGGCCGAGGACCTCAGAGACAAAGGAGTCAAATCCAATTTTTTGCACCTGACTTTAGTACCCGTGTGGCGATTCATCAGGCAATATTTCATTCAGCGCGGATTTTTGGACGGCATTCCGGGCCTGATTGTCTGCACGATTTCCATGTACTATGCTTTCCTTAAATACGCTAAGCTATGGACCATGCAGCATGGTCTCAAACAGCCTAACCAAGAGGAAGACAAGGAAGCTGAATAATTGGCCGTGATGGTTCGTAAATAATCTCGGCCGAGAAAATCACTACAGCCCGAAACTCTTAATCGCTTGATAAACTTCATCCACTCCAATTCCCTCCATGCATTTGATTTCTCTAAATTTGCAGGATTTTTGAGGGCAGGGGATACAGTCTAATTCCATTTGGATGATTTTCACCTTCTCTTCCCGATAGGGGCCGCTGATTTCTGGAATATTCGGACCATAGAGGGCCACAAGTGGTGTGCGGGTCAGAGAAGCAAGGTGAAGGGGACCAGAATCGGCTCCAAAATAGATATCTGAATGAGATATCAAAAAAACGATTTCTTTGATCGAAAGTACACCGCTAAAATCATTCAGATTAAAACGGTCTTTCAAAATTTTCCCTCTCGCTTCCTCTTCTTTTCCTTTCCCGATCAGGAAAACATGAAATTTTTCTAGAATCAATTTTTCAATCAAAGAGGCGAATTTTTCAATTCCCCAATCTCTGTATCTTTTTTTAGCCCCTATGTGGATAACGATCTTTTTCTCCAGTTTGATCGCCTCTCGGACATCATCGGATATTTGTTCTTCGTCGATATTTATATCTGGATAGGGAGGCAGTTCCTTGGCATCGATCCCCAAAGGCGTGAGGAGTCTGGCTTGATTGAAAGCCGAGTGGAGGTGGGTGTTCCTGACTCTTCTCGGTACCAGATAATTGTAAGCCCAGTTCCGGTTCGGGGTCCTGTAGCCGATCCTGATTTTTGCCCCGCTCAGGAATGTCAAAAGCGCGCTCCTCGGCCCAGAATGAAAGTCTAGGACCGTCTGGATGCCTATTTGTTTCACAGCTCTTCTGAATTGGAAAATATCTTTGGTTCGCATCCGGTCAGGGAGGATGATGACTTCCTTTATCCCTGGAATAATCTCTGCCACTTCTCGGAACCTCTGTTCAGCAGCGTAATAGATATCGGAGTTCGGATATTTTTTCTTGTACATTTGGACAGCTGGTATAGTGAAAACGATATCGCCCATCAGCCGCAGCCTGATGAAGAGTACCTTTTCCTTCATTGGTCTATTATTTAGTCTATGGATTCATGAAATTCTCTCATGTTATCCGGAGCCTGTCAATTTTCTGCCGGTTCCCTCTTCAAGTTGACTTCGCACCTTGCCTCTGGTATATAAGTCTTCCGATAAATTTAATGAAAGCTAAATTGTTCTGTATCTTCCTTTTCTTGCTTTTCCCTTTGATTAGTCTCTCTGGTTTTGCTGAAGACATATCCAATCCGAGCATCTTTACATTCAGCGAATTTTTCACCGAAACCCTCCCCGGAGCCTACTTCTACCCGACGTTTCTAGAGAATTTTGCTCCGGATACAACTTTGCTTATTGAGGAAAATAATGGATTTTCGTTGATTGACTCCCCGCGGGTTTACTTCGAGGGCGACTCTTTTACGGATTTTAATTGGTTTTGTGATGGTTATAACATCAACTCTGTTTTAAAAAGCGGCGCGCCAGCAATGATATTGCCGCTATCGTCCATAAATCGGTACGAATTAAGGGGAGAATCTCCCCTCTACCAAGACTATGGGATGAACTTTGTAACCTCCCCTTTAGAAAAAACCTATTACAGGATTTGGGCATCCACTGTTTGGCCCCATATGGGAGGGATGGCGCCCGGAGCGACTTTTTTTGTCAGCCCCCATCCCACCTCCGAGGAAAGAAACAAGTTCCTGTATTCTGAGCGGAGGAAGATTTTCTCTAATTATTTTGTGGATTTTTCCTTCGGATCAGTTCTAAAAAAAAAATCAGTCATTTCTCTTTCTCTGACCTATTTTGATATCGAACGACAATTTAATGACTTCGGCGTCTACGATGAGACATTCAACGAGCAAGGAAAACTTTTTCTAGCAAAAGCCGGCTACCAAAAAGAAATCCATGACGGATTCTTCAATATCACCGCAGCCTATAACTCCCACTCCCGGGATGCTGCTTTCGCCGAGCTGGGCCGGCTTCTCCAAGAAACTCTGGAGAAAGAAAAACAGGCTGTTTTTACAGGTGTCCATTTACAAAAAAAAAGATTCAACCTCAGATTCTCGTTTTGCCATGAAAACGAAAACTCGGTTCCATCCCAGCTAAATTTTCTCAAGGATTTAAAAGATAACGACGGTGAAGGTTTTTTTCCATTCACCAGATGGGGAGCTTTTGCCGGGAGTGTTTTCCGGCTCAGCCTGGATAATGCCTTTGTTTTTAAACAGCTTGTCGACACGGAAATCCGGTTTTTTGCTGATATTAAGCATTCAACGATTAGAGCGGATGAAGGTGCTCATGGGTTTAATCCGGTTAGTTATGAACATTCTCCCTACCTGGTCGTTCTCTGGCAGGAAGGTGTGGAATATGAAAATAATAACATACAATCAAAAGCAGGAACCATATTTCAGACCTCTCTGCTTAAAAATTTTAGCCTGTACACAAAACTTGTGGTTCAGTACTCTTCCCTTCGATTTTCTTCATCCGAAAACAACCTTTCCTCCCTGGATTTTGGATACGACATCGGCTTCGTATTTGAGAAAAACAAAACCAAAGTGATGATTGCCTACGAGAGGATGCCATATGAGATAAGAGAAGATGTGAACTTTTTCCTGGAGCAGCGAAGACCTTGGGGGACTTATCATTTCTGGAACGACATCAATGAGGACCTCGTGTATCAAGAGGGGGAAGAAGGAGAAGTGTTTGGCTATTCAGGAGGACAATTCCATTCGCTAGATGAGGAAATCGCTACACCTTTCAAGAAAAGGCTCCTTATTGGTTTTTCAACCCCCCTATCCCCGAAATTCAGCCTCAATATAAAGGGCCTCCTTAAAAATATAGGCAATAATTATTGGATCAAATATAAGGATGAATATGGATTCTATGAAACAGTGGGAGAACGCGACCTTTATTTCTTCTCTCAGCCCTTCACGGATTATGTCCTTTCCAATAATGACTTTGATGAAAATCCCTATTATCTTCAACTTTTACTTCAAATTTTAGGCCAGGAGGAGAGGAAGTGGTTTTTTTCTTTTTCGTTCTTGGCCCACTTAGGTATGGGATACACGCCATTCGGCAATGGGCTTGGATCTAATGATTTCGGCATATTAGACGAAAGCCAGGCTAATCCGAATACCTGGATTAACGGATACGGAAGGGTGGATGGGGACCGGGCTTTTGTCGGGAAATTGTATTTTGGATTTTATTTAGCCAAGAATCTTTTGTTGGGGATGAATTTCAAGTATAGAGACGGAACACCATTTGCTTTTATCGGTTCGTATTATGCCCACGGCCAAAGGGTGTTTTATTTGGAAACCATCCAGGCCGAAAATAAAAAAGGTATTAAAGGTGGACCGAGAAAGGATTACCTCACCGATATTAGCCTTAAAATAAGCTATGGCTTTCGGATCTTTGACTGGGATGTGATCCTGTTTGGAAGTGTCTTTAATTTGCTGGATTTTGGGAGTGAGCTGTCCGAATATGTTTTTTCCGGAGGGAAGCGGTATTCGAATGAAATGCAGATACCCAGGAGTATTAGAGCGGGGATCAAGATTGAATTTTAATCGGGGATGCATTTCTGTATGACCTGAGCCCCTCATATCGATCCAGCATTTGAGTTATAATTAAGCGGGAGGAAAGGAGAGGGATATGCCTGAAAACGATTCACATCGGAACAGACTATCACCATGCTTTGTGAAGCCGACGTCCCGGTGAATCAAGGAGCCACTATCATTGAAGCCGCACGTAAACTCGGTATTGCGGAGCAGACGTATTATCGATGGCGCAAAGAACATGGAGGCACGCGGGTGGACCAGGCGACAGGTATGCACTCCCCGGGTAATATCAGAGAATTGGAAAATGTGATCGAAAGAGCCGTGGTGTTCTGCGACGTCGATATCATAAAAACGGCCGATCTGCCCGTATTTCTGAAGGAAAAAACCGAGGAAGACCTTGCTGCATCCGATCTGGCATTGGCAGAAAAGGTCGAGAAACTGGAAATCATGGAAATAAAAAGAGCCCTCCGGGAAAACGATGGTGTCAAAAGCAGGGCTGCCCGGGCCCTGGGAATCACCGAACGGATGCTGGGGTACAAAATGAAAGTTTACGATCTCTCATCAAAATAACGAAAAAAATCCCGATTTATTTCTGATCTCTATCTTAGTCTGTCCCTTGAGGGTGGCAGGAATAGCAGGCCAGGCTTTCATAGACATATCCGGCCACTCCCCCATGCTCATTAGACATCCGCGTCTCATTGTGCGTGTGACAGGTGATACAGGAAAATTCCTTATAATTGCTCGTGATATGGCAGTCACTGCATTCGGCGTTGGAATGTTTTCCGGAAGCTATCGGAAACTGGTGATCGAAAACAGCTTGAGTCCAATAAAGATGGGAAGGAAAGTGACATATAACACAGTCTGTGGGAAATCCTGCGATGGCATGATCGGGATCCGTGGTATTTTCATAATCCGTTGCATGACAGCCGTAACAGTCATGGGGAAGGTTATAGCCCTGGTCGTGACAACTGGAACAACTCAGGCTGGTATGGGCTCCCTGCAAAGGCCAGTATTCGGAGTGGTCGAAGGTTACGGTTTGCCAGCTGATATAGCTGGTTCCGTGGCAGGTCTCACAGGCCGTGGAAAAACTCAATGCCTGGTGATCGGGATCCGTGGTGCTGTTGTAGTCGTCCAGGTGGCAGGATACGCAGGCTGTGGATGTCCCCGCATAATTGCCGTCCGGATGACAGTCAGAACACTGAGCTGCAAGGTGCTGACCGGCTAGCTGAAAGGATGCATGCGTATAACTGGCCCCCTCCCATGTGGTAGCACTCGAACCGTGACAAGACACACAATCGGTCGGAAAATTCAATGCCTGGTGGTCAGGGTCGTCCGCACTGTCATAATCGTCCCGGTGGCAGGACACACAGGTTGAGGATGTCCCGGCATAATTGCCGTCCGGATGACAGTCAGAACACTGGGCCGTCTTGTGCTGACCCAAAAGCAGAAAGACCGTATGGGAGTAGCTGGCTCCTTCCCAGGTCGTGGCACTCGAACCGTGGCAGGCGACACAATCGGTCGGAAAATTCAATGCCTGGTGGTCAGGGTCGTCCGCACT
>Ga0180438_10002161_pt1 | contig 32982 bp, 91 predicted proteins | sample SS_ome_12_FD_132455 | JGI IMG/M metagenome (GOLD analysis project Ga0180438, IMG submission 132455) | Hypersaline lake sediment archaeal communities from the Salton Sea, California, USA - SS_3_D_2 metaG | ecosystem: Environmental > Aquatic > Non-marine Saline and Alkaline > Hypersaline >... | reverse complement strand
GTATAAGGCGGCAGTTCGTCGTCCCTTCAGGAGTTTCCTGGACCGAGGGCGTCATGAGTGCGAGCGAGATCTGGACCGCCTGGGTTGCGACGGCGAACTGCCGCCCGCTCAGGTGCGCAAACGGGCTGCCTCCCTGAACCGAAAGCTTCGTGAGTTGGAGCGCGAGATGGGCCGCAGGGTGAGCGAGGGCGAAGCCTACTCCTACCAGGGGCGATAACATGACGACAATCGAAACCTTCAAAACCGCGTTAGAGTCTGCCTTTCCGGAGTACCGGTTTAAACCGGTCCGGGCCGGTCGCGGCTGGGTGAGAATATTCGTCCAGCACGAGGGTGTCCAGCTTGGCCGGATCAGCATGGAGCCGACTGCGGGCGGCCACGCCGTCAACAGCGTCAAGTTCTACAAGAAGTCGGACTACGAGTTCGAGCCACGGGACCGCTTCTTTTACCTGATCCACGCTTGGCTGGACACAGGCAAGGTTCCCGACGTGGACTTCGACGCCCTCGTGGCCCAAGCCAAACAGAACAAGGCTGAGTTCGTGGCTTCCCAAACCGCATGGCGTGAGGCGAATCCGATTTTCAAGACCGAGATCGACGAGGACGGTGAGCCTCACACGGTCCAGAAGAAGCGCCGTCGGCTGGACCGCTCCTGGATGGGAGAGTTCAGAAAACTCACGGAAGCGGCAATTTAAACTTTAGATTCACCTGACCATGGGGGTAGACCGTATATGAACAACAACGGAAATAACGAAATCAAAGTTGGTGACACGGTCCGCTCCCACGACTTCCCCTTCCACGGCAAGGACGAGTCCGGCGAGCGTGCCTGTTACGTCGAAGGTATTGTGACTGGCTTCGAGCGTATTGAGGGCTGCGAGCGTTACGTAATCGAGGCCACCCGGCGCGTGTTCGGGGGCAAAGAGGTCGAGGCCGAAGAAGGCCCCTTCTACCCGCCCGTGAACGGGACCAAGTCCTGGCTCGGTGGTGAGACGGACGGCGTCGAGAAGCTGACCGTGTGCGCCATGTGCGGCCACGCTTTCAAGCTGGATGAGGACCTTCACTGTTGGGATGAGGACTACTGCTCCGAAGAGTGCGAGGACCAGGACCGGGCCATCATGCGGGCCGACGCTGCCCGTGACGCTGCCAAGTACGGAGAACTGTAAGACACGAGACCCAGGCCCACCTTGCTTAGGTTGGCCTCGAAAGGGCGCTGGGTTACGAGGCCACTTCTCAAGCGGGATGCCTTCTGGTGGTTGGCATCCCGCTTGTTTTTATACACGACGTAGGTATGGACAAAGACGCAATCCGCCGCTTACGTGATATTGACATCCTGGTTCAGGACATCGTCCGTGCCGTGAAACGCTCCCCCGCCGACGCTGCGGAATTAGCAGAGCTTCTTGACGTTGAACCCGAAGAGATCGAAGAAGCTGTCAAACTCGACAGAGGGTATCGAATCAAGTTCCGGGGTAAGGACGTAATCCCGGTCAGACGTTAGCCTAGAAGCTCGGCCAGCCGGTTCCACATCCGCCGTTCCGGAGACGACTCTATTTTTCCAGGAGCGGCACGAAGCCGACGCCGGAACTCGGGTTGTTCCTTCTTGTACATCTCGAACAGTCCGGTTTTGCCGTTCTTGATCGTGGCTTCCACGTTCGCGACGCGGTCGGCCAGCTTCACAGTCAGGGCACCATAGACCTTGGGGATAAGACGATAGGGACGCTCCTTACGCTCTTCCCGGTTCTTACCTTTGCCGTCGGTCACAGCGTCCACGATCCGGGCCACTGTTGGCCCCACGAGGCGCTCCAGGTCCTCTTTCGTGGTCGGCGTGTCCTCGATGCTGTCGTGCAGATAACCGGCGTCCAGGAGGTCGTGCTCGCGGACACCGTAACGGGACATCACGGTAACAACCTCATCCAGGTGGACTGAGTACGGCTGGTCGCCGTACATCGCGTCCCGATGAATCTCGAAAGCTACTTCTTTAGCTGTGGGCATACCATACCTACCATCGGCCGCCCCCGTTCCTAAGATTTAATGCAACCGGCCGGGTCTTGTCGGGTCGCTCCGATTAAGATGGCGGGCACCAAGACTCTCGTCAGGGCCTTGATGAGTGCGCCCCCGACCGGTTGCGGAAAGCCGGACGATACATGGGTCAACTGCGGCTGTCAACGCCACCCGTTGTACAAGACCTCGTGCTGGAAGTAAGGAGGCACAACATCGTTCTTGAGTAGTGCCGCGTACATCTTGATCAGGACCTCGATCGGAACGTTGTGGCTCTGACGCTCGAAGGCCGTTTCCAGGCCGCACCAGACGGTCAGGATCTTGACCTCGTATTCACGAGACGCCGCGTAGGTGACGTACGGCGCGAACTCGGCCGCGTAGATGTTCGTGTTGTCAACGACGACGATCTCCACGTCCCTGTCTACCGCCTGTGTGAACTTCCGGAAACACGTGTGGTGGGCCTCAGTTAGCTGAGTCGGGTCGAACCGGTAGAGACCATCGACCATGAAAAAGTCATCGGTCGAGCAGACGACCGTTTGGTCGTCGTTTTTGCGGATCGCTCTGCCCCTGAACGAGTCGGCTATGAAACTCTTCCCGGAACCGGGTAGCCCCCTCAGGACCAGGACCTGCTTTTGACACTCGGGATCGTAGGAAAACTCCAGGTTGTCTGGGCTGATTGTGATCTTGAGCATACTGTTCTTACTCCAGGTTTGTGTGGAATCTAAGGGTTAGACGATCCGTCGGTCCGACTACTGACAGCCAGGAGGCCCAGAACGGCACAAATTCCACCCACCGCAATGCCTATCAGGCCGATCTCGAAGCCTCCGTGGAAGAAAGCCCCCAAGCCAAGGCCCAACGCTCCGCCGCTGCCAAGGCCCATTCCGAAAGCACCGTATAGATCGCTTTTCATCGGATATCCCGGACGTACGCCTTGAGGTGGGCCTTGGGGATAACGACCTGGACCTCAGTCTCGCTGTCGCCGCCGACGTTGTTCGGTACCGGCACGATAACGACCACATCGTCCAGGTCCTCGTTGGACAGGATAAGGATGTTGCCCTTGCCGTGCTTCCCGGCAAACCGGTTCTTGCCCTCCGTGGTGGTCACGGCGGAATCGATGATCGAGATGATTGTTTCTTGTTTACCTTCCGGCCACTTACCCATGTTACTCCTCCTCGTTGACGCGATCGGATTGTTCTCGCATTGCCTTGAGCATGTCGTAAACTCTGCCGTGTAAACGAGGCCCGCCGCGAGGTTCTTCCCCGTGCCTGACCGCTAACCTGTCGAGCGAGTCCAGGCTGCTCTCTTGTTCCAGGATCTTGCAGAGTGTATCCATCTCACGGAAGGACGATTGCACCTCAACGAAAGGTTCGTACCCTTCGGGCTTTCCGTCCTCATTGTAGTGTGTGAGCATGTTGCGCCAGCCGTAGAGGAAACCTCCCCGTTGCGACGCGGCCTTGCATTTGTAGTCGTAGTGCATCTCGGAGCACCGGATCATGTGCTCAAGCTCTTCGATCGTGATCTTGAAGAGAACTTGGACCCGAAAGTGAAAACCAGTTATCTCTAGATTTGACAACGGTAGCCTCCTACCCAGAGCGGAACGACTCACACACGACCCCTGGCTTGTCGAATTTCACTTGTCGGCAGTTGGTTATTCTCGGGTCTAACCAGTCCCCTTTTTCTTCGGGGTCCGGGTCTGCCTTACTCGCCAATTTACGGGCGGCTTTAGCGGAATCGGCTACGACGGCGAACGAGTCGTATTCATCGTATTCCGCCCCGCCTATTCGGCTCACTATGTACAATTTTAGATTCATGGCACCACATTCCGGCCAACGGCCAACTCGGCACAGTAGAGGGGGTATTTGGTGGAGTAGTCCACGTGCCCGCAAGCCATCTGCTCGACCTTGGCTACAGCTTCCGCTGAGACTGGATCTAGGCCCCTTTCCTCCCGCACCACATTTTCACGTTCGAACAGGACCCATTCCGGCACCTTGATCCCGTCGTCATCCTTGAAATCAGGGCGTTTTTTACGTTCGGCAGCGGCCCTCTGGAATACACAACCCATGTCGGCCAGGATTGCCTTGAACTCTTGATGCTCTCCCATACCGTCTCTACACCCCAGCCCCGGAAACCTAAGACTTAACTCCTGGCCAGCCGGTGTTCCCACATGGCTTTCTGCCGTACCCGCCCGGCCACCGTCGTGATTATCGCGTACGTTGTGAGGATACCGGCCAGCGCTACCGCGATCACGATGAATACCACGATGGTCTGGGAACTCTTGCTGTCGGAGCTACTGCTACCCTTGCTACCGAAGAAGTCTCCCAGACGGCCCCACATGCTCGGGATATGAACAAAGCCCTGACGGATGTTGTAGACCATGGCGAACGTATCCCAGGCCGCCACACCCATGTTGAGGGCGGTCCGACGTTTCCAGGCAGCGGCCCACGCTTGTACGGTAATAACGATTCCGCTGCCGACGATCGGGAAGTATATCAAGATGAAACCCAGGTCGGCCGTGGCCTGGATCATCTCCGGGGTCAGTGCCGGGGCCATGGTTCCATCGTCTTGTTCCATGGGTATCTGACCGCCCAGCGTGACGGCGATAACAAGATAACACCACGTGAAGCCGCTGGCGCTCATGACGGCTCCCATCCAGTTCATGAAATGGAGAAAGCCGCCGAAGTGTTTGGTCTCGTTCCAACTACGACCGCACGACCATGCGTTGAACCACGAGATCCCGAAGTTGATAAACCATATGAGAATGATCATTCTTCGTCCTCTTCGTCTACATCCACTTTTAGTTCGCCCGTTTCGACGTTGCTCAAAACGTTGTCCCACCAAGAGCGGCCTTCCCCCAAGTTGTCCTCCCAGTCCTCAGGGTCCCACTCTTCTAGAAGTTGGTCGAACCCGGCCAAGGAAACGTAACCACCTGAGACTGTCCAGGTAACGTTCCACCCGTTCATGGCGAAGAAGTCCCAATCGGTGAACTCGTTCAACTCCTGTTTGAACCACCGGTCAAAACGGAGCGACGCCTGTTCGTTAAGGTCGAGTTCTCCGTCTTTCAACGGCTTCCCGCAGAACTCACAGAAGTTAGCAGTGAGTGTCCGGGTCTTGTGCTCACAATGGGGACAGGTGTCAGCGTGGGCGTCCTTGAAGGTCTCCGTCACGAGTGCCATGAGACAGTCCCGAAACGCCTGTAGGATTTCACGTGGGGTCTCAAACTCACCGTCCAGGAAAGCAACTGAGAGGGTGGGCATCAGGGACCCTTCGTAGGTACCCAGGCCAAGTATTAGATTGCGGTACGTTCTGGACATGTTAGATATTACACCGGGAATCCTTGAAGTTTTCAAGGGCCGTGTGTAAGGAACGCTATGGAGTTTGACTGTCTGAAATGCGGCCTTTGTTGCTGGGTCCACAAAGAACAGGATTGCTACGCCGAAGTGACCCAAAGGGAACTGAAACGGCTCGGCTCCTGGGGGAAGCGTAACGTTAAGGTTTTCAATGTGTTAGAACTGATCTCACCCATGACCGCAACGCTGGAAAGCGACATGGTAGGGGCGATCAAGTCAGAATCACGCGAGATCCAGGCTGGCCCGGTGAAAGGTTACACGGTTCTCTTATGTGCGGCCCTGGAAGGCAGCCCAATGCACTCGGTGAAGTGTAAGATCTACAAAAAGCGACCCTCTTCATGCAAGACCAGCGTGAAACGTGGGGACGCCGCTTGCCGAAAGCTCAGGGAAGGCTTTCTAACAGGGGTTGCGAAACTCGATCAGGGTTGATCGATTTCTCGTTTTGTCTTGTTTAGAGCCAGGGAAGGGAACTTCTCTGAGTGGAACTCGATCTCCTCGACGAACCAGCCACACCGAAGTTCGTCTAACTCGGTCCTGACATCTTTGGACATGACGGTCATGGACGGTCCACCGCTCTTGAGTTTTACCACATCCCCTACTTTCAGGTCGTTAGGCATCAGTCCTCCGTTTCTTGAACACACTGAAAAAGCCCCCAAGGGGGCGGCTCTATGCTCATGTCTACACCGCGTCCGGGTTCTGCCAAACTCAGGTTGCGACGGCGCGGAAGCTTTGGCGAGTTCCAGAAGAGTACCCCTCCGGACTCTTCGAGATCTCGTATGTCTGCACACTTCGCCGGTTCTTGTAGGTAGTTGTTGAGCTTCTCTCTCGCGGCGCTCTTGGATTCCGCAAGCATGACAGCTTCGCCGTCACCCCGGCTCGACCGGAATAGGAGGTAATAAGAAGGCACACGGTATATTACACCGGCTGTACCTTTTTCCAACTCTCCATGAACGAAATTATGTTCTTGCTGCCGGGGATGTTGCTCGACAGGACGATGTACGCGAGTACGGGCGGCTCCGGATACTCGTTGGCGAGCCACTTGAGAAACGTCGTCGAGATGTCGTCGCCTCCCAGGTCGTGGTCCAGGAACATGAAGATCGGGAAACCTAACTCCTGGACGGTCGTCTGGGCTTGTTCTGTGTCCCTGGCCCAGACAAGCGGGTACGCCTTAAGCTCTACCGGAACTTCGGGGTAGAACGTGGGGGACCGCTTGTCGTCTAGCCAAAGCGTGTACTTCATCGTCTTCTCCGTTAGGTGTACGAACCAGCTTCGAGAAACCTAAGAGTCTTTCAGGTGGTCCCAGAGGTTTTTGTCCACTTTGCGCTTCTTAGCGCCCTTGGGCTTTATTCTCACATTAATTCGGGAGTAGCATCGGTCGCATATGTCGCCACCCACACCTGTGGTTGGGGGAAACCGTTGTTCACACACCTCGCATTTGGGCCATGGTCGGGTGTTTTCAGCCACACAGGTAGCTGAGCAAAAAACGACTCCGGGGAGCGCGTTGACCACGACACCCCCGCCGTCCGCGAATTCTCTCCCACACTCGTAGCAGAAGGGCATCAGTTCCCTCTCAGGTGGTCCCAGAGGTTCTTTGCTTCCACGAGCCGTTTGTACCGGCGTAGGAGGTCGTAGTAGTACCTGAGAGGACGGTTATCTATACTCCCTGTCTGCTTCTCCCACAATCGAGGGTCGTCGAATATCTCCCGGATCTTGGCCTGATTCAAACGTGGGAGATGCGCCTTGCACCACGAGTAAAAACCAGGGAGGTTCTTAGCCTCTAAAAGTAGACGGCCCTCTTTTACAACGGCATCGGAGAACATGTTTTATTGTGGTACCCCCTTGGCCATCCGGATTTGACGTGATGTGAAGATCTTACCTTCATCGGGGCTTTCTCGTAGATGATCCCAAAGGTCCAGAGGCTTTCGTCTGTCGATCTCTTTGTCGATCTTCTTGACCATGGCGGGGATGTTAATTTCCTTGGGGTCGGCCCTCTCTGTTTCTTTTCGCTTCTTCCAGGGCCTTGATCGGAGCTACGTCGAAGAACTTGCAGTATATACCGTTGAACGGGCACCATTCGCCTATAATAATCTCGCCTTCTTCCAGATCGCATTGACTCTCAAGCTCGTGCTCAAGCTCGTAGTTACGGAAACGCTCGTTTTCGTCGAACCCAAGGATTCTGTAAGCGTCCCTCCTACTCAAAAGCGGCTTGTCTGGCATCAATGTCCTTCAATAGCATTGGCGTGTCGAATCAACATCGCGGCCAGTTGGCGGGCCAACGGTGGCGGCATCCCCACCCACGCGACCGGTGAACCGAAGTCCAGGATGACATTACCATCGTGAGAACCAACGGCGAAACGAATCTCTCCTTCGTCGTCCTTGTTGAGCTTGCCGTTGGGGTGTTTATCTGTTGGGCCTAATTTACTCAATGAATCCTCGCTGGCAAGACCTTGTATATGGTTTTGACCAGTTTAGCCCCTTTCCATGGGGACGGTGTGATGATCACGACCCTGATTCCCTTGAACTCTCTCAAGGTAGAGTCGCCGTCCGGGATGTCGTGTCCCTCGAACAGAACGTCCTCGATTTGACGGTCAGTGATCTGTTGTTCTTCGGCTCGATCCTGAGCGTGGTGGCTCAAGACTACTCTACCGTGGCCGGGAACGTCATCATAACGGTGCTGCATCCTAACACCCTACCAGATACTACACCGCTGGGTCACTCCTTCTTGAGGTGGTCCCAGAGGTCTTTGTCGGGTTTGTCCAAATCCTCAAAAGCCTTGAGAAGTTCGGCCTGTTCGTCTGTTGGCCGACTGTCGTCGGGTCGGCCCCCTGGATAGGTCGGCCCTGACGGGGGCACAGGGCCTACACGTTGGAAGATCTGATTCCGGTGCTCACACTCGGCAGAGCACATGTCCGTGTTCTGGGCCGGGCAGATGTGGCAGATGTTGACGTTAGGCCATTCTTCTACGCGCACATCCGGAGTGATCGGGTTCGTTTCGGTGCGTCCGGCCCAGTCATCGAAGAGGCGGTGAGCCTCAGTTCTGTCTTGTTCCCAAACCCTCGGGTGATCGAAAGGTGTAATTTCGTCCTCACTCCATCCACCCTGTTCTCTGGCCCAGAGAAGAAAGTCCGTGCGCGTGCCGTACTGAACCAACTGACGACCGTCAGCAATAATTCTGCGTAGTGTTAGAGCACAGTCGGCGGAGCACACATGAGACGACTCCGTCAAAGTGCGCCCGCAAACCCTACAATGCCTTACGTCCATGATCTGCCGGGCGCGTTCCGCCAGATGACGCAACACATCCTGGTAACACGCGGGGCACAAGAACTGCTCAAAGGATCTATTCTGGACGGGGAACCACCCGGCACACTGTTGGCAAGTTGGCATCTAACACCAAACAGACAGGCATCAACGTCGCCTTGCCTCCTTCTCTTTTTCTTTAGTCTTCATCTCTCTGACGTAGAATTCAAAGAAGGCCGTGGTAACTATTATCACACCCACGAGGGCACAACCGAAGCCGACATAGTGGCTGGAGTCTTCTTCCGGCGCAAAAGCGAACACGGTGATACCCACCGCGAGAAAGATGCTCAGGCCGACAAAGTATCTTGTCAGGGTTTCCATTCTAACTCCTTAGTATCTATACACCTAAATCGCCCCTTAGGTGGTCCCAGAGTTGCTGTTTTTCGGTGTGTTTCATGGGACACGGGTCACAATAAGGCTTGTCCCCTTGGAGGCAAAGGAGACAGGAGGTCATGTCAGGTTTGGGTTCAGAGAGGTGGTCCCAGAGGTCTTTTAGGTCTTTGTTTTTGGGCATCTAACTCTCCCTTATGTGATCCCAGAGGGTTTTGCGGGCCGTTCTAAGGGTAAACCTCAATATAGGCTTTTCGGTATCGAGTGTAAAGAAGCAAATGGCCGTACTGTCAGAACCCACGCCGGGGTCCATGGCCAGAAACGTCTTCTTTTCCTTTCTCTGGTGCCCTGCGTCGCACAGGGGGTACCCTTGTTTGTTATATGTCATCGAAAATGCCAAGGGCAATGTCCACGTCGTCCTTCACGGCGGTATATACTTTCATGTCCTGTTTTGGTTTCGCTTTCTTCTTTCGCCGTTTATTTTTGGGTTCGGCCTTCTCCGCCGCTACAACCATCGTGCCTATGAACCTAGAGGGCGCTTGGACCATGGCTTCACGTAACGTCTGGATAGCCTCTTCAAATTGACTCGCTAACTCGTCGTGCCACCGTCGGTACTCGTCACGCTCGTTCTTCAACCTGGACAGGTGGTCCGTAAAGTCGCTCAGCTTGGCGGTCTTCGGCAGGTCGAGCATCGACGCCACAGCTTTGACGATCTTCTGGAGTCTCCCGAACTCTTTTTCGAGGCATTTAACGCAGATGAGCGGGTTCTTTTCCCTTGGGCTTGTACGCCATGGGATCAGTATCTCCGGAGCTTTCTTACACTTCTTACACACGGACACGTTAGCTTCGTCAGAGACGCAGTCATAGAGGTTCAGGGGCATATCAAGACTCCTCCGTCAAATGGTCCCACAGATCTCGGTTGGGGCGTGGACGATTCGGACGCGGCTCCTTGCCGTTGTGCAAGATGGTCACATAACACTCGTCGCAAAGTCCTTCCAGAGCATCTTCTCCGGGTAAAATCACACGCTTACAAGTCTTGCAGAGAGGGAGAGCGTCGTAACATGTTGCACAGAAGTAGTAGCCCCGGTCCTGGACTTTAAAACGTCCGCTCAGATCCTCGTCACACATACAACACTGGAGTTTCTGTTGGGGTGTCATGTTTCTTGGAGGTGGTCCCAGAGGTTCTTGTTGGAGGGTTTTGCGCTGACGACAGGCACAAAGTTGCGGGAACTTCGGGCGTAATGGTACGCGAACTTTTGTGTGAGCGGTATGCTCCCCGTCGTGGAGACAATTTCGACGGTAGCCTCCTTCGGGAGTTCATAAAAAAGAGGCATCTTTGTCTTCAGGTTGGGCATATCAAGGCTCCACTTCCAGGTGCTCCCAGAGCGTCGTGTGCCACGTGGCTCCGCACTCCGGGCAGACGCCGTCATTCGAGAGAGTAACTGGGCCGCCGACGCGCCAACACCGGATGGTGCAAGGGACGAGCCGGGAAAGATAGAAGGGCCGGTGCTCCACTTCCAGGGCGTCGGGATGGTGTGCCCTCAACCAGTTCATGGCTCTTTCGTCGTCGGTGTCGGACATCAGGTGATCCTCAGGTGGTCCCAAAGGTCTTTGACCCCTCGTAGGAACGGGTGTTTGCGGTTCTCTTTGCGGTTACACTTGGGGCACCTCTTGTAGCGTAGGCTGTAGCGTTTCCCACACGTAGGGCAGTCGGTAACGCACGCCGGGCACTCCTTCGAACGCTTGGAGTGCCATTGGCCACCGCATATCTTACACAGGCGGTCTGCTTTGGCGGGAAACGAGATGGTCATTTCATTAGAACCCAGAGGCTGGCGATCCCCCAGAGGATAGCAACAATAAGTGTGGCCCACGCCTTGGCCCGACCCTTGGTATCGTAGTGTTGGGCTATCATGTCGTAAAGGGTAAAGAGGCGTTCGGTGTCGTTAGGTGGGATCTTTTCAAACGTTGTTCGTAAGGCCCGGTGGTTGAGCTTTGGAAAGTTCTCCTTCATCCAGCGGAAGAAGAGGTCAGTCGGCCCATACGCGGCTAGACGGTCTCGGCCATCCTGGATGGTTTTGGGGCTTAGCTTTGCCACTACTCCCCCAACCAGCCGTCGGACTTAGCTTTTGGGTTTTTGGGTTCTCTTAGAAGCCTGAGTCTCGCTCCCTCGGAAACAGAGTTCTCGATGGCACAGATCTTTTCACACTCCACAGGCGCGTTGTTTCTCACGCAAACAGCACAGGCGGACTCTCGGGGCTTCTTAGTTATAGCGTTGATAGCGTTTATGAGCACGATAGCCGCAATGGCGGCTAGGAAAATGATGTGTTTCGGCTCCAACTTGCGCATCATAACCCCCTTACACTCCTTCATGCTTCCATCACGGCGTGCCAAAGGGAGTAGAAATTGACACGCTTTACGTTAGAGACGAGGTCGATAGCTTTCCCCTTGGGTCTGATGATCTTAAGTTGGACGCCGTCGAACTCGACGGCTCTACCGTAGTCGATACGCCGTTGCTTGCCGAAATATAGAGCGTCGGCAATCTCCTTGTCGCTGATACTACGTTTTCGGGCCTGACGCTGGGCCTGTTGGCTGAGAGCCACGATGCCAAAATACGGCACGTTTTTGTAGAACCACTTCATACCATATATTACACCGGGGCGGCAACATTACTCCCCTTCCATTACGAAGTGCCAGAGGTCCATGGTCGGGGCACACTCGTTCGTGTCCCAGTCCCAGCAATCCCAGGAACACCAGAGCTTCTTACCCTCACGCTTGATAGGTTTGTGCCAGAACGGTTCCTGACACATGGCACACTTGTGAGGGTAGGTGGTCAAGGTGCTGTTTCCATATCCAGAGAGTCGGCCAGATACCGCATGAGAAGCCAATCCGTGTGAATGGGGCCTGACCTGTTGCCAAGCTCCGGATCGTCCCACGCGCCTAGCTGATGCCAGAGATCGTCGGCCTCCTCAGGGGTGAGTCCAGCCTCCTCACAGACGTTGAAATCATTACACCCGTGGTTGGAGTAAGATTCGGAGGCGAGTCGGAGTAGGGCGCTTGTCAGTTTCTTTTCAGCGTTGGTCATGTTTCCTTTACGTGATCCCAGAGGGTTCGTAGGGAGAAGGGTTCGTCGGGGGTGAGGTCCGTCCCATGCACCGGGCAATCGTTTCGGAACACGAACCGGAAACTGGATATGGAGGCCGGGGCTTCAGACGTTGGTGCTTCAAACGCATTGTCCGCGACAGGGCAGTTGCACCCCTCAAGCTTGGCTTCTTGGCTGCCCGGAAGGCGAAACTTGGGTATGGGCTTCAAGGACACGGTGACAACAGTTCCGTCGATGTCTAGAAGATTAGCCTCTCGGTCCCCGGCGCTAAATATCCCTTTGGCGGCCGTCCAGTTGATCACAATATCCTGTCCCATCGCGTACATCGTGGCGTGGGTAGTCTCGGGAGGGATGTGGTGTGGCGAGCGGCGGACATCCATGACCGCGAAGCGCTCAACCCCACGTGTAATTATGTCACCTACGCTCACCATCGTTTGTCAATTTATCAAGTATTACACCGACGCTCAAGATAAAACGGCCGTCACTCCATCAGGTGTCCCCAGAGGTTTCTATCTGTCGCTGGGTCCTGGTAGCAGAAAGGGTCTGGGGGGCCGTTTGGATTCTTTAGTTTGAAAGATGCTACGGAGCGCTCACGGATCAAAGCGCCTTCTTGAAATACACCCACCACGCTGACTATCTGCCCCCATCGGTCTCGATGTTCGGTAGCGAGCACTTTATAACACCACCGGCATAATTGGACTCTCTTACCCTCTGTCTCACGAACCGGCCCCGCCATATGAACGACAGGTTTAGCAGTTGATTTTTTAGCCCGGAACTCCATTAAAACTAACTGCCTCTCAGGTGGTCCCAAAGGGTCTTTTTAGGCTTGGCCGCCTCTTCGGCAGCCATTTTTTCAACTAGGGCAGTGATGCGTTCATGGTTTATTTTGATCTGCCCGTGCGTCTCCTCTAGCTTTTTTATCTTGGCGCTTATCTCTTCCCATTGAGCTTCTATATTAGAGACGTTGAGAGGCATAGTTGATAAAACTAAGAAGGCTCCTCTTGAGGGCGTTCCTCTTGTAGATGATCGTACAGAGTCTTTTCCGGTTCCTCCATACGCTCCAACTCGGATTCGATGGTGCTCATGGTCTTACCCTCCTTGAGCATGTTACGGACCTTTTCGAGTTGTTCGATGATCCGGCGGTTGGACTCCGCGAAGATCTTTCTTTGGTTCTCGGCCTGTTCTAGTTGAGCCTTGATACCACTCAGCGCGGCCTCGGACTTGGAAGCCTTGGAGTAGTAGTGGGCCGCCACAGTTGTTAAAATAGCAATGACAGCCAATCCCATGAAAGCGACATAAATCATTGGTTCCCGTTCTCCTTCCCCTTCTTCTCCCTCTTACGCCGTATCCTTTTGGTCCAACCAAGTCTTTTAATAACAAAGTCGTACGGCTCGTTGACCAAAATATTAGTACTGTCTCTGCGCCCAATGGTAACGACGCACGTCCTTTTGTCTCTTTCGTCAACGGATGCGATATCTTTTAAGAGCACAGTACGGCGCAAAGTCCCGTCACCAGGGCTGGCGTCTTTTGGGTAGTAGTTAAATTCAACGTGGTCTTTCTTGTTCCCTGACATGTCTGCCTCAAGTTAGTTAAATGCCCCAAACAATCTTAGTCTCTCGGAGAAATTGGGGCGGCACACGGTGCTCGGCCACTTCCACACAGAAGGGGCACCACTGGCGATCGTGTGGTTTCTCGGAGGGCCAGAAGTGCTCACCCTTCTGGATACCGCAATAACTGTGAGCACCGTCTGTCCGCATGTGGGCACAATTGGCCGGGAGGTACACGGTCTCGATAGCGGCCCCGTCCGGCGTTTCACGTGAAACATCGATCTTGGCTAACCGCTTGTGGAGAGCAAATTTTCCATCCAGAGCCTTGAACATATCAACTCTGGCTTGGTGCAGAGCGCAAACGAGGACAAGGATGTCAATCTCTGTGTCGTCAAGATCGTCTTGATCCTTGTAGTCGCGGATAACCTTTTTAAGACTATCTGTGTCGGCCGCTATGGCGTCTTTGAGTATTTTATTTACTCGGAGCATTCGTCCTCAGGTCTGGTGATATAAGCCGGGTGTGGTTCGTGGCAGCGGGCGCAAGTGATATTGATCCCAAAAAAACACCAGTCGTGGTAGGTGCTCGGAACCCATCGGTGCAAACCCAGCTTACAGAGAAAGTTGATCATTCTAACTTATCCTGAGGTGGTCCCAGAGAGATAGTTTCATGTTCGAGAGGTAGTGGAACTCCTTAAGGAACGACTCCATGGCCATGTACTCCCAACACCCAGAGGAGCAAAACCTTGGCCCGACCCCGGCTGGAATCCAGTAGACCTTCTCGCATACCTCACACCGGCCGTGGTCACAGGGAAGCATAATTCTAACTCCCCAGGTTATCTTTTATGAGTTGAAGCCACGTCTCCAACATCTCGTCTTGGATATCTTCGTCGGTTTGCTCCCACTCCTGACGGAGACCCCGACGGTCAGTGAAGTCTTGAACAATGGCAAAGAGAATCCGCTTCTCGACGGGTGGGTCCGGAGGCTCTTCGTCCAGGACGAAGTTGTAGTACTCATCCTTCAGAGCCATCAGTATGTCTTTCCTTCGAGTGCCCGGTTGGACGCTTGCACGGCGGTAACGATCGCATCCACCCGTTCGGTGAAGTCTTCGACAGCCCGTTTCGAGTTGTTGGATTCGAGCGCTTCTGCCCCATGGACCATGAGATAGGCTCGGAGAAGCCGTTCCTGGGTGGGGACCAAGGCGTCAACCCCAAGAGCAACCATCCCGGTTATGGCGGCGATCCGGCCGATACGTTGGAGGAAAGCGCTCTCCTCGCTGGCTTTGATGACACCCCCGACGACGTAGGCAATAATACCCAGAAAGCCGACACCGACCACGATGTCCAAGGCTGAGTCTAGGCTCTCCAGCACACTCAGAAAGTAGTAGACCATTTCTAACTCCTATTTCTCCACGTGGTAATAGTAGGCGTAACCCCGGCTCGTGTCGGCGTCGTTGCCGGTTTCGTCGATTGGTTCTTCCCAGTCGGCGTCCTCTGTACGGACGTAGCCCTTTTTTCTACCAACACCCGGCACGAACTCCAGGACTTGTTCCGGGTTATTAAACCGAACATCTTCCGGGTTATCGTCCTTGGCCCAGTAGACCCAGAACCAGTCGCCCGGCTTGAGGCTCCGGAACTCGGCTCGGTTCATCGGCTCACCTTTTGTGAAGCCGGGGTTGGGCTTGGGGGCGATTGTGCGGACAACACCGGCAACCATGGGGTTGTCCATATTCGCATCGGGGGAGCCGCCTTGTAACAAGCCCTGGACAAAGTTGAGCGCTTCGTCGATCTCGCCCGGTTTTAACTCTCGTGAATTCTCGTCTTTCTTCGCCATGATTTGCCTTTCAGATATATTACACCGCCAGAAAGGACTCATCTTTCAGATGATCCCAGAGGGTCAGTGGCCGCCTTATCTCGGCCATCTTCTTTTTAACACGACGGGCCAAGTCAACGTGGAGAGGCTCCTTCTCTAACTTCGTGATGTACTCTTCTTTCCAGTGACGTGCCTTGGTGTATTCTTTGTCGAGGTTCAGCCGCTCCTCGTGGTACTCCAGGTCCAGGTGTGAATGTAACTCAGCCATTACGCATCCGTCTCCAAAAGTGTCGGACGATTATACGGGCAGCGTCCAACAGGCATATCAGGCCGAACAGGGCCAACAGGGCAGTGGCTACCTTGAGGACAACGATCATGGTTTCTCCGACCTCGTTATCGTGAAAGCAGCGAACGAACCCGATGAAGTCGATCTGGCTGTGGCCACGAGCATTCCTGTTCAGTCATGGCGCTCTCGGGGAGACAATCATAACACCATGCCCACCCGTCACGGGTGTCGCTCTCGAAATCCTTTTCACATGCGATACACCGGGGCATATCAGTCTTTCAGGTGGTCCCAGAGGTTTCTGTTTTTGCCTACCGGGTTCTCGGTCAGTAGTTTGTGGTAGTGGTCGATCAGGGTAGTGAAGATTACATCGCGCTCTGACGCTAGTGCTGCCTTTTCCCAAATGGGGTCCCGATCGAGTATACGGCGGATGTCTTTGTAGCTTATATGCCGCAAGTTCTGTGCGGCCCAGTAAAGGAAAGCCTTTCGGCTGCCGCGCAGCATTAACATACGACCGGCCTCGATTGTCTCGGGGGATAGTATTCTCGGGTCGGTCATTCGTTAAGATGGTCCCAGAGGGTTTGAGGTTTGGTGGCGATCACAGGTGAGCCACAGTCGCAGTAGACAGCGTAAGGACGCCGCCCCTCGTTGTCGGTTGTCGGTTGGGCCAAGGGGTCTATCGTATCAATCTCCTTGGCGCAACGAGGGCAGTAGATGACTTGACCCTCGGAGCGTAGCTGCCTCAACAGTGGGGCGGCTGACAACCCGGCCTTGTAGGGGTTGATCATCTCGTGTTTGTATCGGTCCAACCACTTGGCGACATGGGAATGCATACAGGAACACTTACGACAGCCGTCTTCGAGCCGCTGGTTGTCGGAGCCGAATGGTGCGCCGCAGTTGGTACAGAATGCCATGGTTACTTCAAATGCTCCCATAGGTCTCTGAAACAGCGTTTGCACTTCCGGCCATATTTGGGAGGTAAATCCATTATGGCGAAGTTGGACTCCTCGATAGGGGTACCGCAAACAGGACCATCCCCGGCTTCGTTCAGGGCGTGGTAAACGTTGGTGCCGGGGTAGCGGGTCCCCCTGGCACAACAATAATAGTAAAACTCGTCACTCATCAGGACGCCCGGCCTTCTCCCAACACTCAGGCGAGCACAGGGTCATCTCGTAGTACTCCCTAGGAACGCTGTGGGGAATCGTCATTGTGCAATGTCGGCAAACGAGCCGATCGCAAATCTGACACTCCCACTCGACTTGAGAGCCATCGTCATCGTTCTGTGTACGCCCGCAACGGCAGCACCCGTCGGCTTTCTCGAAATCCAGGTCTATCTGTGCCGTTTGAGTCTTATCCATTGTTACATACAGGGCAGCCGTCGCCGCAATGACGACCCATTACTCGATTGTATAGTTTGTGGCGCTCAGGATCTTCGTCGGTGTCCAGGATCGCTTTGTCCAAGAGAGAGTTGAAGTAACGCTTCACCCGATCAAGGGACATGCACTCCGTGTCGAGAAAGACGCCCTCTTGGGTCTGGTGGATAGACACCTCCCCGAAACCAAAGCCCTTCTCCGTGAACGCTAGGACGACGACCACCTCTTCGGGCGGCGCGAGTTCGTCAGTTTCGTTCGGCCGTGAGCGTGCGTAACCCAACGCCACGTTGGTCGGGCACGAATCTAACACCTTTTTGAGATCGCCCATGTTCACCCCGTTAGATGGTCCCAGAGACTCACCTCAGGTTGCTCCGTGTCGCCCTTTTTCGAGTTGTTCGGTCTGACGATCTCGAAGAAACGCGACCTCCAATACTTGTTGTCTCGTTCCGTTGCCGCTAGTTTGTGTCGGACTGACGAGAGAACGTCTTGTTGTTTGAGAAGCTCTCTGTTGAGTTCTCTCAAACGCTCCTCTTTTTTAGCCATCTCCATCCTATGGCCACGGGCCATATTGGAGATGATCGCGTAGGCCGATGAGAACATGACAATAAAGACGGCCGCCGCTGTCCAGTAGTATTCCATCTAGGTCTCCCGGAGATGGTCCCAGAGGGTCTTGTTTTTAGGAGGAGGGGCTTCGAGCATCTCGGGAGGCAGTGCCAGCGCCTTGTACATGGTCTCTTTCATGTACTCAAGCTCGCACTCCAAGTCGTAAACTTCTACTTTATTGCCCATGGGTCAGATATTACACCGGAGAAGCTCTGGTGTGAAGAGGAAATTTGGTGTAATAATACGGTTGGTCCCGGCGCTCCGTGGGAGCCTCCTGCTTTGGACGGTACGGAGGGCGGGCGTCGGGACCTTTTCAAACCAGGGTCGGCTCGAATCTTATGTGGCCGTCGTCGGTTCTTATGATGAACCACTTGGCACCGTTCGGTGCTGTACAGTCCACCAAACCGATACGGCCCACCGTTTGACCCCGGTAATAATCAGCGCCTAGCCGGATCTCGTAACCGTCGAACCGGCAGTCGTTATATTCGACAAAGGCGGCCGTTATCTGATCCTTGATGCTCTTCTCCGAAGTTTGCTCTTCCATCAGGTGGTCCCAGAGGTCGTGTTCGCCCATGGCCACGATGTGGTGTTTGAGGGAACCGCAGATCTTCAACAACGTCTCGTGCGAGACGACCATGTAGTTTGACATCGGGAAAGAGCGGTCCATCGCCTTGGCCTTCTTTATCACTTCGCTCAAGGTATTCGCCAAACAGGCGTGGGTCCCTTTACCGTCTTTCCAGAGATACAGCTTGCGCCGGTCTACCTCACCCTCACTGGCCTCGAAGAAGTCGGCCTTGCTCTTGGGGTCATCTCCAAAGATCATGGCAGACACCCGTAGAGGATGAGAGCGCAACCGAAGATGACGATGATAGCGCCACCCATATGCTCGTTGCCCGCGCCAGCCAGACAGAGAGCGCCCAGAATCATACAGAGAATGGCTTTCCCATCGTCGGCCTTCCGACCGTTACTGTAGATGTGGCAGCCCTGCATGGCCAACAACGCCATGATCCAATACAACTTGTATTTCATACCCACCTCCATTTACATCTGGGAGGCGAGTTCCCCGCCTCCTATGATCGTGTGCGCTTTTTAGGCATTTTTGTCAATAGTAGTTGGGCCGAAAGTCGAGAAAAGTGTCAGAAGTCGGCCGTCAGGTGGTCCCAGAGAGACCGGGGAACGCCCTCCGTCCGGAGAAGATCCTTACACACCATGGAGCACCAGATCTGTTCCGGCTTCCAGGGAACGAAGGGCGTCTTGCAATAGAGGCAGTTGGCGTTTCGGACAAGTTCCTCGAATTGTTCTCCCAAAGCGGCTTTCCGCTTCTGAGCTTCGTCAAGGCACCCCTCGGAGCATACGTGGATCGCGACATGGCCTACCTCGACAGGGACCATACCCATTCTCAGAGGAGTGTAACAAATCCTACACTTCATTAGAGATGATCCTTCACCGGGAAACCCAGAACCTGTTCCCTGGTCATATGAGGATACATCCCCAAGACCTTTTTAACGAGCGCTTCTTTGGCAGCCTTTTCGTCCCCCTGGTCGCTCTCGCCAGAACAGATGGCCTTGCCCTTCATATAATAGGGAACGAGGCCCCTGAGGTGGTCAAAGAGGGTGGCCTCAATTTCATACTCGGAGTACAGAGTGTAACGAACACCGTTAGGTGGGCACATCTCGTCATAACAACTCGCGCCGTAATACCGGGTTCTGCGAAGGTTCATTACCTCCGGATGGTGCCCGATCTGCCCGTCAAAACGCGCTTGGCACTCGGCCCTGTAGTCAAGCATCCGTTTACGTGCGGCGAAAAATTCCTCCCAAACAGAGGCGGCACGTTCGGCTGGCCACGGGATGACCCGGACAAGTTCAGTGTCGTAGTTAACGTCGTACTCAACAGGGCCGTCCCAACCACCGGTCTGATAATGGTCTGGCTCCCCGAAACGAATCAGAAAGGGTTGCCCTGGAGCAATACCCTCTTCCACAGCCCATTGGATTTTCTCATCAGTGGTCCATGGAAGATCCATCATGTCGGTCCAGTCGGCTTGTTCAATCTCGTATCCTAGCCGCTGGCTCACAGTGCCTATTTCATCGACGTAGACTTCTTCGATACAGAGTCCATCACCCTCGCGCTCCAAGGCATACCAACGGAAAGCATCGCCGGTCGGGAAGTAGACGTTAACCAGATCGGGAATAACGGCGCTCTCGCAGTTGTCCCACGGAGGCGGCGGCGTCCGCTCTTCCTGAGTCTCGTATAAAGGCACAATCTCGGATAATGTCACGTGTTCTCCAAACACCTCCACAGAGTCAGCGGGAAGTTCCCGCACCTGGACTCTCGGAGGTAATATTCATAACACCGCTTGGAGCAGATGACCAAGGCCGTCTTCACATCCTGGTGCCACACGGCGGCTTTAAGGGGCTTATCGCAGACAGAACACTGATTGTGTGCCCATGGTTGGGGGATTTGACTCATATTTCTTTCAGGTGGTCCCAGAGGGTGCATGGTCCGGCCAACATGGCGGGGCGCACAGGGATTCGAGTGTCGGTTCGGACGATCTGAAAATACTCTTTGTTCCAGTAACGGTCCCACTTGGACCCATACCACCGACGGCTTTCAGTCAGGGCGTCGCCCAGAGAGGCAAAAGAGAGCACGTTGTATACCCAGTTTTGCTGGTCCGTGTTCCAGATACGCACTCTGTAACGTTTCGGCTCACTCACGGCGCTGTAGCTTCTTTGGGGTGTCAAATCGTAGGATACCCGGTCGGCCCAGAAACTTCTCTTCGGGAAGGACCTTGTACGAGACGCCGTTCTCCTCTCGAATCTCCCAGCCTTCGTCCTTCCAGCTTTGAGAGAGGGTCAGTTCGCTCTTGGGTTTTGGCTTACCGATCTTGAGCCAGCGTTTCAGTTCCCGCCGATACCCCAGGAATAGAACGAGACCCCAGAGGCCAGTGATAGCCAGGGCCAGGAGAAGTACCACCGCGATTTGACTAAGGATATTCATCTCTCATCTCTCAAGTGATCCCAGAGGGTTTTGACCGTCACCATCCGGAGACGCACTCTCATAAAGTTCGCCCTACGTTGCCGCTCAAAGAGGCATTCCCTAGAGCACACATAGACCCGAAAGCCGTTAACGAAGCCGGGGAGTATCCTTTCCGGCAAAGGGGTGTTGCAAACCTGACAGTTCATTTCAGGTGATCCCAGAGGTTCTTGTCGTGGAATGTCTTCTTACCATCATAACACTGGCAGACGGGTGGGTCGCCCTCGATGGGTTGTCGGCAGTGGCCGCAAATAGCAAAGACGGGTTCGCGGAGAGAGTCATAAAGGTTGAGCTTACGGGGAACGTCTTCATGCATGGCCGTCCGGAAATCGACCTCTTCACAGGCTTGTGAGCAAAGGCCGTAGCCGCCCCCGTTGGGCACCGGGATATTCATGGCGGCCTCGGAGACGGGAACCTCCTCGCCACAGGTGATGCAACGGGTCATGCCAGGGGAGGGCATGTGGATGACTTTTATGTCTAACTTAGGCATTGTCGCACCTCAGGTGATCGAAGAGGTCCGCCCCCTCACACTCGATTATCCGGTAGCCGTCCTCTGGCTTCAGCGCCCATCGTCGCACGATGTCTTTAGCCGCGTTGTGGGTGGTAAAAGAGGACGGGATCACGTCGTAGCCCATTGTCCCGGCTAACGGGAAGTCTGCCCACGTACCCTGGTCCGGGTGATTAACGTCCCTCTGGAAGATCTGAATCTTGTAATACCGTTTACTCATTTGCCGTCCGTCAAGTGATCCCAGAGGAGTGGCTTACTCGAACGTCTTCTATGCCTTGTGTATACGGGGTCTCGTTTCTTGTTGTAAGGAATTGTCACGGTCTGGTCCACACACACGGAGACGAGATCGGAGGGCTTGACAGGTGCTTTGATGACCTCGCAAACGTGAACGGCGGCCTCTATCCCACTTGAGGCCATAACAACCACGGTCTCCATGGCGTCTTGCCAGATGTAGGCCCTCATTCGTCGCCTCCCGTCTCGGAGACGTGGTCCCAAAGGACTCGGGTCTTGTCATCGGTGATGGTGACGTTGTCGGGGCAAAGCGGGGCCAGAAGCCCGTCGAAGTCTACGTGGTACTCAATCGTCAGGACGGAGTCTTCATCGAGGATGACTATCTCGTGACGGTTAATCCGCTCGCCCGTGATCTCTTCGAGCCTCCGGAGGGCCTTGTCCATGTCGGCTGTGATAACGACTCTGACGACCGGGCCGTCTTTGAACGCATAGCCTTTCATGTCTCGCCTCGCGCCAAATGGTCCCAGAGAGACATACGCTGGGAGACTATCTGAGAACACTTCTTGCAAACTTTGCCCTTGATCCCTTCGAGAGTGTTCACCTCCTCTTCGTACTTTTGGTCGCCAACGGGCACGAAGTACCGCTTGCACACGGGAATGTTGTCGTCTCGTTCCATAATATGCCACGAGTACCGCTTCCGGAGGATGGGACTCGAAGTCCGTCTGAACTTGTGATCGTCTAGCTTCATTATCCGAAAAAGCTATCGCTTCTAGGTATTCTTACACCGGGACCCTTAGTTGATAAAATCAACTCTCAACGCTCTCCATAATGTCAGGGGTGGGTAGTGACCACAATCGTGAGCACAGTATTGTTGACCGGCGAACTCAGGGGTGAACGACTGTTTACATAGAGGGCAAAGGGCAGTCACCCCGCTCACCACGGAATAGTGTCCGTATCCGTGGCTACGTTCGCAACCCTTGGCCTTCTCCACGGTGGTCCAGACGGCACCGCAGACACGGCAACGAGGCTTGTATCTGGCTCGGTTCCACGACTTACGGAGCCTCTGGGATTCTGATGTCCACCAGTCCACTAATCGTCCTCCAAAAGATGGTCCCAGAGGTCCTTGGGGCCAAAGCTCTTCTGCCACTTGTTGTGACACTCGTCGGAGCAAACGACACCCGTGCGGCCCATAAAGGCGACACCTCGGAGTTGACCGGAGGTGCGGGTAATCTTACGTCTGCAAATGTCGCAGAAACCAAGGATGTCCTCCTTTGGAAAGGTGCTGGTGGGACCATCGACTTCGACCCAAGCCATCAGTCGCCCCCCGAAAGGGCGGCCCAGAGGGTCAGGGGCGGGCGGCGGTGAACACAGCCGTCCTTACAGATGTGCCCGGTTTGGAAAGGCGGGACCGACTTGGCAGGGCAGTCCCAACACCAGGGGTCGCTCTTGCAACGGAGGCAAACGTAATCGCCGTGTTCGGTCACGGCCCTCTTGGGGACCCAGATACGTTCGCAACGAGAACACAGAGGCATTTTATCAACTACGCCTTCTCGTAAATGAGCCGTTGGATGAAGAGGAGAAGCCAGAGGGTCGCATTGAACGCGGCCACTGAGGCGGAGTAGAAGAGGGGGATGGTGAAGAAAGCGACAGCCATGGCGTACAAACCCAGAGTGGTCGGCCCTGAGGTACGTAGGAGGATGAAGCCCTTCTTCTCCCGGAAGCCATGGACGACTTGAGTGAGAATGGAGTAGGCGAATAGCAGGTTAGCGCCCGCGACTACCATGTCTTGCCAAACGATACCGGTCATGATCGCCCCGCTTCGGAGTTGATAATATGGTCCCAAAGGTCACGGAAACATCGCTTGCACTTACGCATCCCCTTGGGCGGCCACTCGGTAACACGGATAACGGAAGACGGGAGATCCACGCCACAGTGGGTTCGATTACTGTCGCCCGTGCTCATGAAGGTCGCTTTCAGAGCGTGGTAAATATTAGGACCAACGCCATCCTCCTTGAACCGGTTGTAGCAATAGATGGTCATGGCCGCCCCGCGTCGGAAGAGCAACGGGGGCACTCCCTGTCCCAACCTTGCTCCAAGTCCTCGCGTAACGGCTTGGGAAGGGTAAGGCCCATGGCCACGGGGTCACGGTATATGGGAGTGTCGGGGTCGAGTTCGGCAAGCCGGGCCGCCTCACTCTCGGTAGGTAAGGAGAACTGCATCTTGATACGCTTGGTGCCGTTACAGAGGGAACAAGCCATTAATCACTCTCTGGGTTAAACCGATTCCAAGTCGGTAGTTGATTTTATCAAGTGCTCCCAAATAGTTTTCTTCTGGTCGTCGCATGAGCCACGGCACACGAGGGAATGCCCGGTCCGCCAGTCAGGGTTTTGGGCAGGGCAGTCCCAACACAGGGGATTACCCTCACACCGCTGGCAGTAGAGAGTCCCGGCCGGGACCCAAACCTGGGAGCACTTGAGACAGGCGAGAACACCATCCGGAGCGGGAGGCTTTTGAGTCTTGATGTCCCGGTGGGAGTGAACGTCCTGGATAAGTGAGGTCATGGCGTACTTGATAATATTAACTCCGGGAGGGTGCTCGATGCCAAGCGTCTTGGAGAGATTAGCGGCCAAAGAGAGGATGAACTTCTTCTCGTCCTCACTGAGGCATGACCAATATGAGTGAGGAGACTTCATGGCCGCCCCGCGTCGGAGTTAGCTACATAGAGTTCGAGGGCCATTATCCCAAGGGAGAGGACCATGAAGACGGTCGCCGGGACCCAATGCTTTTCACTCATGAGTGTGGTGGCAGCAACTATGAAGGCCCCGGTTACGAAGCCAGTCAACCAACCTTCACGTACGTATAGTTTCATAGCCGCCCCGCGTCGGAAATGGCACCCCATAATGTCAATGGCTTGGCCCGGTGGAAACACTCCTCAGGTTCGGACGGACAGGTGTGGGAGATTGTGGATATCAGGATTGCGGCGGGGCAGTCCAGACACAAGGGGTCGCCCTGACATCGCCAGCATCGACGCTCGCCTTTCACCGGAGCGTCTGCCCAGACATGGAGACCTCTCCAATGAGCGGGGGTGGTCCAGACTTGGCCGCATTGTGCGCAAAGAGACATCAGGGACCCCCGTCGGAGTTAGTAATATGGTCCCAGAGAGTGGTGCTGATACAACCGCTGCCATGATGAACCGCATGTGGATGGTTCAGGCCCAGAGGGAAGTCGAGAACCCTCGTGCCGCACTCGAAAAAGGTCAGGGTATTGCTACCGCCGATATCGACGGTAGCATTCCTCCACTGTTCGGACGCCATGGACCCACATCGAGGGCACCTGACGTGCCCCAGGACACTGGGACGCTTACTGGCCAAAGGGAGCCGCTTGAAACAAAGGGCGCAAAGATATTCGGTCCCCGGAGTGTCTGGGTAATGCTCCACGAGTTGTTCCGGACGGAGCCATTCCTTGCAGTGAAGGCAATAGGGGATGGGAGAACGGTTACTCATGGCCGCCCCGCGTCGGAAGTTGATTTTAAGGCCCGCCATAGAGTGAAGCTACTCCGTACGTGGTCGCACACACCAGGGCCGGGACCGGGGCAAATAATACCCGTGGCCAGAGCATCGTCAGGGCAGTCCCAGCAATGAGGATTACCAAGACAACGCTGGCAAAGACCCATGCTGTCACGGGGAGCTTTTCTCACAGCGACATGGACACGACCGCATTCGAAACAAACGGGAGGGAGCATATTATCAAATGTTACACCGAACGGCCGGGAAGCGTCGAGCACGCGCCGGATTTAGTATCACTTCTTACGTTTAGCCCGCTTGGCACGCCGGAACAAATCGCCACGGGGAGAATGAATGTAATGAAGGACAGTGCCCGGCTTGGAACCAGAGGCAGTGACACATGGCTCGAAGGGCTTGGCCTTGCAGGTAGGGCAGACAACCTCGATGGAGGAGTCAAAAGCGGTAGGGCCTGGACAGGGAGGGGCCACGGCTACTTGATTCTCCAGCGTCGAGACGCGCCGTGTCAGACGCTTGTTGGCACGTTCCAGGGAGTGGAGCCTACGGAGGATGGCTTCTAGATGGTCCAAATGGCTACCTCACGTGGTCCCAGAGGGTTAGAGGAGAGGTCCCCGGCTCCCGTTGATGCTCACACGAGCCAGGGCATATGAGGGTATCAGAGGGACAGGCCCAACACAGGGGATTGGTCTTGCAACGCTCGCAAAGGAGAGTCGGACTCGTATAGTACGTGACCCAGAGGTGGTCGCATTTGACGCAAACGATGTAGCCAGGGGCAGGTATCCGTTGGTCCAGCGCCATGCGTCATTGCCCGGTCAGGACGTGGTAGAGATAGACGCATCCGCCTATGGCCCCGACAAGGATGGCCGTCTTCCATAGTAACGTAAATGTACACCCGGCTAACGCCTTGACCGGAGCGGCCGGGTCATAGCCATCGACCATGGCCTTGTAGAGCTTGAGGGCACGGCCCACGTCCCCGACGGTGAAGACCATCCGAAAGGATTTCTCGACTTCTTCGTGGTCCAGGTACGGGAGGTTGGTACGAACCCACTCCATGAATGGCTCGATGTCTTGCTTGAGGACGAGTTGACGCCCTTGCTCGGTCACTTCGAAGGAAAGTTTGGACATGGGTTAGGCTACACCGCTTTCGGGTCCAGGTATTTACCGCCCTTGCCGAACGTCGCTTCTTGGAACTCGTTGAACGGCTCGCCGTGGGTTCTGAGGCTCTGACAATGCTCCTCTCGCGGCTTCTGTTTGGGGTCGGCATCCCACACGACCGTACAGAAGGCCGGGTCCGGGAGTTCTTGGTTGATGGCAGTGACAACGCCCCACGCATCCGGCCGGGTACAGCCGCAGACCCGCTCCCCAACTTTCAGCTTTTTCTTGCGCCAGCGAATCTTCGGCTGACGTTTGTATGGCGGTTGTCTCATCGGTCGGCCTTCTCTTCGAGCCGGGTTTCGGCGTCCATCATGGCCATGGCATCACGGATGGCGTTGTAGGTCGCAGCGTCTTCGGCCATGGAGGCTGCGTGCTGTAGGAACGACACGTCGGCCTCTGAACCGTTGTTCAGAGCTTTCAGAAGCCTGGGAAGTCGAACCTGCCACTCCTCGATGTTACTCCGGAGTCTTCGTTCGGCTGAATCCTTTTTGGAACCCAGCATCATTCGGGTGTTCTTCATATCGACTCCTTTACCTTCCAGGTCTGGATGAATGACTCGCCAACCGACAGAATCCAGGTGCCGCCGCCCGTGTGCTCGTACTCCAGGTACCCCTTCTCCACGAGCGCCCTCAAAACCTGTTCGTGGACGCTGGGGTGGCTGTGCTCTTCTCTGTACCGCTCTAGCCCGTTGCGCCAGATTTCCTCCTCTTTCCAGTAACCGGCCAGCCGTCTCTCAGCGGGGTTCTTCCGGGTAGGCTTGCGGTCTTTCTCCCTTGTTACAGTCCGGGTGTAAGGACGGCCGAACGCCTTGAGTCTCTCAAGAAGCTCTTGCTGAACCTTCGTGAGTTTCGCCTTGCCCATATCTAGTCTACTCCTCAAACCAGGAAACTGTAAGAAAAACCGGTGTAGGAGTTCTCGTCAGAAATCAAGCGTTCAATTGGAAATATCTGGGAAATCGGACGGACAGGAATGGCACGGTTTTTGAGAGAAATCCGCCATGATTCCACGGACTTGGATTACACATATAACGGCATTTTTGTGGGGACACGGAGGTGTATTTATATTGTATATTTGCCATGCCTTTGCGGCTTTCGCTCGAACGGATAGATAATATAAATTTATCCTATCTATCCGCCAGTTGATTTTATCAACTCACGAAAAAATAATTTCCGAAAACGTAGGCTCTTAGATACGATAAGGCGCGGAGAGCCTTATATAGTAGTGTTTCCGCGATCAGTTGAGCCAGGGTGGTCTCGACTTGACGTTCGCGTCATCACAGTCAGGGCATGAGTCGCAGTCGATGTCGCCATGGTCTTGACGCTCACCGAGTTGACCCATGCGATCACCCCAACGGCGTAGGCGTCCACCGACCTCATAGAAGGGAGCGTTCCGAGTGGCGGACCAGTCCTGGATGGTCACGTCTTCGCCCAAGGCCATGACCCCGAAGTAGTCGATGCGATCGTTTAGTAGGTGCTCCAGGGCGGGGATGACGGAGCCGTCGAGTATCCGCTCGATGTCCTCTTGTAGCTCCGGGGTGTGCCTGATCCGCTCTGCTAACAGAGCGAGCTTGGTTGCGATTCGGTGTCGTGCCATGTGGGATATGCTCCAGAAAATAATCTTTGAATTGGTATGTGCCCAAGTGTAGGCCGAATAGAACCATGGCGTCAAAAAAGTGGACCAATCTACACCGGGAGACGGCGTGACGATGCTCAACAACTACCATTTCTGGACGCTGCTTTTCGAGAATCGCACCTTCACCTTCTACGGCCGGGCGAACAACGGCAAGCCTCAGTTCGAGCGCCGTCGCCGGGTCCCCAAGGATGGCCACTCGCCATGCCTCTGGAATGGCAACGGATGGGAAGCTACGACCGGCTGGGTTCACTAGAAAACAATCTTTAGATTCGCCCGCCATGGCGGGTACACCTATTATGACGCACAACGGCGAAAAACAGAGACTCACCAAGAAGGCGACCGGCTTCGGTATCAACTTCAACGGTGAGGTTTTCGATCGCCTTGTTTCAGTTCAGGGCCTTCCCAGGACCGTGTACTTTGCGGACGCCATTCTGGACCGCTATCAGCACGCGGCCTACAAGGAGACCCTTCGACTCGCGGAGGCAGCCGTATGAAGATCCACGCTACCGTCTCAAAGGTCGATCTCTCGGCCAACGAAAAACTGACCGTCACCGGTCCCAACGGCGAGTCCTACCGCCTCTACTGTGACGGTGAGGGCGACCTTCACGCCTTCAATACAACCCCGAACCTCACCGACGCGGAGAAGGGCATGGTCGAGCGGAACGAGATGATCTCCGCCATCAAGAGCTACCGGAACCGCAGCGGCCAGTCCCTGGTTCAGTCCAAGGACGTGTGCGAGGCTTACCGGTCGGCTCTCCGGGGTGTCCAGGGCTAAGGATTTCAGTAAACGAGGAAACCTTCAACGGAGGGTACGAAATGAAGATCAAGTTGGCCCACAACGAGCAGTTCACCATCACGTCGCCCAGCGGGCAGTCGCTCCAGGTCCGCTGTGACCAGCATGGCGACATCGTCACCAGCGTCAATCAGTACGACGAACCCGATCTGACCGACGAGGAAAAGCAACTCGTGGCCAGCGATTTCCTGGCAGCCGTCCGGTCCTACTGGAAACGCACCGGCTGTCTCCTCGACGAAGCCAAGAACATGTGCGAGGCGTACCAGTCGAAGCGCGGAGCCACCGGCTGATGAACTGGGAAGAGCACAAACGGTGGTGGACGGTTTTGGCGACCCAGTTGCTGGTCATCACCACGGCCGGGTCACTGGCCTATCTGTCAGTCCAGTGTGAAGGCGAGCCGGGCGGCTACCGACGGGGAAAGGAAACGGAGACCAGATGAAAAGCGGAGTCGAGAGGGTGTCGAACGAGATGTCGGCGTTACTCAACGTCCTGGACAACCAGGGCGCTCTCCTGATCAGTATCTCCATCGACGATTATCACACCCACGATGTGAGTGTGAAGTCCGGGGGCAAGAAGGCCGTCATGGAGCGTGCCAACGAAATCATCAAGGAACAGGGCTTCGCGGCCGAGTGGGACAGCCCCCTCAAGCGCGGCACGCTCTACTACAAGGCGAAGCTCACGAGGGTAGACGATGGAAGATAGGTGGGCACAACTGTGGAAGATCGCCACGTCGGAGCCTGAGGGCGACGCCATAATCGTCCCCCATTCCGACAACCCCGACGCTGTTTTACTCAAGTGGCCGGGCGGCTCCACGGCCGGGTACGTCTGGGAGCACGGCCGTTGGGTGTTTCTCGAACAGCTATGCACCTGTCCGGCCGACGTGGCAGCCAGGGACACATTCTAACAGGAGGCCGAGTGCAACCAAAAGAAGAACTGACCATCCCCGCGTTCGATCCTGACACCACGTTCCGTGGCGGGGACCGTGTCGAGCTACACCCCGGAACCGACGCCTGGATGCAAGGCGACCGCTACGGAGTGGTCGCATCGACCTACGAGGACGGCCGAGTCGAGGTCCAAATGGACAAATCCGGCCGAATTCTCATCTGTTTGCCCGAATTACTGCGAATTTTGGAGCTTTAGGCGCAAAAATCTCCAAATTTGCCCAATTTTAGGACAAATAATCTTTGAATTGGGCCTTCCCCGGTGTAGTAGTAATATGGGACAAGGACAAACATGCCGACGCTGTGAGGGAACCGGCGAATTGACCCAGTACCGCCATGTCATGGGCGGTATTTGTTTTAGGTGTTGGGGTGCCGGGATAGAGCCTTACACCCCCGACGAGATTGAGGCATGGCTTGTAAAGGCTCGCAAGGAGTACAAGGCCCGAAAGACAGCGCTGGAGACGGCTTCCGGCAAGCGTGCCTATCACCTCAAGGCCGAGCTACAGCTTCTCGAAACCATGGGCAAGCGTGCCAGGGCGCGTCTCGAAAAGGTCCGTGGCATCCGTCGGCGCAAGTCACAATCGCGGTCGGACCTACACGGTGAGGCGACCACGAGTATCCGGAAGCGCCCGTCAACCGCGACCCAGCGACGGCCGGTTGCCGAGTTCCAATCTTACTCTTCGGACGAGGTCTACGGGATCTACGAGGCCCAGGATGACGGGTCGCTCTACTGCACATGCAAAGCGTGGAAATACCAGCGCAAGCATCCCAAGGATCGTACCTGTAAGCACATCGAGCAGTTCAAGGCCACCCGCAACCGTCGCCGGTCGTCAGTCGAAGGCGACCAGTTGAGTCTACTACAATGAACCAACCTCGACTTAGGTGGTGGCACTACATCGTTCTGCCGCTCTGGTCCTTCTGGTGGGGATTCGAAGAAGTGCGGGACGGTTTGCTCGAAACCGTCAGGTGGCGGCATATCATCGCGCTCATGGCGATTTCTGCCACGGTTGGGTACCTCATGGGAGCCGGGTAATGACCGAACAACACAAACGCATCGCACTGGCTATCGTCATCACCGCTTTGGGTGTCGGCGCTCCCTTTGCTTGGCGTGCCTGTGACGCGGCTGACAAGGAATACAAACGCGCCAGGGCAAGCGAGAAGGTCCTCGCAGCCAGGGCGGCCAGCGAAAAAGGCAAGCGCCATTGCAAGCTGAGTTGCAAGACCGTCAAGGGACGGCACACGGCACATGGCCCGAACAAATGCGTCTGCGAGGACAAGGATGGATGCGTCATCGTGTTCCCCGCACAGAGCAAACACGAGCACCCATACAAACCTTACATCTACAACAAGCCGCCCGTGACGGTCGGCAAGTGCGCCGGGAGAGTCAAATGAGAAAGCACAGAGCCGAGTTGGTGTTCAAAGAAGAAGGCACGTTCGATCGCCCGCGCTGGGAGGGCCGTCTTCTGGCCGTTCATAACACCATCGACGAACAGAGCGGCCAGCCCGTGACGTGGCAGCCTTATTACACCATCACGGAAGAAGGCCCCGATTCTTACACTGTCGAGTTCCAGGGCGGCCGACACCCCGGTTCAAGGCGCTATGCATGGTTCTCGAACCTTACACGCGCACAGGAACATGGCATCAGGTGGGCCAAACGGAGATTTTTTCTCAACTAAAACCTTACACACCACAAACCACAGGGGTAGAGAGGGTATTATGGCAAAAAAGGCATCAAAGAACGTAGGTAACGTCAGCGATTTTCTGGCCGGAAACGCCGGGGCGGCCCCGAAAAAGGGTAAGAAGGGCGCGATTCCCGTGGTCGAAGGCCAGGAGGAACTTGCGGACCGAGCCTACAAGGCGAATACGGAAATGAAGGACGCCACGGCGTCTTACAAGGCGCTCGAAGCCCAGATTCTGGACATCACGGCCGAAGAGTACGAGGCCATGGCCCAGAGCGGCGACTTCTCCAAGACCTTCAACGTCCAGGGCGTGGCGACCCCCGGCGTCCAGGTCAGCTACAAGGACGCTTTCTCCGCGATTCCCATCGAGGAGAAGGACGAACTCCAGGAGAAGCTGGGAGACCGCTTCGATACGTACTTCGAAGAGAAGCGGGACCTGTCGCTCGTGGACACGTCGGACGAGACCATCCAGCTACTGTTGGAGAAGCTGGGTCAGGACGAGTTCCGTCGCATCTTCGAGATCAAGGTCTCGATCGTGGCCAAGGCCGACATGGATCGAAAGCAGTTTGATCTGCCCGATGACGTTCGCCCGGCCCAGTACAAGGCGTCCGTCAAGATCCGCAAATAAGGTGATACCCCGTGCGGGGTTCTGGCCCCATCCAGACACGGGGAAAGCCGTCGCACCCTTCAAGCGGCGGTAAACGCAAAGGGTGACAGCCGGGAGAGACCGGCGTAACACCCAACACCGAAAGGACGGCATCGAGGTAACATGAAGTGTAAATGCGGTAGCGAGAGAATCATGAGCGTCAGCGCCAAGTGCTCTGACCTTTTCAGCGCCACACTGTTGGGCGCGTCTTACAACGGCTACGTCCCCCGCGAAATCGGAATCGGCGGCGGTGACTTCGTCGAGTTTGATTACTGCCTGGACTGCGGGCAGATCCAGGGCGACAGTTTCCCGGTCACGAACACAACGCCCTGCCAGGAGTGAGATGGCACGCTGGGACGACACGACTCAACGAGAGGACGAACTCATCACGAAGGCCGAGTTGATTCTCTCCAAAGCGCGTACGCCGAAGGGCGGCTTCAAGACCATGAAGCTTGGGACGATCGCCAAGCGGATGGGTATGCCTGACACCCAGGCTACCGGAGACGAACTCACCAAGGCTTTCGGCAAGGCGAGGCTCATCCGGATCAAGAAGCGGTCGGCAGCCGCCTTTTGGTGGCAGAACAACTACTACCGCTACGTGCCGGACGGAAGGGACGCCCGGTATGACGCCGACGGGAACAAGCTATGATTACCCCCAAACCAGGAGACGTGTTCGTCCTGACGAAGCGGGTCGTCACGGACGCCGGGAAGGAATACCATCCGGGTGACGAGTTCACGCTTATCGAACTGACAGACGACAACCCGTTCGGCTACCTCTCGCCCCTTGGAAACTGGCGCGTCAAGTGCAAGTTCTTTGAGCCACCGGACGACCGATCCATCTGGTCATCGATCTGGTTCATGCTCGACCGGGAGCTTCTGATTCCAGCTTGAAAGGAGAGCCGTGGTATACAAAAAAGCGCTTTTACGGCCAGGAACTGAGGTCGTTACCGTCAAGTCCGACAATCCCTCAACCGACTGGACGGCCGACGCACAGGCAAAGCGAACGTTCGGTATTCCGGGGATCGTGATCGGTCATCACGATTCGCACGGCCTGTGCTACGAGGTCGCCCACTTTCGCAGCGGGGCAGAGGAGGGCGCGAGCTTCATCGCCGCGTACGATCCCGACGAGTTGGTGGTCAGGGACAAAGAGCCGAAGTTTCGCATCGAG
>Ga0180438_10002160_pt1 | contig 32983 bp, 29 predicted proteins | sample SS_ome_12_FD_132455 | JGI IMG/M metagenome (GOLD analysis project Ga0180438, IMG submission 132455) | Hypersaline lake sediment archaeal communities from the Salton Sea, California, USA - SS_3_D_2 metaG | ecosystem: Environmental > Aquatic > Non-marine Saline and Alkaline > Hypersaline >... | reverse complement strand
CTTTTCGAGGGGCTGTACTCCGGATCGCGCCTCTCGCTGCGTCTGGTGGGGGTGAAGGCCTCCGACCTGGTGCGGGGCCGGTCGCTGTCCCTGTTCGAGCCCTATTCCCCGCGTCAGGAGCGCTTGGGATCGGCCATGGACCGCGTGCGTGCGAAGTACGGTTTCGGCTCGCTGCTCACGGTGCGCGAGAAGATGCTGGACGAGATTTACAGTTTTGAAAGAGATCGGGGATTCGTGCTCAAGACGGCCTCTCTGACGAAATAGGGACGTTCCCCAAGGTGCCACCCTATGACATAGAGTGGCACCTTGGGGAACGTCCCCTAAGGAATGAGATGTACATACCTTTGAGGGTGCACTCCGTATACAGCAAGGGGCGGGGCGGGGTGCTGTTACCCGAGTTCGCCGCCTGGGCCCGTCAAACGGGCCTGGCCGCCGCCGCGCTTTCCGATTTGGAGAATCTCTACGGCTGGGGACGATGGAAACGGGCTGCGGTCGAAGGCGGCCTCATGCCTCTCTTCGGCTGTGAGGTGGAAATCGAAGCGCGAAAATTCCTATTTTTGGTCAAAGAGCCCGCAGGCTACTGGAATCTGATGGAGATCCTCAACCACCGCCGCATCGCCGAAACCGAGGGGTTGATCACCGTGCTGATCCCCCGGCCGACGGACCGCGATTTTCCCTCGGATTTGGAGCCGCTTCGCAGCGAGGACTTCTACCTGGGAGGCGATTTCTTCAACCTGGAGGCGGTCACGGCCTGGTCCGGACGGCATGGGCTGAAGGCGGTCTGGGCCAATCCGCTGAAGTTCATCCACCGGCCCGAGCGGCTCATCCTGCTCTATGCCATCCATAAAAAAGTCCCTTTTCCCCCGGAAAGGGACCGCTTCGGCCGCCGCATGCCGCTTTTCGGCCCGGATCAGGCGCACTTGGCGGTGAAGCGGTTCGGATCCGGGATGCATCCTCTTTTTCAGGCGACCTTTGCCGTGGCGGAAAAGTGCCGTTTCGCTTTTGCGGATATGGTGCCCAAACTTCCCGACGATCTTTTCCCTCGGACCCTCCGGGATGTGGTCATGGACAAGCTGCGGGAGCGCAAGGATCTGAGCTGGAAAGAGCGGAAGCGGGCCCGGATGGAATTGGAGGTGGTGGAAAGGTCGGGCTTTGCGCCGTATTTTCTGGTGGTGCACGATGTGGTGCAGTTCGCCCGCCGGCGGGGCATCCTCCATAACCTCAAAGGATCGGGAGCTTCCTCCTTCCTGGCCTATCTCCTGGGTATTTCCCATATCAGCCCCATCACCTTTGATCTATATTTTGCCCGCTTCCTCAACGCGGGCCGTGACGACCCGCCGGATTTCGACCTGGATTTCGACTCCCGCCTGCGGGATCGGGTCCTGGAGTATGTCTTGGAAAAATACGGGAAAGGTGGGACCGGGGCGGCCTTTGTCTGCAGCCTTAAGAACTATCGCGCCCGGTCGGCTCTGTACGAGACGGCCCGGGCCTTCGGGCTGCCGCCTGCGGAAGCCCGCACCATGAGCAAGAAGGTCCCCATGTTCGTGGAGCCCGACCACCTGAAAAAGGACCGGCCCCTTCCCGGCTGCCGTGAGATATGGGCGTTGGCCTCGGGTCTTAAGGGGGCCTACTGTGAGATCTCCCTGCACGTGGGGGGGGTGATCTTGACTCCGGCCCCGGTCGGCCGCTATCTGCCTCTCGAAGAGTCGGCCAAGGGCCTGCGCATGTCCCATTTCGACCGGGATGCGGTCGAGGACCTGAAGCTCATCAAGCTCGACCTTTTGTCCGTACGGGGACTGGCGGCCGTCTCGAGCACCAAACAAACGCTCAAGCTTTCCAAGATTCCCCCGGAGGACGCACCGACTTTCCGGCGTCTGCAGAAGGCGGCGACCATCGGCTGCTTTCAGGTGGAGAGCCCGGCCATGATGAACCTGCTGCGCCGGATGCGTCCCGAGACGGTCTATGATCTGACCCAGGCGCTGGCGCTCATCCGACCGGGGCCGACCGAGAGCGGGATGAAAGAGAACCTGCTCCGCAGCCGGGAAGGCCGGCCCCAGGCCCATGACCCTTTCCTGGCCCGTATCCTTCCCGAGACCGGGGGGCTCTTGCTGTATGAGGAGCAGGTGATGCAGATCGCCGACCGGGTGGCGGGCATGCCGCCGGAGGAGGGTGACCTGCTGCGCCGCAGCCTCAAAAAAAAATCGGCGGAGCCTTTCAAGCGACGATTTTTTCGAGAAGCGGAAGAGCGCGGCTACACCGGCGGCGAAGTCCGCAAGCTGTGGGCCATCATGCAGAAATTCTCCTCCTACTCCTTCAACAAGGCCCACAGCGCCTCCTACGCCGCCATGGCCTATCAGGCCGTCTACCTCAAAACCCATCACACCCTGCCCTATCTCACCTCGGTACTCAACGCCGGAGGCGGCTACTACGGCCAAGCCGAATATATCGAGGAGGCCAAACGCTGCGGGATCCGCATCCTGGGGCCGGACGTGCAGCGCAGTGGATATGATTTCGCGGTGGAAGGCAAAGGCATCCGGGTGGGACTGCTTTCCATCAAGGGGTTGGCCGTCCGGACGGCGGACAAAGTCATCGAGGAACGAAAAAACGACGCCTATCGCTCTATCGAGGATTTTCTGCTGCGGGTGTCCCTGACCAAGGCCGAACTTTTCGCTCTGATCAAGGCGGGCGCGTTTGATTCCCTGGAGCCGACGCGCACCCGGCAGATCCTGCGCTATTTCCAGGGTATCGAGGGCATAGGAGAGATCGCCGATCTCAACGCCAAACAGAAAAAACGGATGCTGATCGAATCGCTGGGCTTTGATCCTGAGGGCGATTCGCTGGAACTGTATGAGGGCCGACGGCCGGAACTGCGGGTCAAGGATCTGCGGCAGTATGTGGGCCACGAGGTGGAGCTGGTGGTGCGGGTGGTGGATGCCCGGCTCAAAGGTGTCGACGAGGGCCGCAAGTACTTTTTTCTGTTCGAGGATGAGACCGGACTGCTGGAAGGGGTGGGAGAGACCGGGTGCGTGACCTTCGGCACCCCTCCGGCCTGTCACCTGCGCGGCAGGGTACGGCGTGACGGCAACGGCCGGCCCAAGCTCTTCGGCTGCAGTTTCCTGCAGACGTGATGGTCGGCCCCGGCTTTACCATTGATGAAGTCATGCCCTTAGGATACTTTTGACAGCGTGATTCCTCTGTGATAGGTTTGATTCATATGTGCGAGCCGGTTATGGAGGGGAATCGCAATGGAAAAAACTTTTCGATTCAGGCTCAACGGAAAGCCGATCCAAGTGTCTTCACCTCCGGAGCGAAAGCTTTTATGGGTCCTGCGGACGGATCTTAACCTCACAGGGACCAAACACAGCTGCGGAGAGGGATTCTGTGCCGCCTGCACCGTGCTGATCGATGGAGAAGCGGTGCTGTCCTGTCAGTATCCGATGGAGAATGTCGGAGGCCGGGACATAATGACCATCGAAGGGCTGGGCAAAAACGGACAACTGCATCCGATACAGGAGGCGTTCCTCCAGCACAATGCCCTTCAGTGCGGGTATTGCACCCCGGGCATGATCCTGGGCGCCTATGGGCTCCTGATGAAGAATCCTCAGCCCTCACGGGAACAGATCGTCGAGGCCATGGAAGGCCACCTGTGCCGCTGTGGAAGCTATGACCGCATCATCAAGGCCATCCAGACCGCGGCCCACAGCATGCGGCCCATATCATAGGGGAGAGAGGGAGATGAGAGACGACGAATTCATTCCGTTCGATAGCGGAGCGGGCCTCGATTCAACCGGCGTCGATTCGACCGGCCTCGACCGCCGGGAATTCCTCAAGCTCTTGGGGGGAGGGATTTTCATTTGTTTTTCGGTGGGTGGGGCTTTTCCCCTCCAGGAGGGCCGTCGGAGGCGCGGATATCCCGAGGACTTCAATGCTTACCTGAGAATCGGAGAGGACGGCCGGATTTCGTGCTTCACCGGCAAGATCGAAATGGGGCAGGGGATCTTCACATCACTGGCTCAGATGCTGGCCGAGGAACTCGATATCTCCCTGGATAGGGTCGACATGGTGATGGGCGACACCCTGCTGTGTCCCTGGGACGGCGGAACCTTCGGGTCCCGGAGCACCAAGTATTTCGGCCCTCCCCTGCGCCAAGCCGCCGCAGAGGCCAGGGCGGTCCTCATACAGCTGGCGGCCGAACACCTGGGAGTCCCGGAAAGGGACCTCATGGTGGAAAACGCGACCGTGAAAATGAAGACGGCCCCGAATAAAGAGGTCACCTACGCCCAGCTCGCCAAGGGGAAGGTCATCGAGAGGCATCTGGAGAGCAAGCCGACCATCAAGCATTATTCAACGCATACGGTCTCGGGCAGGCCCGCCGACCGGACGGATGGGAGTCCTAAGGTGACCGGCGATGCCAAGTTCGCGGGAGATATCCGTCTTCCTGGAATGCTATACGCCCGGATTTTGCGGCCTCCGGCCCACGGAGCCGGGCTCAAAAGCGCCGACACCTCCGAGGCCGAGAAGATCAAAGATATTCGGATATTCCGGGATGGCGATATGATCGCCGTCCTTCACCCCCATCCTGATGCGGCGGAAGAAGCGCTGAGCCTGATTCCGGCCCAATTCGAACCCTCTCCATCCAAGCTGGACAACACGACGATATTCCAGCACCTCAAGGAATCCGCCTCTGAGGGCAATGTCGTTACCGAAACCGGGAGCCTGGATGAAGGCAAGCGCCTGGCCGTCGAAACCTTCGAAGGGGCCTATTTCAACCATTATGTGGCCCATGCCCCCTCCGAAACGCACACCGCCGTGGCCCGGATCGAACAAGACCAGGCCACGGTCTGGGCCTCCACCCAATCCCCTTTTCGAGCCCAGGGAGAGGTCGCCCAGGTGTTGGGGCTTCCGCTCGAAAAGGTCCGCGTGATCACACCCTTTGTGGGGTGCGGATTCGGAGGAAAGAATCAGGGTATCCAGATTGTCGAGGCGGCGCGTCTGGCAAAAATGAGCGGCCGGCCCGTCCAGGTGGCCTGGACGCGCAAAGAAGAATTCTTCTATGATACGTTCCGCCCGGCGGCTGTGATCGAGATCCGCTCCGGTCTCGATCGCTCAAACCGGATCGTGTTTTGGGATTATCACAATTACTTTGCCGGTGATAGGAGCTCCCAGCCCTTCTACGCCATCCCGCATCAGCGGGTCCTTTCCATGGGAGGATGGGGCGGCCGCGGGGGAGGCAGCCCACATCCCTTCGGGGTCGGCGCGTGGCGCGGACCTGGAAGCAACACGAATGTGTTCGCCATGGAATCTCACATCGATGTCATGGCTGCCCAGGCGGGCATGGATCCGTTGGAGTTCCGCCTCCTCAATTTGACCGATCAAAGAATGCAGAGGGTATTAAAAGCCGCCGCGGATAAATTCGGCCGCACCTTCGCCAAAGCCCCCAGCGGAAAGGGATACGGGATCGCCTGTACCGATTACCTGGGCACCTATGTCGCCACCATGGCGGAAGTCGAGGTCGATCGGCAGACCGGAAGAGTCCGGGCGGAGCGTATTGTCTGCGCTCAGGATACCGGCGAAGTGATCAATCCGGAAGGGGTTCGGATGCAGATCGAGGGCTGCCTCACCATGGGGCTGGGATACTGTCTGACCGAAGAAATTCGATTCAAGAACGGGCGTGTGCTGGACGAGAATTTTGACTCCTATGAGATTCCCCGGTTTTCCTGGCTCCCGAGACTGGAGACCGTCCTGGTGGACAATCCCGAAATGGCACCCCAGGGATGCGGGGAACCCGCCATCACCGCCATGGGGGCCGTGATCGCCAACGCGGTTTTCGATGCCGCCGGCATTCGCATGCGGGTGCTTCCCATGACTCCCCGGCGGATCATGGAAGCGTTGAGCACCTAGGCGCCGGGTGCGCTGCAAAGCGGCCGCCTTTTCGGGTCATTGCGAGGTCTCGGGCGGACGGGGCGGATTGGAAGGGAGCGAATCGGTCGCATTCGCTCTCCCTAATAATGCGAGAATAGAGATGCTGCGTCGGCCTAGGAGCGTTTCTCTTTCTTTGGGAAAAACTTTATCAGTTCCTCCGGGGATGGCTTTTTGGTCAGCCAACTGATGCCGAACAGCGATATCAAGGATGCGGCCAGGGCGGGAAAAATGATGGGAATGCCCCAGGGATCGCCCTCGATCACCTTGTCCGGCGGCAGGATCTCCACCATGAGCCTCAGGAAAAACGCCACCGCCGCCCCGGATATGATGGACGCCAAACCTCCTGCCCGCGTCGTCCGCTTCCATGCCAGGGCAGCGATCAAGGCCGGTGTCACCGCCACGCCGTAGATGGTATACGCGAAGATGGCGGTCTCCAACACGGACGTGAGGCGCATCGCCAGGAAGAAGGCGAGAATTCCGATGACCAGAATGAATATCCGCTGCAGGGCGACCATCGTCGTCTGACTGGTGGTCTTTTTCAAGAAGCGCTGGTAGATATCCCGCATGATGTTGGTGGAGGAGGACAGCAGGTAGTTCATGGATGTGGATATGACCACCGCGCATGCCGCTCCCAGCAGCAGGACGCCTACCGGGGCGGGCACGAGCTGTCGGGCCGCCATAATAACCACCTTGCCTCCTTCCTTGGGTACGGTCAGGTCGATCTGGCCCTTGAGTTTGCTGTAGGCGAACACGGCTATTATCACCACCACGGTCTCTACGAAAATGGTCCCGATGGTCCAGAATATGACGGCGGTCTTGGCGGACCGGGGGGATTTTGCGCTGTAGAACTTCTGGTACATGCTCTGCACACCCATCAGAAGCAGCATGGTCGCCAGAAAATAACCGGCCACCTTCAAGGTTGGATTGGCGCCGAACTGGGAGTTGATGGCTGCAAAGTAGCTGGGTTCCAGGTTCTGCTCCAGGCCCGTCCAGCCTCCGGCCGCGGTATAGACAAAAGGTACGGCCAGAAGACAAGCGAGGACGATGATGATTCCGTTGGGAAGATCGGTGTAGACCACCGCCACCATTCCGGCCGAAGCTGTGAACAGGAGGACGAACAAAGCCGTCACCATGATCCCGGTCGGCTCGGGTACCGCTCCGTCGGTGGCCACGTTCAAGATGAAGCCTCCGGCCACGAACTGATAGGAAACCGTGGCCGTGAAGGAGATGATGATGGCGAGCGATCCGATGATCCTGGCCAGCGCCCCGTAGCGCTCCTCCAGGATATCGCCGATGGTGTACTGCCCGAACGTACGCACTTTGCCGGCCAGGAAATAGATGAATACGATCCCCAAGAAGGCGCCGGCCGGCATCCATATGGCGGAAAATCCGGCCTTGGAGGCCAACTCCGCTCCGGCGATAAAGGTCCCGGAGCCGATCCAGGTGCATATCAGAGTAAAGACCATGACCCAGGTCTTGACCTGACGCCCGGCGACCATGAATTCCTCTTGGGTTTTGACCTTTCGCACCCGGTAGATGTTGAATCCGGTAAGGACCAATAGGTAAGCCAGTATGATGTACAGATAGAAGGACACGTTATCTCTCCTTTTACTTCATACTTTTTTGCTTATCGTCTTTACTTCCTTTCAGGATGAAAAAAAGCATGACCTATAATCTATGCTAAAATCATGTTACAAGTCAAGATAAACCCGGGACATTTGGACGCAGGAATGGCCTGATATGTTCCATTCCTAAAGAACGATCTCTTTGGGGATGGCCCGTGCGTTATAGGTGGAAGCCATACTCCGGCCGTATGCGCCGGCACAGAGAAGGGCCAGAATGTCTCCCCGCTCCGGGACCGGCAGGATCGCATTGGTTGCGAACACGTCCCCCGTCTCACACAGATTTCCGGCGATCGTGATAGGCTGGCAGTCATCCGATCGGATGCGAGAGCAATGGACGATCGTGTGGCGGGCCTCATTGTAGATGGCCGGTCGAGGAACGGAATTGAATGTGCCGGTGTTCACGCAGGCGAAAAGGTTTCCGAAGCTCGTCTTCGTGTATTCCACTTTGAACAGCAGAACTCCCGCATCACCGGCCAGGTATTTTCCCGGTTCCAACGCAACCGCCTTGAGATTGAGCCGCGCGGTTTGGATGGCATGATGGATGTGGCTGATATAGTCTTTCAGAGGGAAGGGCCTTTGCGCGTCCGTATACCTCGGACCGAATCCCCCGCCGAAGTCCAGGAACTCCAGAGATAATCCCTGCGCTCGAAGCTCGGAAGCCATGGAAACCATGATATCCACGGCCTGTTTGGTGGTGTCCAGGTCCTGGTCGCTCCAGCCGGAACCTAGGTGCTGATGCAGGCCGATGGGAACAAATCCCAGGTCGGCAGCACGATGAAAAACGGCCGGTGTGAGATCCGGTTCGATGCCGAATTTTATGGGGGTTCCATCCTCTGCCATGGCTCCGGCGGTGGTCGCTTTGGGGCTGAATCCCTTTCCAATTCCCGGATTCATGCGCACTGCCACTCGAACTGTCTTGTGCTTGAACCATTGTTCCCGGGCTGAGTGCATGAGCTCCAATTGAGCTGCGGCATCGATGTTGACCAACACATCGTTATGGCAGAGAACCTTTTCCAGGTCTTCCAGGCTCAGGCTGGTTCCGGTGAAGAGAATGCGTCCGGCCGGAAATCCGGCATTGCGGGCGATGGCCACCTCGCCGGGAGAAACCGCATCGATCCACGCACCTTCTTCGAACAGGACGGAGAGCAGCTCGGGATGGGAGTTGGCTTTCATGGCATAACAGAGGCGGGCCTCCCGGGAGCTTTGGCCTTGGAGCAGCCGGAGGAGTTTTCGATAGTTTTCCCGTAGCTGGTTCCTGCCGTATACGAAGAGAGGCGTTCCATACTCCCGGGCGAGCTCTGTGGCCGGCCGGCCTTCGAGATGGAGGACGTTATTGTGAACACTCAAGAATCGGTTTTCCCACCAGGGCATACTCACCTCATTGATCGAAGAGGTCCATTTGTCCTTTTTCGATCCGTTTTACGATTTCCCGCAGGATGGGATATTGCTGCAGCAGGCCCAAGGGCAGATCGATTTTTGCACCGGTCAGCTTGTTTTTGATTTGCACGGCGTTGGCAACCGCCTGTCCTTGGTAATGGTTGTTGGTGACGATAAAGACATTGGGACTGGTTTTCCCCAAATCTTTAATGCGCTCCACCCACGAGTCCAACTCCTGGGTAGAGTAGAGATAGTTGTATCGGGCGTCCCGGCCGACGCTGGGATTGAACCAATCTCTGATATTACGCCCGTGCAGTCGGACATAGGCAAAATCCGGGTGCGTCTGTATGGCGGTCGGTCCCAGGGAATGGTTGATCTGGGGCTGGTCGATGTTGCAGAATGCGATGCGAAGTCCCTGCAGCCATTGGAAAAAGTCGTGCTTGTCCCATGATCCGTGTCGCACCTCAAGTGCCAACGGATAATCCGCAAAGGCAGCGAAGATTCGCTCGAGATGGGCCCGGCTTCTCCCTGAATCCTTAAATGACCATGGGAACTGGACCAGAATGGCAGCGAGCCGTTCGTGTATCCTGAGCGGTTCGATGCCCCACTTGAATTCATCGATCATCTTGGGTGTGATACGGCGTTCCCCATGGGTGAAATCCTGGTGCAGCTTGACCGAGAACAGAAAATCCTGACGTGATTGAATCCTTTTCACCCAGGACTGGGTCATTCGCTGAACCGGCGTGCGGTAGAAGGTGCTGTTGACCTCCATGAAGTTGATGAATTCGGCCAGGAATGCCAGCGGATGAAAGTCAGCACCTTTACGACGCGGGTAAACGATTCCCTCCCAATCCTGATAACTCCAACCCGCGGTACCGATATAGAAGCGGCTCTTGCCCATTTTGAAGGACGCTTGGGACCTTAGGTCCCGATTGCATAGCCATTGTATAGAATTTCAAGCAAAATCGCCAAAGGTTCATTACAAAAGGTTTGCCAGGCTGGGATTTTTTTTTTATCATGAGAAAGGCTTGCTTCAGTCATATCCAATGCGCAAAATATTCGCCGCTATTGTTTGTACCCTCCTCATGCTGTCCGGTTGTCAGAACCGCAGGCCCGAACTATTCACCATCGGAATCCTGCAGATGAACGACGCCCCCACTCTGAATGAGACACGAAAGGGCTTTATCGAATCCCTGGCCCACTACGGCCTGGTGGACGGCCAGCACGTACGGATTCTGGTGGAGAACGGAGGGGGCAGCATCTCCGCTATGCAGCGGATCGCGGAAGGATTCGCCTCCCGCGGGGTTGATATGATCGTGGCCCTCTCTACACCCAGTCTGCAGGCGGCCCTGCATGCCACGGATGATATCCCCATCATCTTCGCCTCGGTCGCCAATCCCTATCTCGCCGGAGCCGGGGCTTCGGCGGAAGATCATCTGCCGCATGTGGCCGGTGTCTCCTCTGAGGGACCCATTCGCGAGAGCCTGAATTTCATGAAATCCGTCCTGCCGCACGCCAAGCGCATCGGAACGCTGTGGACCCCTTCCGAGCTTAACTCCAATTACTATTTGGAGAAAGCACGCACCGGGGCCATGGAATTGGATTTAGAGCTCATCGCGGTTCCCATCGCCAACGCCAGCGAAGTGTTGCTTTCCGCTCAGATATTAATCAACAAAAAGATCGATGTCATCTACCAGATCTCCGACAACACCATCAATCAGGCCTTTCATGCCGTGGGGAGAGTGGCCGTCGATAACGGAATCCCGTTATTCGGAGGGTTTCTCTATTCCACCGAACAGGGGGCATGCGCGGCTCTAGCTTGGGATTTCTATGACATGGGATATAAAGCCGGCGCTATCGCGGCCCAGGTCAAAAACGGCAGGAGCCCCAGAGATATTCCCTTTCAGTACATGGATAGGACTTTGCTCTATATCAATCTTAAGATGGCGGAAAAGCAGGGCATTTCCTTTTCCTCCGATGTGCTCCAGAGCGCAGACCGGATTTTGGACTCCGATCTGTCCATGCTCTCCCTTGCGACAAGCCTGGACTGAAGGACTGGCTGGGAGGCCGGTGGAACTCCGGTCGGCTCATATGCGCCGCGGGAGCGGAAAAACATGGTTGGATCGAGATGAGACGTGGATCGGGAGGCCGTGAATGAAAATTTGCAGCTGGTTGAAGCAGGATCACATCTTTTTTGAGTTGAAACCTGGCGACAAGACCAAGGTGTTGGAGGATTTTGTCAAGGCGCTGAAATCCCGGGATCTGATTTCCGATGAGCGTAAAATTCTGGCTGCGCTGCTCAACCGGGAAAGCCTCGGGAGCACAGGATTGGAGCGCGGAATCGCCATCCCTCATGCCCTGACCGATGAGATAGAGGAACCGTTTCTAGCCCTGGCCGTGTTCGATGAGGGCTTGGAGTTCGAAGCCGCGGATCAGATGCCGACCTACGTGCTGCTGCTGTTGTTGGGCAACGAGGACAGGCCGGGCGATCAGTTGAAGGCTTTGGCCCATGTCTGCCGCCTGCTGAAAGAGACCGATTTTGTGGAGAAGGCCAGGAGAGCCGATTCGCCCGCCGAAGTCTGCCGTATTTTGGAAACGGAAGAGGCCAAGATTATATGAAACTGCTGATTCTAATCCTGAACCAAGTGGAGAAGCTGGAAGAGGTGCTGGAGGGATTTCTGGAAATCGGTGTGACCGGCGCCACACTCATCGACAGCGTGGGGATGGGTCACATCCTATCGGAGGAGGTCCCCATCTTCGCCGGTCTGCGCTTCATGTTCGCCGGCGCCAAGCCCCATAACAAGACCATCATCTCGGTGATCAAGGACGAAAAGGAAGCGGAAGCCATGCATCTTTTGAGGAACATCCTGGGCGATATCAACGAGCCCGGAACCGGGATCGCCTTCACCCTCTCTCTGGATAGAGTGGAGGGCCTTAAACCGGAAATATAGGCCCTAAACGCCCGTGCACGCCATCTACGCTTTCGGACTGCTTATCTTGCTGGCCTTTCTAGGCTCGCGACTCATCCGCAAGGGGAAACGGACCTTTTCTCCTCTCACCTTGATTTTCCACTCCGGCCTGGTCTACATCCTCCTCGGCCTCTATCTCGGCCGCCGGGGACTGGGGGTGTTGAGTCCTCAGGTCCTCCAGGGATTGTATCCGGTGTTCTCTCTGGGGCTGGGATGGGTCGGGTTTCTGTTCGGATTTCAACTCGAGTATCGCTATTTGAAGCGCTTCCCGCGCCGGTATGTGTGGCTGTCCTTGTCGCTGTTCCTGACCGTCACGATCTTGACGGCCGCTCCCCTGGTGTGGGTCTTCGAACAGTGGTTCGACGATCCCCGGTTTTTCCTGCATGGAATGGCCGGGGCCTTGGGGCTTCTGGCCGGCATCCATTCGCCGACGCTGCTCAATCTGGTTTCGAGCTGGATGCCCAAGCGGGGAAACTATCATTATTTGGCCCGATTCCTGGTCAGTGTGGGCGGATTCTGGGGCGTGGTGGGGATGGCTCTTCTTGCCTCGTTCTGGCATTTTCCCGTGATCGGGCAGGGGATCTTGACCAAAGGTTTCATTATGCTCGGTATGTCCACCCTGCTCCCGCTTCTCTTGGGCATTCTTTTTCATCATCTGACTGCCAAGAGGGTATCGGAGTCGGAGCTCTTGGTGTATCTTTTGGGGATGGTTTTTTTTGTATCCGGGGCGGGATTCTATTTCAATCTGCTCCCGCTGTATGTGTGCATGATCCTGGGCATCGTGTATTCCAATCTCACGCGCCGCCACGAACGCATCTATCCGATCCTGCTGGCTGCGGAGAAACCCTTATATATCGTGCTCCTGATCCTGGTGGGAGCGCTGTGGGAATTCGATCTCGATCTCCGGATTGCCCTTTTGGTTCTCCTGCTGCTCGGTCTCCGGCTGGCCGGTCATGTATTCGGCGCACCTTTTTGGGGACGCCTGCTTAAGTTCCCCTTCCGGCTGCCGCTGGCGTTCGGGGTCTCGTTGATGTCTGCCGGAGGGCTGGGCGTGGCGTTTGCGGTCAGCATTAAAATCGCCTACCCCATGGCGCTGACCGATACGTTTCTTTCCGTCGCCCTGCTCGGCATCATCCTGGGCGAGATAATAAGTCCATGGGCTATCAAGGTTTCGCTGTACCGCCTTGGGAGCCGCGCATGACACTGGTCGCACTGATCTTGATCTTCGCGCTTATGCTGCTGTTAAGGAGTCCCTGGTTGCTGCCGATGGCCAATCCCCAGCAGAGCACGAGTGTTGCCTTGGGTTTCATTCTGATTTTTGCCTTTCTGGTCGGGAAGAGGACGGCGGCCGTGAAGCTGCCCCAGCTGACCGGCTTCATCCTGGCGGGGATAATCTGCGGGCCGTTTGTGCTGAAGTTCATAAGCGCCTCCGAGGTGGAAAACCTGCAGTTGCTGGACGGACTGGCGCTGAGTCTGATCGCCCTGACGGCGGGCGGGGAGATGCACCTGGAGCGCCTCAAGCATCGATTCCGTGCCCTATCGGCGGTGGTCATTTTCCAGACGCTCTGCGTTATATTGGGTTTTCTGGGCTTCGGTCTCTTGGTGCTGCCATGGTTCGGCTGGTTGGGTCCCAGCGGCTTTTCCCAACTCTTGGCCTTTTCCTTGCTTTTAGGAACCCTGGCAACCGCCACTTCGCCTTCCACCACCATCGCCGTGATCACAGAAACCCGTTCGGAGGGAAAGTATACCGACCTGGTCTTGAGCGGTGCTGTGGTCAAGGATTTTGCGGTGATCGGAATCTTCGCATTCTCGCTTTCCTTTGCCGACGCTTTGGTGACACCGGGCCAGGGCTTCAGCATCGGATTCCTGGGGGTCATTCTGCAGGAGGTGGGCATTTCTTTGGCATTGGGAGTAGCCATCGGAGTCTTGATCATTCTGTATCTGCGCTATGTCAAGGGAGAACTGTCGGTCTTCATTCTAGGTGTGGCATTCTTCACCTATGAGATTTCGCATTCCTATGGATATCATCCGCTTTTGATCTGCTTGCTGGCGGGCTTTATTGTCCAGAACTACTCCGCCCAAGGGGATAGGCTGATCCAGGCTTTGGAAAAAGTGGCGACGCCCGTTTATGTGGTTTTTTTCGCGATTTCCGGCGCGTCCTTGGATCTCCGGGCCCTGCGCCAGGGCTGGATTTTAGCGCTGTTGTGCTTCGCTTGGCGAGGAGTGCTGACGTTTGCGGGGACCTATTTCGGGGCCCGGGTCTCGGGCGAAGACGTCCGATTCCGGCGTGCCGGTTGGTCGGGCTATATCGCACAGGCCGGAGTTACCCTGGGCATGGCGATCGTTGTCGGAGAGACCTTCCCCGGCTGGGGGGAGGAGTTCAAAGCCTTGGTCCTGGCGGTGATCGCCCTCAATCAGGTGATCGGGCCGATCCTGCTGCAGAAATTTCTGATAAAGAGCGGCGAAGCCGGACGCCGCGTGCCGGAACGTTCATGGGCGATGAAGCGTCTTCCGGATGAATCGACGTAGGCCGAGCATCCATCGGCCTCAATCTCGATCCGGAAGAATCAGCCTTTGACCTTTGCCGACCTCCACTGATTTCCTAATGGCTTGAAGGGTTTTTTCCCCCGCTTGTCGGCAGGCTTCGGGCAGCGAACACCCATCCACCAACAGACAGAGCACCGTCGAGGAGAAGAAGCAGCCCGTGCCGTGCACGCGGTAGGTCAGCTGCTCCTTTTCGAACGCATAGAAGTCACGCCCGTCATACAGCAGGTCCACGGCCCGGTCGGGGAGATGTCCTCCCGTGATGCAGCATGGAATGCGGTAATCCAGAAAGATTTTGCCGGCCGCGGCCCGCATCTGCGGCAAGGTGGCGACGGGCATGCCTGCGATCCACGCGGCTTCATCGAGATTAGGCGTCAAAAGCCGGATATTGCCAGCCAGCACGGCCAAATATTCTGCGAGGGCTTCCTTCTCCAACAACCACGCCCCCGAAGTGGATCGCAATACCGGATCGACCACGATCGGGAGATCGGATTCTTGTTCCATGATGCGCGCGACGGTCGAGATGTGTTCGCGGGAGCCCAGCACGCCGATTTTGAGGCCTAAGAACCGTGTGTCTTCCCTTAGCGTTCGGTATTGCTCCCACACCACATCGGGAGATAGGCAGGACAGCCTCTTCACCCGCTTGGTATTCTGGACGGTCGTCGCCGTGCACAAGCCCATTCCCCAGTACCCGTGGGCGGCGAATACCCTGAGGTCCAGCGTAATCCCGGCCCCGCCGGTGGGATCGTATCCGGCCAGCGTCAGAAGAGTTCGGGAAGACATGGCGCCTTCATCCTATCAGAATGTCTTTCCCCCGTAAACGAAACGATGCGCGTTAATCCCCTCCCGAGGATGCCACACCGGTCGGAGTTCACACAAACAGACGAAGAGGCGCGACTAAAACAGTGGATGGGCCGATTTCGCCCGATATCCGGGAGGTTTTACACCTCTGTACCTGTTTTTTGGTTTATGGTAATATGGTGAGCATTCAAAGGCATGGTCAGAGCACATATCGTCGTCACCGGTCGTGTCCAGGGGGTTTTTTTTCGAGCCTTCACTCAGGATCAGGCCGTCTCCTTGGGTCTCCTCGGTTGGGTCAGGAACATGCTCGACGGTCGAGTGGAGATCATGGTGGAGGGGGAGAAGGGAAAAATCGAGCGTTTTTTGACCTCCGTCAAAGAGGGACCGCCGTTGGCTGCAGTGGAGGGGGCCGATGTCGAGTGGCTGGACTATGTGGGGAGCTTCGACGACTTCAGGATCACTTGGTGACCCGGGTCGCACGGGCTTGGGATTAACGGCTGTTCGACCGCTGGGATTAGGACCGGGAAGCGGCCGTGCCGAGGGAGAGAGGAAATGTTCAAGATAGACAAGGACGATCAGCCCAAGGTCGAGATGTTCGAGGGAGTCACCCGCCATACCCTGGCTTGCGGAAAAGATGTGCTTATGGCGATGTTCGAATACCAAGCGGGATCGAAGGTCCCGCCTCACCAGCATTCCTATGAGCAGGTGACCACCATACTCAAAGGAAAACAAAGAATTGTCATCGAATATGAGGATGGGAAGGAGGAGATCGTCGTCCAAGAGGGCGATTCCTATATCGTTCCCTCCAATTTTTCCCATGAACAGGTCACGCTGGAAGAGGCGGTGACCATAGATGCCTGGAGCATAGCGCCCTGATCCCGGGCGCTCCCAGTCTGGGTCCGACTATCCCAGCTTCGAGATGGGCTCGTTCCGCGCCCAAGCAGCATGCCCCCTCAGTGCGGCCTTCGCGACTGGAGGAATTTCTGTCGGCAGGCCTCGGAACAGAAAAAATGCTCCCGGCCTTGGTAGATCTCCCGGATGGCTTCGTCTTTAGGCAGGTAGGTGTTGCAGATTTCGTCCTTGACCATGACGCCCCGGGTTTTTTTTCTCGGTGGGATTGGTGTGCGTCTCACGTTGAGTGCGGAGAAAAACCGTATGACCAGATAGATTATGCCCGCCAATAGAGCGTATGCGATCAGCTTCAGAAACACGCCCTTCACTGTAGTGTATAAACCATCTTATGTCAATCGGCGGAAACATCGGCGGAAACATGTCAATCAAAGGGAACCGGGGGCAGGTATTCCGTTGGAGGACGGTTTCTGAGAATATCCTTGCCATACCCACACTGCCCGAGTAAGATGGGATTAACCCGAGATCGGATGAAGGAGCGAAAATGGATTTTTTGTTGAGCGAGGAGCAGGAAATCCTCAAAGAATCGATTCGTCATTTTGCTGTCAATGAGATCCAACCATGGGTCAAGGAATTTGACGAGCAGGGGAAATGGCCCACGGATTTCACCGGAAAACTGGCGGATATGGGCCTTCTTGGGATCATCATCCCGGAAGAGTATGGAGGAGCGGGTTATTCCAACCTGGATTATGTCATCATCCTCGAAGAGCTCTCAAAAGTCGATCCTTCGGTGGGGCTGGTCGTGGCCGCCCATAACTCTTTATGCTGCAATCATATCAACCTCTTCGGCAGTCGAGAGCAGAAGGAGAAATACCTAACCCGATTGGCGGCGGGCGAGACATTGGGCGCCTGGGCCCTTACCGAGGCCGAGGCCGGATCGGATGCCGCCGCCTTAAAGACGCGGGCCGTCAAAAAGGGAGACCGCTGGATCCTCAATGGGAACAAGATGTTCATCACCAACGGGTCCATGGCCGAAATCTTGCTGGTGTTGGCCGTCACGGATCCCGAGCAGGGCCGTAAAGGCATCTCAGCCTTCATCGTTGAAAACAATATGCCGGGATTCGGGGTCGGGAAAAAGGAGGACAAGCTCGGAATCCGGGCCGCAGATACCGCGGAACTCATCTTCGAAGACCTGGCAGTTCCGGAAGAAAACCTGGTGGGTGAGGCGGGTAAGGGGTACCGCCAAGCCATGGGCGTACTGGACGGCGGCCGGGTCAGTATCGCCGGCTTTTCTTTGGGCATCGCCGCCGGGGCGCTGGACGCCTCCCTCAAGTATGCACAAGAAAGGAATCAGTTTCAGCAGCCCATCGCAAACTTCCAGGCCATACAGTGGATGTTGGCCGACGGTTATACCGAGCTGGATGCCGCCCGTTTGTTGACTTATCGCGCAGCCTTCCTAGAGGATCAAGGGAAGAAGATCCCCAAGGAATCGGCGATGGCAAAATTGTTCGCGAGTGAATTGGCGGTCAAGGTGTCCTCGGTGGCGGTCCAGATCCACGGCGGGTATGGCTTCATCAAGGACTACCCGGTGGAAAAGCTCTACCGGGATTCTAAGCTGGCCACCATCGGCGAGGGAACATCGGAGATCCAGCGTTGGATCATCGCCCAGCAGCTCTTGAAATCCTGAGCGCACGCGCATTTTTTACACCGAAGAAACGATGCACCGATGAAGATCTCGGACGGGCTTTTGCAGGGGGATCCCCGGGCCCTCGGCAGGGGCATCTCGTTGGTGGAGAGCCGTCATCCCTCGGCCCAGGAGCTGCTTCGGAAGGTTTTTCCACACACCGGAAAGGCGGCCGTGGTGGGAGTGACCGGCACGCCTGGCTCCGGAAAAAGCACCCTGGTGGATGCGCTGGTCGAGCGGATCCTCGAAACCTATTCCAGCCTGGGCATCATTGCGGTCGACCCCTCCAGCCCTTTTACCGGGGGTGCAATTCTGGGCGATAGAATCCGGATGATGCGTCACAGCACGGATCCGCGTGTTTTCATGCGCAGCATGGCCACACGGGGGCATTTAGGAGGGCTCGCAAAAGCCACTGCCGAGGCCGTCGTCTTGATGGAAGCGGCCGGCAGGGAATTTGTGTTGGTGGAGACCATCGGAGTAGGCCAGGATGAGGTGGATGTGGTGCGGTTGGCCGAATCGGTCCTCCTGGTCATGACACCCGGAACCGGAGACGATGTCCAGATCTTCAAAGCCGGGATCATGGAGATTGCCGATATTTTCGTCCTGAATAAGGCCGATACGCCGGATTGCGACGCCCTGGAGCGGCGGCTGGCGGCCCTTTTGGATACAGCTGCGCAGGATGTTCCGCGGCCGCCGGTGGTGAAGACCGTGGCGACCTCCGGGCTGGGCATCGACGGGTTATGGTCGGTCTTGTTGGAAAGGATCCAATCAAGGACTCCGGATGAGAAGCGACAATGTCAGAAACGCAGGATCCGATGGCTGCTCAGGGATATCCTACGGGATAGGATCTTCGAAAAGCTACAGCGCCTCATTCCGGAAGCTGAGTTCGAGGCTATGGTGGACAGGGTGTGCCGGGGGGAGATAGATCCCTATTCCCTGGCCGATGACGTGCTGCGGGAGACAGGAGATGCATGACATGTCGATCACCAAATTGGACCATATAGCGATCGCGGTGCAAGACGTGGAATCCAGCGCGGATCTTTGGGTCAAAACTCTGGGGCTGGATGCCGGAGTCGTCGAGGTGCTTGCCGATAGGGGAGTCCGCCTCTGCAAATTGACGGCGGATCGAGTGCCGGATCTGGAGTTGGTCGCGCCGCTCGGCGAAGATTCACCGATCGCCCGCTTCATTGCGCGGAAAGGTGAAGGGATTCATCATATCTGCTTTGAAGTCCGGAATATCGAACAGTCTTTGGAGGATTTGAAGCGGAAAGGAGTCCGATTGGTGCATGAGCGGCCGGTGGAAGGCGGGGAGGGGAGGCGCATCGCGTTCATTCACCCCCAAAGCCTGGGTGGTGTCCTGATCGAATTGATCGAACAGGATTGAATCTCCAGCGAGGAATTCCGGGGCAGCGGATGACAGGATCTGAGCCTCCGCTCAGTCTTGAGCCGCGAGGGTGAGAATCCAGGCGGCGAAGTTTCGGGCCTCTGTTAGGTCTTGGGAGTCGGGATGGGTATGTGCGGAGACCGCCATGCCGGCCCAGGCTTTGTGTTCCGGTGTCTGCTGGAGCGCTTCCATGGCTTCCGGAGAGACCCGGCCGCGGCAAGCGAAGGTTCCCAGTACGCGGGCTTTGGCTGCCAGCACGGTTGCGCTTTCCAGAGCTTCGCGGGATAATCGGCTGCCTGCAAGAGAGCCGTGGGTGGAGAAAAAGGCGATCTTTTTTCCTTCCGGGATGCCTTTTATGAAATCATGGATGGCATGGGGCACGGTGTGTGCATGAACGGGAAATCCAATGAAGACGAGGTCGTAGCCCTCGATCTCACCCGATGCCAGCTCGTTGATGGGCCGCAGGGCTTTTTTGCCTTCCACAGCCTCATAAATGGCCTTCGCCACCTCCCGCGTGTTTCCGGATCGGCTGTAATAGGTCACGAGTGTCTTAGACATGGTGCTGTTTCCCCGGTCAACTCAGAATTTAAATCTTATTCCGATCTTGAAGGAAATGTGATTGAAATCCAATTCCCCTTGACGGACATTTCGGACCTCAGGCCCTGCGGTGGGGAATCCACTGTCTATAGGCCAATTCCCGGCGAAAGGAAAGTCCAGCCGCCCCTCCGGGCGATCTTCGTGGCCGGCCAACACTGAATAGAAGGTCCCGGTGTCGATCGAATCGCTCTCGTATAGGTATAACGAAGCGTCTCCCCTCTGTGTGAAATTTCTGGAATCTTCATTCCCTTCTTCCAGCAATTCATAGGTATAGGATCCTTTGAAGCCGTCCAGGGAATTCCAGACTTTTTCCCCTTCCACCACAATCGCCAAGAATTTGAGAACCTCCCATTCGACGCCGAAGTGCGCGTAATATCCCAGGGCTTCAGAAGAATATTCGTTGGTCTTGTTGATGAGATAGGTGAATTGTTTGCCCGATGTGGTCGTTTGCAGCTTGTAGTTGTTGATGCTGTCATAGGAGGCGAAGATGATGTGCCTTCCGAATCCCGCCACCACCGCAGCCTTGGGGAGGGGAGGGAGAGTGAACAGGTAACTGAATCCGATTTTCAGCGGCCAGGCGGTGACCTTGTTGCTCAGATATTGTTCTTCGATTTGGGAGGCGTCCGCGTGCTGGAAGCTCACAACTCCTTCCTCATCGCTCGAGTACCGCCCTCCGGCCAGATTGAGCGATAGGCCTCGGTACAAAGGAATGCGGATCTCCACCTCCAGCCCGTTGGCATAGTTTATGGGCGTGAATTGTCCCTGCAGGTCACCCCCGTTGAGGCTCCGCCAGTCCTGCCAGAGTCGGTTGAAGGATTCGATCCAAGGATTGATATCATTGCCGGTTACGCTGTTGGTGCTGAAGCTGAGTTTGAAACTCACGTGTTCAGCCCAGGCTGGTTGGTAGGCCAGGGCCAATCCTATCACAAGGACGGCCGTGGTCAGGTAAATTCGCCGTTTCATTTTCGGGTATTCTTCCATAATTTTCAAAAAAATTCCAGTTTTTCTTGGGATGCAACTTGTGCGCCCCTTTAGTCGCATCGGTTGTCTCCGTTTAGGAAAGGAGTCGGCTGACCATCCTCAAGCTTTGGGCAGCGTGATACGGATCTGCAGTCCTTGGGGCTGGTTAGAATGGGCTTGAATGGTCCCTCCATGGTCCTCGATGATTTTTTTCGCAATGGGCAGTCCTAAACCGGTGCCCACGTCTTTGGTGGAAAAGTACGGTTCGAATATGCGATCCATCATTTCCGGCTCCAGGCCGCACCCGGTATCGGAAATTTCGACCTGAAGCTGCGATCCGGACGTGAAGAGGGTTACGTCTATCCGACCCTGTTCGGGAATGGATTCGATGGAGTTGGTCAGGATGTTACGCAGGACGATTTTGATCTTGGCGACATCCCCCGAGAAAGTGAACCCTTCACCCTTGTACGTCTCGTTGAAGCGGATCCGTTCCGCGAGGATCTTGCGGTAGGGCTCCAAAGTCTCGTGGAGGATTTTACGAAGATCCAGCCTTTCACGCTGGAGTACCGCCTCCTTCGAGGTTTCCAGAAACTCCTGCGCGATCCTGCGCAGGTGCTCCACTTCGGTTACTATGTAGGTGGTCGATTCCTTCAATGCCTGCTCGAACTCCTCGGGGCGTTCTGCATAGACCCGCAGGAGGTGTTCCGCCGACAGCTGGATCGGCGTGAGGGGATTCTTAATCTCGTGGGCGACCTTACGCGCCATCTCCGCCCAAGCCACCTTTTTGCTCACGTCCGCCAACTCCTGTTGGTGCTGTTTGAGGCTCTTGACCATGTCATTGAAGCCGTTGACCAAAGTCTTCATCTCGTCATCGCGCCGATAAGGGATGGATATCTCGAGATTGCCCAGACCGACCGCCTTGGTGCCGGCCAGGAGCTTGCGGATGGGAGAGGTGACAGTCGTGCCGGCGGCCCGCCCGAAAAGCAGGACAACGAGAATGAAAAGCATCGAGAGCAGGAAAAGAAACTCGAGGAGGTCGGCGGTGGTGCGTGATACCCGCTGTTCCTCTAAAGGAAAGGGGAGCGAAATCAAGAGAAAGTTATCCTCCAGATAGTAGGGGATGGTGAGCGTGTGGAAGGTATATTCTCCGATCCTTTGGGTTTGCGTGTAGAGCGGGTGGTTTTCATACTGGATCTTATAGAAGATCTCACCGTCGATGAATTCAGGAAGGAGGCCGTATTCGAAGAATTCCCGATGGCTGGAACTGTATACCCGACCGTCCAAGTAGAGGTTGACATCGTGGGCTATGGTGTTGCTGATCCAGATCAGCAGCACTTCCGGCGGAATGGTGAGTGACTGTTGTCCCTCCTGCTGGAGCTGGATGAATTCCTCCATCACCCGGTGAGCGAAGTTGGCGTGCGATTCCGCCTCTTCGGTGATCTTTTGGGCATAGACACGGGAAAAGAAATTTTGCGTAAAGATGGAGAACAGCAGCAGCGGAATGAGGGCTATGATCACAAACACCAAATAGACACGGTTGGAGAATGACCAAAACAAATTCTTGAGGTTTTTGCGGGCGCCTCCAAGATTCAAACCCAATGCCGCTCCCACCAGGAATGCGGAATATAACAAAAAGAGCTCGAGGAATTCCGCATAGGACCGTAATAGCGATTTGCGCGCCAGAAGCATGGCATAAACGCGCCCCTTATGGGGAAACATGAGTGCGCTGTATACTCGATCCTTGTCTTTGAATTCCGTCCAGATATGATCCTCCCCGTTCAAAATGTCCTGCAGCAAAGGAAGGGGAATCCCGGAGGAGATGTTGTAAGGATTGAATAAATACTTTCCTTCCGTGTCGACCACGGCGAATCCCAGCTCGATTTGGTTCAGCGAGGGATAGGAAGCGATCCTGAGCAGTTCATAGTACGGATTGGCGGAATAAAGGAAGGGGAGGATGGTGTAATCGACGGAAAGGGTCAACAAGGACCTCCCCAGATAATTCTCTTCATGAAACCAATCCCGATAGGCGATCAGAAAATCCTTTTCCTTGCTCCAATAGGAGATCTGACGAGGCAGGATCCGCCAGTCCGGTGAGATCGGGAGATCGAATTCCGGACGATACGGCTCCGGAATGTTGAGGGAGAACTGGGAGAGGGTTCCTCCTTGCGGAGAAAGCAGTTCCAGGCTTGAATCCCAGTTCGCCTTGGCGAGCAAGGTTCCCCTCCAAAGTTCTCGAGCGAAATCCGGGATTCGAGCTCCCTGGAGTACCGCCGTGACCCCCCCTCGTCTTCTCTCCATATCCTCGATGTGCTCGATCGACTGTTGGATGTAAAAGCGGCCCCATTCCTCTTGGGAGAGCACCGTATCTTTCAGCGAGTCCTGCACGATGGCATGTTTTTTCTGATTGTCGGTGCCGTTGAGGATCGCATAGACCAAAAGAATGGCGGAAGCGAAGACCAGAAATCGAAGCCGCCGCTGCCACACCGAATCCGTTGCATAGCAGGCCCAAACCAGCAGGGCCCCGAGCGCTCCCTGTACAAGAAGGACCGGAAGCGGAATCCGGGACGAAAAAGCCAACATGTAGAGGAGATATAGGCTTGCCGCAACCACCGGGAGTGTGTGTCGACCGCGTGCCGCCCGGATTGCGCTGCGGAATGCCCACATTCCCATGAGCAAGAGCACGGAACAGAAGAAAAATATGCCGAGGTGGACCAGCAGAAATGAGGGGCGGAAAGAGAAGACGAGGAGACTGAAACTGGAGTGAACGACCATGCGGCGGAGGAGTTCGTAGAAGCCCCACAGGGCGGCCAGAGTCGCAATGCCGGCTCCGATGCTGAATATCAGCGAGGAGGCTGCCGATCGCGGCGGGCGTTCCGATTGCGGTCGGCCGCCGACCCAGAAGTAAATTAAGCCTGCACTCAAGAAGATCACAAGCGCGGTCAGGCACAAGTCGGCGGGAGATCCGGTCAGAGAACCCCATGTGATGAAGCCTATTTCGGCGGGGGAGAACACCTGAAGGTCCCGGATTCTTTCCAAGCGGCTGACGAGGATAAACACAGCCCTCAATCCGGCCATGAGCAATATGACCAAAAAAATGAATCGCGGCTGCCGGCTGCCAGGTGCCGGCTTTGCGGTCCTGATCAGCCGGAGAAGAATCCACACCAGGGCAGCTGCCAGGCAGGCGTAGGCCAGTAAGAGCAGGTTCTCTTTCTGCGCCGCCCGCCGCGCGGAAAGCGAAGGCGATTCCAGTGTAACGGTGGCGACGATCCGGTTTTTCTCATTGCGAAGGGGAAAATAGAGCGTCTGAATGTCGCCTTGCAGCAGTGGCTGTCCCACATACTCGTCGTTGTTCCGGGAGAAGAATTCTTCGGTTCCGGAGATATCTTCGCGGAAGTCATGATATTCAAAAATCCGGATGCGGGCCATGAGCGATCTATTGATAAAATGCCGGTCCTGGAGATATCTGGCCTTGAATTCGGGCAGGAAGGCCAAGAGTCGATAAAAAACCACATAGGCGCCGGAGGACAGTTCATGGGTGCTGATCAGGAAGATCGAAGATCGATGGCGTATGAGGAGAGTGGAACGCGGTTCGAGGACCGAGGGATCTATGTCTCTTGCCTCCTCGAAAATGGGATTGATATATATGAACTGTCCGTACCACAGCTCGACATCGCCCGTGTATTCGTCGTGATAAGCGACGCCTTCGGATTCGGGTTCGGAGCACAGGGACTTAAGGAAAGCGAAGCGATCTTGCGTGTTATCGGGTATTCCGGAGGCGGAAAGCCGTTCATGTTTATCCCGGAAAGAGTCCAGAACCCGGCCGAATTCGCTCTGGATGGCGGCCTCCTGAGTGCGCAGGTGGTCCAGATTTTTTTCGGGATTGTTGGACGAAAGCCAAGGCGGCCCGACTCGGGACAGGAGGAAAAATAATCCGGAGAGCACGATCACGCCGGCCAACCTGATGTCGGTGGTCCGCTTTAGATGGGAACCGTACTCTATCTTCAAGATTCTTCCGCCCTTATTTCCGTGATTTTCCAAAGCGGACCTGACGAGGAATCGGAGGACAAGTCGCGCAAATAGAAAAACAGATTCATGAAGAATTTATTGTTCTTCGGGTCCTGAAAAGACCATCGGGTCTTAAAAATATGGCTGCGTCCTTCCCCGGGAAGAGGCTGACGGGTGGGATAGAACTCAAGGGTGATATAGGTGGCGAAGATTTTTTTGAACAAAAAATAGGCCTGCTGATCGGATAGCTGGTCGGAAAAGGAGAGAGGCTCCGGCAGGGAAAGTTTTATCAGGCCCTCTACGGGCATGAGGGCCAGCAGCATCTTGGCGTTGTTCTGCAGAAATGCCCGCTCGATTCTCTGGGTTGCCGCGGAGGGAGAAAGAGAGGCCAGGATCATCAGGGAGATAAGCGCGTTTCCCACATAAAAATTCTAGCACAATCTTTCGGCCCGGTAAATCGCGCCTCATAAGCCACGGCTCCCGAGATCACTGCCATCATCCCGGCATGCCTTTTCGTGCTCACAGATTTCCGCCGGCCGGATCTCATCGGATCCAAAGGTCCGGTGGTTTTTTTCAAAGACTCGCTGTTGATGAATCCTTTATGGAATGATTACGGCTCCCTCAGCAGGGAAAGGAGGGTCAATCCGATTCGGCGGCCGTTTTGGGCTTAGGCTTTGCGGTTCCCGGAGGTGACATATCACCCATCTCCTGGGAGACGATGGACTTGAGCTCTTCTCTGATTTTTTCCATCTTTTCCAGTTTACCCGCGATCTTGGCAAAAAGGTCTTCCCGTCTTTTGATTCCTTCCTGGATGAGAAATGCGGCGCTTTCCGAACGGCTTTTGAAGAGCCCCGCATCGACCAGCATGGTCAATTTTGCGTTGGACTCATCGTTAACGCGGATGGTCAGTACCGTGTTGCGGGAAGCCAGTGCCTTATCAATGACTTTTTTTATGGATTCTGCGGTTCGGGCTGCGAATTTCTCCACCTGATTGCCCAGATCATCCAAGCCCTTCCGGTGGCTTTTCGAATCGGTGGATTCGGATTGAGCCTGTTCAGATTCTTTGTTTTCCATTATATTAATTTCCTGTAATTTGTAATTTAATTACAAAATACAGATGAATATGAGTTTTGTCAAGGCTTTTTATTTTCCGCTTTAGCCGCCGGAGCGCCCCGCTCTTTTTCCGCCGGCCGGGGATTCCATGACCGCGGCCCCGGCGTGCGGTCATGGGTGCGAAGACGCTATTCCGCTTTCTCTTCCGATTCGGGTTCTGCCGCGTCTTCTGCGGTCTCTTCGGGGAGCTCCTCCTCGGTCTCCTCTTCCAGCTGTTTGGCCCGGGCGGCATCTTTCATGCTGCTGATGCCGGCCACGAAGGCGATCAGCCCCCCGAAAATCAGGACGAGAGGAATGCAGGCAAAAATCAGGTCACGGACCAAAGGGCCCCAGACAAAGAGAATCAGGAGCACACCACCTGCCATTGCCGCTAATCCCAGAACCACTGCCAAGAATTTTCCCATAACACGTCTCCCTTACGAGTCGTTGAGAACTCCTTAAGATGGCGCAATTATAACAAAAAAAAAAATCATAAAAAAGTCTTCATTGTTTTCATCTCGCCGGGAAGATGCGGCATGACCTGGACCCGGCGGTAGGATTAGGATAGAATATGGCCCAAAATTACTCATCCAAACAGGAGGTGACCATGCGTCGCTCTGGGATAGGCCGCATAATCGGATTCGTGGTATTGAGTTGGGGAATCTTGTCACCGGCTTCCGCAGGTTGGGCCGCCGAGCTTTTTCAAATCGGAAATCTTAAGGTCAATCCCGGAGAGATGCGTTCCGGCCTGATTCCGGTCGATGTGGCGGAGGGCACGGATTGTTTCATTCCGGTGACGGTTATCCGAGGCGCCCGACCGGGAAAAGTCTTGGCTTTGGTGGCCGGTGTCCACGGCTACGAATACCCGCCTATATTGGCGTTGTATCGGCTCCGGGACCGCATCGATCCGAAATCGCTTTCAGGGACCTTGATCCTGGTTCATATCGCCCACATCCCGTCATTCCAAAGGCGGACCATCTATTACAATCCCGCCGATTGGAAGAACCTGAACCGCGTCTTTCCCGGGGATCCGAGGGGCACCCAATCCGAGCGCATCGCCTATGTCCTGGTGGAAGAGGTGGTCAAGAAGTGCGATTATCTGATCGACCTCCACTGCGGTGACGGCAACGAAGCCCTCATTCCGTACTGCTACTGGATGACGAGCGGCGATGATTCTATCGACGGCATCAGCCGGGAGATGGTGCTGGCCTTCGGGATCAAACACATCATCATCGATAACACCCGCTCCCGGGATATAAAGGCCTCCAAATATCTGGGCAACACCGCCATCCTGTACGGCAAGCCGGCCATCACCACGGAATCAGGCTTCCTGGGCGGCACCGATGAGGCGGACATTCAGCGCAATCTCGGAGGAATTTTGAGTGTCATGCGGCACTTCGATATGATCTCCGGTCCGTCCCGTCCGGTCCGCGACCCGATCTGGATCGACAGATATGAGGTGGTATACAGCCAAGACGACGGTCTGTTTTATCCCCTTACGCAGATGGGCTACGCCGTAAAAGAAGGCGAACCGGTGGGCTACGTCACGGATTATGTCGGTCAGATGGTGCGGGAATATCGCGCACCTTTCAGCGGGATGATCCTTTACATCATCGCCACACCTCCCGCCAACAAGGGCGAGCCACTCTTTGAGGTCGGCCGCATCCAGCAATGAAGCTCCTGGGGCTGATCTTCGATATGGACGGCACCATAGTGGACGCTCCATATGATTGGCCGCATATCCGGGCTCATTTGGATACCCGGGGCCAGCCGATTCTCAAATACCTAGCCGGGCTGACAGAACCGGAGAGATCCCGCAAATGGGGTATTTTGGAGAGCTATGAAAAGCAGGCCACCGAACGGGCGGTTCTGAAAGTCGGCGTTCGTGAGCTGTTGGATTTCCTGGTGCGGAAATCGGTGCGGACCGCCTTGGTGTCCAATAATTCGCTCCGGAATGTCGAGTATCTCTTAGGAAGATTTCAACTCAACTTCGACCGCGTAATGGCCCGTGACAGCGGTCTGTGGAAGCCTTCTGCGGCGCCGTTCCTGGATGTCCTGAAAAGATGGGCATTATCCCCGGCGGAATGTGGAGTGGTGGGTGATTCCCATTTCGACGTGCAGGCAGCCGAGGCGGCGGCCATTCGGTACGTGTTTATCGTCACTGAAGATCTCATGAAGTTCCGGGCGACCGGAGCCGAGGCTTTCGACTCGCTGCCTGCGCTTCAGGAACGACTTTCGGAGCTGGTTTAGCGGTCTTTGTGGGTTGGGATTTTCTTTCTTTTAAGATCACCACAGTCGATCCCGCGGGGATTGAAGCAGCGGTTGCATGAGATGCATTCCGATTTTTGGGCCAGTCCGGTCCGATACCGGAGCACCAGGTCCGGTTCACGGATCAGCGGCCGACTCAGCGAAATGAGATCGGCTTTTCCCTCCCGAACGGCCCGTTCCATTATCTCGAAGCTGCGGAAGCCGCCCAATCCCATAACCGGGATCGAGACCGCGGATTTGACGCGCGCGGCATTTTCTACAAAATAGCCCTCTTCATGTTCCTTGAAGGGGCCCTTCCAGATGGAGGTTTTTCCGGCTTCGGACATGCCTCCGCTGACCTCGATGGCGTGGACTCCGGCCTTTTCCAGGAGAACTGCCGCCTGAATCGCTTCTTCGATCTCCAATCCGGAGGGGAGGAGGTCCGTGGTATTGAGCTTGACGGTGAGGGGATAGCCGGATCCGGCCAGATCTCGGATCCCGGCGATGATCTCGGTTGTGATGCGCAAGCGGTTTTCCAGGGAGCCGCCCCATGCATCGCGACGCCGATTGGTGTAGGGGGAAAGGAATGAGCTGAGCAGATACCCGTGCGCCAGGTGCAGCTGGATGCCGTCGAACCGCGCCTCCCGGGCGCGGCGGGCCGCCGCGATGAACGCCTGGATCACCGACCGGATCTCTGCGGTGCTCATCGGGTGCGGGGTAAGCTTGAATACGGGTTCATGGACCGCTGAGGGAGCCAGCGGGATTCCGCCGGCGAATTTCTCTTTCGTCTGGCGTCCGGCGTGCGCGATCTGAAGGAATATCCGGGAGGAGGTGCGGTGGACGGTTTCGGTGATCCTTTGAAGGCCGGCGATGAAGCGATCGTTATGTGCCGCCGTCTGAAAAAGACTGGCCTTGCCGCGGGGATCGACGAAGGAATGTCCGGTGATGATGAGCCCCACTTCCCCCCGGGCCAGCTGATCGAAAAGGGCCACTTGGCGGTCGGTGACAAAGCCTGATTCGTCGGCCATGAAATCATGTGTGGCGGATCGCACGAATCGGTTGGATATCGGGAGAGAGGCGATGTTTATGGGTTTGAAGAGGACCGATTTTCTCGGCTTAGCCGGTGACGTTTTCTCTTTTGTCATGTTCATGGACTTCCGTGACCTCGGAGAAGCCTCATCGATCCTTCCTAAGGCGGAAGAATCGTCATGTTTCCCAACATATCATATTGGGATGCAGCGGTCCAAGACGCTCCCGTTTGCCATGGCGTGCGACGAATGACGGCCGCCGGCAGAACCCGGGCTTTTGCATGATTCAGCCATAATACTTGATTTGAACGGGCATATGCATGAAAATAGGTGATCGAATCCAAGAGGAGAGTAATAGGAATGTTGCAAGAAAAACTGCTGCTTATCCCAGGCCCCTCTCCCGTCCATCCCCGGATCATCCACAGCCTTTCTCTGCCCACTGTCTCGCATGTCAGTCCGGTGATGGTCCGGGAGCTGAAGGAGGCCTTGGCCAACTTGAAAGAGATCGTCTTCTGTGTGCAGGGTGAAGCATTCATTGTGGCCGGCGCTGGGACTCTGGCTATGGAGATGGCGCTTCTCAACACCGTTGCCCGGGAAGAGAGATTTCTGGTGCTCTCCCAGGGTTATTTCGGCCGCCGCATGGCCGACATCGGCGAAAGCTTCGGCATCGGCCATGACGTACTCCAGTCTCCCTGGGGCGAGGCGGTTCTCCCCAAAGAACTGGAAGCCCAACTGGAGAAGACCACGTATGCGGCGGTGGTATCCACCCACGTGGATACGGCCACCGGGGCCTGTGCTCCGGTCAAGGAGTATGCGGATATCCTTAAAAGCACCGACAGCCTATTCATCATCGACGGTGTTTGCGCCACAGGAGGAATCGAGGAGCGCATGACCGACTGGGGCGCGGATGTCATTCTCACCGCGGCCCAGAAATGCTTCGGCACCCCCCCTGGATTGGCCATCCTGGTCTGTTCGGATAAGGCCCTGGAGAAAAGGCGGCGCATGCCTTCCATCCCCGCCTATTATTCGGATCTGCTGCGCTGGCTGCCGATCATGAAGGATCCTTCCAAATATTTCTCCACTCCTTGCGTCAACGAGATCCGGGCTTTCCTGGAGGCGACGAAAATCATGCTGGAGGAAGGCATGCCGCAGCGTTTTCTCCGCCACCGCAAGACCGCCCGGGCCCTGCGCGCGGGCCTCTCCTCCCTGGGATTTCGGCCTTTCACGCAGGAGCCTTTTCTTGCTGATACACTCTCCGTCATGCTGTATCCGCCGGGGATCCATGACGGGACGTTCCGCTCGATCCTGGCGGAGAAGGGCGTGATCGTGGCCGGCGGCCTGGGCGATGTCGCGGGCCGGGTCTTCCGCATGGGTCACATGGGGAATCTTTCCTATTCTCAGGTGGAGTTTGCGATAGCGGCCGTGGAAGAGACTCTTGCCGCCCTGGATTATCCGTTCGAAGCCAAGGTCGGCGTGCGAGCCGTCCGAGAGGGGCTGTCTGATGATCCGGCCTGAGCAGAAGCCCCGCTCCGAGGTTTATTTCGTGCCGGCGTCGGCAGCCGAAGCCGCGGACACGATTTCCCGGAAGGTGGAGAGACTCTATGAGGCCCTCGGTATCGAGTCGCACATCCGGAAGGACTCATTCGTGGCGCTGAAAATTCATTTCGGCGAGAAGGACAACACCGGATTTATTTCCCCGGCATGGCTGTCCGGGCTTTGCGGCCGCCTGATACGGAAGACCCGTCGCGCATTTTTCACCGACACCAACACGCTTTATGTGGGGAATCGATCCAACTCCGTGGAGCACCTCAAGCTGGCGGCGGAACACGGGTTTTCCCTCGCCGCCTCGGGAATCCCGGTGTGGATCGCCGACGGTTTGATCGGCCGTGATGACGAGGAAGTGAAGGTCGCTTTCCCGCGGCTCACATCCGTCAAGATCGCATCGGCGTTTCTTTCCAGCGATGTGCTGCTGTGCCTCAGCCATTTCACCGGCCATATGCTGACCGGCGTAGGAGCAGCGCTCAAAAATCTGGGGATGGGATGCGCCTCCCGGGCCGGAAAACTGGAGCAGCATTCGGACGTCCATCCCTGGGTCAAGTCGAGCAAATGCACGCTCTGCCGCACCTGCTTCGAATACTGCCCGGCAGACGCCATCGAAGAGCGGAGCGGTGCTGCGTCAATTTTGGACGAGCGTTGTATCGGATGCGGTGAATGCCTGGTCGTATGTCCGGCCGGTGCCATCAGCCTGAGCTGGGATGATGATAAAGGGCGTATCCAGGAGAAGATGACCGAGTACGCCTGCGGTGTTCACCGGCTCTTCGGTGAGCGGGCCGGGTATATGAATTTCCTGATCAAAATGACCAGGGATTGTGATTGCATGAGCAAGAATGATCCCTCTTTCATGGAGGATGTGGGTATTCTTGCATCCCGGGATCCTGTCGCCTTGGACAGGGCATCGATCGACCTGGTCGGCGAACGGGCCGGAAGAGACATCATGCGCGAGCTTCGTCCCATCGATTGGTCCATTCAGCTCGAACACGCCCGGAAGATCAAATTCGGGAACCTGGACTATGAATTGGTGAACCTGACATAGGGGCCCGCTCCCCTCTTTCCGACAGAAAATTTTGCTTGGATATCGATATCGACGCCGGCTGACATTGAGTGGGCCACCCCCCTTGAGTGCCCGACGGGATCCCGCCCTTTTCACCTCCCGCGAGCTAAAAATAAGGCGATGACCGGGTGATGTCAAGAATTTGGCCTAAAACTGCCGCCTTTAGTCGGACCATACCTCATCTTGAATGCGGAAATTCTCCTCAGCTCCACAAAGTCTTTTTGCCGGACCTGGAGGGAGGAATTGACCGCCTGGGACGAATGAGTGAGGATGCGACCCGGAGGAAGGGATTATGGTGAGGTTGTGAATCCGAGATCGGATTGTTTAGGCGCGAGGCAGGGCGGGAATAGCAAGGGAGTGGATGGGAAGACATGGTCGGGGCGGTGGGATTCGAACCCACGACCCCAGCGTCCCGAACGCTGTGCGCTACCAGGCTGCGCTACGCCCCGAAACCGGTCCCATTATAGCCACAAACCAATGCCGAGTAAAGATCAATGGACCCGATGCGGCCGGTTTCTTCGGGACATGGATCAGGCTGATGCGTCAGGCCAGCGGATTAAGCCAGTGGATCAAGCCAGCGGATCAGATTAGTAATCAGGCTAGATATGCAGTTCGATGATGTCGCCGTCTTTCAGGATATAGTCCCGGTTGACCTTCTGTCCCTGATACTTCTCGCCTCCCCAGATTCGGGCGTACTTGAGCTTGGAAGCGAAATCCCGATGGACCGCCCGGGCCATATCCATGACCGTGCTGCCCACATGGAAAATGAAAGGCTCGTCCAAGGAGGGCTTCTTCCCTGGAGTCTTGCTGTAAACACGCAGGACATCCAAAAGCTCGAAGATACGGGAGGCGAGATCGTGCAATCCCTCTCCATTGACCGTGGATATCGAAATAGGATCAAATCCCGGATCCAACACCTGCTTCAGATCGTCCAGACCTTTCGGGGCGGAAGGAAGGTCCATCTTGTTGGCCGCGATCATGGACTTTTTCAGGAATTGAAGTTCCTCGGGCGGGGAGTCGTTTGCTTGCGGAACGAGTCGGATACGCCGTTCCTGCAGTTTTTCCATCACGGATAGGTAGTCCATACCCGGCTCGGGTCCCGAAACATCGATCAAGAGCAGCACAGCCTCTGCGGCCTTGATCTGTTCCGCCTGCCAGAACTCGAAGTATTCGGGAGTTACGGGAGGAGTATCGATGAGCTGGATCTGGATGTTCTCATACGGCATCATGGCGGGAGCTGAGGTATGGGTGGTGAAAGGGTAGTTCCCGATATCAGGCTCTGCGTTGG